>CEUS01550325.1_pt1 | contig 15850 bp, 1 predicted proteins | sample 427031 | NCBI WGS metagenome assembly CEUS01 (sample SAMEA2622837, study PRJEB7988) | marine metagenome | biome: marine biome (ENVO:00000447); feature: marine epipelagic mixed layer (ENVO:xxxxxxxxx); material: "saline water (ENVO:00002010), including plankton (ENVO:xxxxxxxx)" | depth 140 m | reverse complement strand
ATTCAAGTTATCTTGAGTGATGATAGTGGTTCATATTATCAAGGTTTATATTATTTAACTACAACTAAAGATGGGTTTAAAGAAGATAAACAAATTATCATAGATACAAACCCTTCAACTGTTGATGATATCATATTAAATGAAATAGTTACTTCAAATAAAACAAATCCTGATCCTGATTTTGGTATGAGATCTGATTGGATTAAACTTTATAATAATTCAAGTAGTGAAATTGATATAGCTGGATATTCAATTGGTGATAGAATAGATAGTGTTAATAATATGACACATGTATCTAAAATACCAGAAGGTTTGGGAGATAAAACAGTAATTCCTGTCGGTGGAACTAAACTCATATGGGTTGATGATAAGGGAAGTAAAAATCCAGAAATGTCAGTTGATACAACTGAATATATCGATTATTATTATAAATTTATTAGTCAAACAGATGAAGGTAATTTAGAATTAATGGATGATGATGGTGATATTCATTATTGTGTACCTGATGAAGATTATCCTGCATTTACAACTAAACCAATTATCATAAGTGAAATACAAGCTAAAGGTGATGAGTGGCTTGAATTATATAATAGGTCTAGTGAAGATATTGATATGACTGGTTGGTATTTGAATAGTTTTAATAGTAATTCACCTGATATTAGGATTATTGATTTTCTTATATGCAATGAAGAACAAACTTGTTTTGATTGTGTAACACCAGAACCATTAAACCAAGTTTTTATTAATGAAATTGCAACTAAAGGTGGTGGTGATGATATTTTAGATGATGCAGATTTTATTGAAATATGGAATAATACTGGTGAAGAAATTGATTTAGATGGTTGGTCTTTGACGGACGGTGGAGATTCAGTTACTATTGGAGGATCACATTCAGTACCTGATGGTGGTTTTGTAGTATTTTATGATTGTGATACTGATAATGGTAGTTGTGATGGTATTAATGACGCTGGTTATGAAATAATTGATTCAACTCATATAAAAATAGATTGGGGAATTGGTGGAAGTGGAGATTTAATTTTAAAGGATAATTCACAAACAACAAGAGATGCATTAGCATGGGATGAACATCCGTGTGGTGGTAATGAATCATATGCCAGAGTTTATGATGGAGCTCCTAATTGGCAATGTAGGAGTACAGCAATTACACCTGGTGAATCTAATGCTGATTGGTGGGAAGGTGTAGAAACATGTTTTGATAATCAATTTAAAAATAAAGATGGTGAATTGGTTGGTTGTACATTACCTGCAGGTGAATCATTAGTAATTTATCCGTATACAAAAGATGTAGCTAATGGACACGATATTATACCGTCGTGTTTAGAAAATGGTGTAAACTGGGATGATTCTGGCAAATGTCCTGATGGTGAATTGAGTACTGTTGAAAGTCAAAAATATATGCATAATCATGTTAATTTACATAGAGAGAATTTCAATGTCGAAGCAACTCCTCTTGGTTGTTCTACTAAGGAACAACATTTAGATGGTAATTGGGATCTCTTGATATTGAGCACAGAACCTTCAAGCGATGGTGAAGGATTGACAAAAGGTCCGACATTTACTGATCAAATTACAATTAATTTCAATGATTCTCAATATTATTGTTATGGTGCAACTGAAGATGAAAACGAATGGAAGTGTATAAATTTATTTGAAAATGATTCAACTGTCGTGGATTATATTCAATATTGGGATGTTGATGTACTTGAAGGACGGATAGGGAATATTTATGGAAACGAAGCGTGTCAAGATTGTATTCATAACAACACAATTCAAGGTATGTCAAGTGATAATGCAAAAGAACATTGTTTTATGACAAGTAAGTGTTGGCAAAATCAAAGTGGTGAATCTTCTATTGGTAGAAGACATCCATGGTGTCATTCAAATCATCCTAAATCTTGGAAAGAACGTAAAGATGAAGAAAGAACTCCTGGTGGTGGTTATTATTATATTAATAATTTAAAATGTTGGGATGAAGACACTTATATTTGTGAAGATTTACATACTGGATATGAATCAACAGAAAGTTGGTCATTACAAACTACAGATTTAGGATTTACTGGATTTAATTATCATGTTAATGATAGAGTTGGTTTATGGGATGCAAGTGATACTCCAAACTTATTGGATTCAAAAGATTGGCAAGAGTTGCCTGGTGTATCTGGGATTTCTTATGGAAGATGCCCAGATGGTCATGATAATTGGTTTGTATTGGGAAGTCAAGATCCTTATGGTTTAAATGTGGGTTGTTCAGCTAACCCATGGGATGAGTGGGATGGATTTGCTGTATATTTAGATGAAGGTGGGGGAATCACAGGAACAGATGATGGTTTGACATATTCTTATGCTGATTGGGATAATGGAAATACAGAAGTAGTATCTATATTTAATGATATATGGAGTATACTAATTAACCCAAATCAATCTTCTACATTAAATAATATTGGTGATATTGTTATTAATGAAATTAAGATGAAGGGGAATGATAATAATTATAGAGCATTTGAATTGTATAATAGATCAAATTCAGATGTAGATTTAACTGATTGGTATGTTATAGACCAAGATACTTCTGGTACTCCTGATAAAAATTTACATCAACCACATCCAGAACATTGGCCATGGAAATTATGTCATCCTGATGATGATAATAGATATCAATTGGAAGATGGTTGTATATTACCTTCTGGTGAATATTTGGTCGTTTATAGAAATTATGATCAACATAATTTCAATTTACCTAAATATTGGACCGAAGGTTATAATGAAGATGATCACCCATCATATAATCCACCAGACTGTCCATGTGGTAATGATTGTGGTGATATGGATAATTGTGAAGATGCGTGGAATATAAAAGTAGATGAAGATTCAATACCACCTGAAGTTGATGGTATAGTTTTACATGATTCAAATGGTAATATTGTAGATGAAGTTTATTTTGCTGATGATGGGTATAATTGTACATATGGTGCAAATTCAAAAGATTGTGTTTGTTTAACTTTAGAAGATTGTGGAGACGATCAACAACATCCAAATGGTCAGTGGCCTAATATGAGTTCTGATAATTCTTTCCAATTGGTTAATCCGAATTGTGATAATAATTTAGCAGAAAACTGGAGAGCAATGGATGGTGAAGTTGCTCTAGGTGGAATAAATAATCCTGTGATGTATGATGAAAATGCATCTTGTCAACATAGAATTAATGAATATATAGATTTAGATAATTTTATAGATGTATTTTTAATTAACGAATTGAGTTTAAATTCTAATGCTTATACAAATCAATTTTATTTGTATAGAGAATCTGCCAGTGGATATGGCAGGAAACCAAGAGTAAAGATATCTCCAATTTGGGAATCTTTATATGGATTTAATCATCCTGATATTAATGATATGGGTGATACTTTGGTTGATAATTTAATCGGAAATTGTGATTTTTATACTGAAAATCAATCTAATAATGATGAATATATCAACTGGAGATTTTTAAATGATTTAGATAATAATTTTAATTGGTTTAATGAATTATTCAAGGATGATTTTATTTTTGATAAATTAATAACTCGTTGGAATAAGTTACGAAAATCTGATAATATTTTTGATTTGGAATATATAGATAAATTAATAGGTACTAAATATGATTATTTAAAACAAGAAGTTTTATATGAAAATAGTAGATGGAAATCTCTTAATAAAGAAACTTGGTTGGATGATTTAAATAAGATAGAAATTTATGATGAATATATAGATTATATTAAATTGTGGTTAGTAAACAGAATAATGTGGATGGATCATAATATACGGGGAATACGTTCACAAATAACTGGTACTTGTGATGAAACTAATTATCAAACACCTCCTTCGGAACAACATTATATGGCAGGAGAAATGATTTTAAATTCACATTGTAATGATGATGTTTCTGTGAATTATAATTCTGAATCTAACTTTAATGATGGTTTTTGTGAATATACATTTTCACCATTTTATAGATTTATACTTGATACTAAATATGTTTCATTTCCACCTATTATACGTGCTGAATTGGAAATAACAAATTTAAATGGTGAAAAAGTTAGTAAAAAATATGAAATGAATAATTTCGATTTAAATAAATGGTCTATTGATATAACTGATATAGGTATTGGTGACTTGATTGAATACCATTTTATTAAATATACAGAAGATGTATATACATTGTATACTGGTACTATTGAATATGATAAACATAGAACTTATTATATTTATGATGAATATTCAAATATATTTGAACATTATTTTAATGATTTTATTTTTAATTTAGAAAATTCAATTTTACCAATTATTAAGATAGATACTAATAGAAATGAATGCCAAACACTGGAAGAATACAAAGAAGGATATAAATTAGAATGTAATGGTTGGTATTGTCCTGATCCAGATGGAAATGGATATAATATATGTGATAGGGATAATTGGAATTCTTCTAATGAACTTAATGTGGGTAAAGAACAATATAATTATCATAGTACAAAAGAAGAATGTGAAACATATTGTCTTACTGCTGAATGTATTGATGGATTCAATATTCAAGATGAACCTAAAATTACAGCAAATATGGAAATAATATACAATGGAGAAAATTCTGTAAATAATATAGATGATATACCACAAACAGATACAAGGATTGGTATAGAAGTAAGGGGATTTTCACATCGTGGATTTTCTAAAAAACAATATAGTATAGAAATTCAAGAAGATAATATACCAGCACCACAATGTGATGACAAAGGGCAAGAATGGAGTTTATTCTGTGAAAGGTTATCACCTGATTTGAATATTGATCATGAAAAAGATTGTTATTTCCCAAATGAAAGTGATTTTGTTATATTTGGTCCTTATCGTGATAAAACAATGATGAAAAATAAATTTTCTTATGATTTATGGGAAGAAATGGGTAATAGAGGAATAAGAACTAAATATGTAGAACTTATTGTAAATGATTCTTATTTGGGTGTTTATGTGTTTATGGAAGCTGTTAGAGCTGGTAAAAATAGATTGGATATAAATGAAGATACTGGTTATATAATTAAAGTTGAATCTGGTGCTGAACAAGATTTCTTTGTAGGTTTGGATGGTATAAGTAAATATGAATATTATCACCCAAGAAGATTAGATATTACTGATGAACGTAAGGGTATAATATCTGATAAAATTTTAGGTTTGGAAAGATGTTTAAATCCAGATAATGAAGAATTATGTCCAGGTGATGGTGATTATAGACAATATATAGATGAAGATTCATTTGTGGATTATCATATAGTTGAAGATTTATCCCTTAACTTGGAAGGATATTCACGAAGTCAATATTGGTATTGGGATGATGTTACATATGATGGTGTTGTACATATGGGACCACCATGGGATTTTAACCACTCGTTTGGTGCCTTTACTCCGGATCACGAAGAAATTGTTTTATCAAAATTACCAGCTATTCAAGGGCAATTTTGGATGGATTTATATCAAAATCCAAATTTCTTTGAATCTGTTCAAACCAAATGGGAAAATTATAGAAGTGATATATTGGATATAGAGTATACTATGGGAAGAATAGATGGTATGATTAATAATTTTAAATCTCATAATTCTATACAGAGGGAATATTTAAGGTGGTATTATGAAGGTAGAAACTTTGATGCAGAAAGTGATTATTTTAAACAGTGGACATTAAAAAGAATGGCTTGGTTGGATTATTATTGGTTAAATGGTGGTCATCAATGTGAATTAGATGGAGATATACCATCATGTAGTACATATATAGAAGGTGATTATAATAATTATAATGGCAATTTTATTTATATTCATAGTCCAATATCAAAAAATATTTTTAGTAAAGATGATACGAAAAAAATTACTTTCAATTGGGTAACATCTTTGAATATAGAACATTATATGGATAATCCAAATAAACCTAATATGGTGTATGATTCTTTCGTGAAGTTTTCTATTTATGATAAATACAGTAGAAGATTGATACATAAGTTTAGTTCCAATATGGAATCTTATGATTGGAATTTGTTACAATATTCTGAATTAAATGAAGGTGATTTTTATATAGTAGCTAATTATGGTGTAATGGATGGTGATGATTATAAAACTGTAATTACATCTAATTCTGTTGAATTTTCTATAAAACCTGTAGTTAGAGAAGAAGGTTGTACTGATTTCGATGCTATAAATTATAATGAATTTGCCGAAGTCGATGATGGTAGTTGTAAATATAAAACGGATTGTGATGAAAAATATGAAATAGCAGAAGCTACTATAGTTCACGAATTGGATGTTTATAGTGGTTCTAATACTATTAGTTATCCTGTAGATGATATATTTTATGGTGATGGTATTAATTTCTTTGATGTTTTAGATGCATCTTATGTACGTGAAGATGGTGGAACATTTAGTGATTATGATTCTGTTATTGTTTTGAGAGGTGATGATGCTGGAGGACATTATTCCGCTATATATTTAAACGGTGAATGGAAAGTTACTGGTGATTATTCTATTAATATAGATAGTGTTATAAAACCAGGTATGGGATTTATTTTAAATTTAACTGTTGGTGGTAAAATCATTTGGAAATTTATTTAGGAAAACTTTATGTCTGAAAAAGTAAATATAATAGTAATTTCTGGTAAGTATGATGTCAAGAATGGTGATGATTATGTAAATCATAATGATGACTTGATGTTTTTAGCTTATCCCAGTAATGTACATCATAATGTTACTATACACAGAGGTGAAGTTGATGATGTTGAAGATGATAGATATTCTGCAACATTTAATGCTGGTAGTGATATAGAAAATTATAAAACCATATTTTTAAAATTAAGAACTAATATAGACGGTAATTATTATATTTTAACTTCTACTGGAATTTCTATTAATGATTTTCTGGAAGGAAATGTAGAAACGGATGTGACTTTTGATTTTGCTGATGCTGCATACTATGACGATTTAACAATATGTGATGGAGCTGAAGCAAATACACTTTGTAGAGAAGGATGTACTGATTTTACACGACCAGATTATAATCCATGTTCTGTTAAAGAAATAGAAGGTAATTGTACAGGAGAAATAGAAGGTTGTATGGAAGTCGACGCGTTGAATTATAATCCAGCTGCAGAATTACCTTGTGGCGATTGTTGTGAATATCCAATATCAGATACAACTTTAATATTCGATGAAACTCATGGTGATAATGGAATTGATTTTGATGATAGAACAATAAAAATAATTATAAACGCTGATAATAGTTATCAAATAACAGAGTTCCAATTTGATTTATCTTACATAATATTGGATAATGAAAGAATTCCAGTAATTGATGGACCAAATAATTTGAATATTGAAATGGTTGCTGAAGAAATTAGAGAAACAGCACAAGTTTATTTGAGATCACCTTTGAGTAGTGTAATAGGAACTTTTGATGGAAATTTATCTGATGGAGAAGAATATTCAATTGTATTACCTTATTATGATATAGTAACTAAACATTCTTGTATTACAAATATCAGTGTTAAACGTGTCGGTAGAGATGATTTTGTTGATATACCAACTATTTTTGGTGGGTGTGTTGGCATAGAAAGTATAGAAAAATTGAAGTTGATGGGTGACACTGGTTTGGACTATAAACAAAAAATGAAACTACACATAGGAAAAAATTATATGGGATTTAATACATATAATTGGGTTGCTGAATGTGTGGAAGGATTTTGTTCGGGTGGTGTAAACGATGGAGAATCTTGTGAGGGGGATGGTTATACTGGGCAATGTCCAACTTCTTATAGTGTAACTTCGGAGTTAGCTTCTCCCAATGATACTATGGATTACTTTTTAAAACAAGTGAGTTATGATGGTATTGAAAATTCTGATATTATAAGTTCAATTTTTGATCCAATTAGTAATGCTGGTATTACTTGGGATGAAGGAAGTGGAAATTGGGAATCTGTTGGTCAATTTGAAGGTGGGTTTGGTGGTACATCTTTTGGTCATGGATTTGAAATAATTGTAAATAGATTGTATAATCACAATGGTACTATAACATCTGGTGAATGTGGTGACGGTGAAGATAATTGTTATTTAATAGAAGAATATGATTATGAACTTGAAGGTCAATTTCATAAATTACATAATTTTAATCAATATAATTTTGAATCTGGGGAAGTAGATTATGAATCAATAAGTGGTCAGGGTGACGTGGATGTGAGACAAGGATCTAATTTTATTAGTGTTTTTTCTCCATGTAAAGAATATCAATATGCTCCTATAAATACTATAACAGCTTTCAATGACTTGGTACATGATGTTGAAACTGGAACTGAATTAATGTATCATGAAACTGAAATAGTTAACCAAGTAGATTTAGATAATGATGGTATATATGACATTTGGTTGGGTACATTAATAAGATTATATCCAATGTGGGGTATATGGTTTACTGCTAATTCTGATTTAAATAAAAGTGTTCATTATAATATGTATTACGATAGGTGTGGTGTTTGTTCTGAAGGTGATACAAATCATATAGCTGATAGTGATATTGATGATAGATTTAGAGGATCAACAGGTGAAGTACAAGAAGATTTTGAATGTTGTTTATTTCCTAATAAAATTATAACTTGGTATGAAGAATTGAATCCAGGTGATGGTTATGGTAGAGATTGGTTAAGTAAATTACAAATATGTGACGATCAAGTTGAACCATATACTTATACCGATGGTAAGAATTATTACCACACTAATGTAAGTGATTGTCCTCAAAATACAATAGAAGATTGTCTTGGTAATTGTGTATATGATGGTGAAATCAGTGCTGTTTATGATATGGGTGGCAATTGTTGTATGTGGGGTAATATAGATAATTGTGGGTTGTGTTATGGCAATAGTACTGTTTATTACGATGGAACTCAATGTAATTCACAATGTGGTACACAAGCAGGTGCAATATTTGTTGATGTTGGTATAGTTGAAGGTTTTTATAACACTACATATAATGGTTATCCTGAAAGTGATTATGTTGATGTTTCATTGACCACATCTGGTGAAATATCTGATTTTAGTTTTGGCATAAATGCAATTAAATTAAATAATTTGGAATTTTTGGAATCCGATGGTTCACCATATACTGGAGCTCCATTTGGATTATATAATGAATCTGATGAAGATAATGGTATAACTACTATTGTAGGATTACCATCATTTGATGGTGTTGTTATAAATCAAGGTACATATATAATTAGATTGTATATAGATGGTTTTTGGTATTCTGAAGATAATAATCAAGTTTATTTTACGTTATCGAATGTAAATATTTCCACTGAAGTTGTATGTGGCCAAGAGTTATGTAATATAACAATTGGAACAGTATCAGGGATTTCGGCTCCAGGTGATTGTGAAGAAGATGATTGTGATTTTTGGGTATATGGTTGTACTGATCCATTATCAAATAATTATAATCCTTTGGCTAGTTATGATGCTGGTGCACAATGTCCTGGTAGTATAGATATTGATTTTGAAGAATGTGATAGTTTGGATGAAGAAAGTTGTATTCAAGATTATTGTTTATGGGATGATGAAGAAAGTAGTTGTTTGCAGTTTCCATTTTATTGTTGTGATTATGGAACTGGTGGCGGTGGCGGTGGAATTCGTATAGATTGTGCTGGTGAAATGTGTTCTAATACTGGTATGTGTCCATGTATCAATGGTGATGCTGAGTTTAGTCCACCGAGTGGTGATTGTTTTGGTCAAACGGATAATTTTTATATAAATAATTGTGGTGTATGTGTTGCACCTGATGTTTCTGGATTTGAAGGTGAATGGAATGGTATGGATTGTAGATTGGATTACGATGAAATATATGGTACACCAGATCCTTTATCTGAATTTTGTTTTGGTGATCATATAGAAGATGAACATCCTTTTACTGGAGAAGATCAATGTTGTAAGGGATTTACTGTTATTGATGGTGGTGGCGATGGTGGTGGTTCTGGATGTAATCCCGAATGTGAAGAAGGTTATTTTTGTTATCAAGATAATTGTTATCCACTGGGTGATGTTAATTTAGATGGTGTAGTAAACATTCTAGATGTAGTTATATTGGTTAATAGTATTTTAAATCCAACAGTACAAAGAAAAACTGGAATTAATTTAAATAAAACAATTACAAAAAATGAAATAACTAAAGTTTTAAGAAGTTTTGGTACAACAATAACTACTACTGGTAAAACAACTGTTAATTTAGAAGATGTAAAATCAATATTACCAAAAAGTCAAATAGTTAAAACAGTGCATAGTAGAAATTCAGAGTTAACAGCTTATTCTATGAGAGATAATGGTGAAGAATTTATAAGAGATGATTGTGGTATTTGTAATTATCATGAAGATGGTAATAACTTTTTTAGTGAATGTGTTATTGGTATTGGTCCAAATGAAGGATATGGTCAATATTTAGATTGTAATTGTCAATGTAGTGGTAGTGCAGTTATAGACGACTGTGGAGTCTGTAATGGTGGAAATACAGATATGGATGAATGTGGTGAATGTTTTGGTAGTAATGATTGTGCTGACGAATGTGGAACAATAGAAGGAAATGAATTTAATTGTGAAAATCCAGAAAATGATTGTTCGTGTGCAGGTTGTACAGATCCAAATGCTATTAATTATGAAGACGGAACATTTATAAACGATGGAACTTGTCAATATGAAGATGAACAATGTACAGAATTTGGTTGTTACGATGGGTGGTTACAAGCAGGTGATTGTCTTGGCTGGTGTTTTGGTGATGGAGAATGTAATGGTACTTTAACTGAAGATGAATGTTTGGAAGAATGTGGTGAAACTGGGATATCTGAATTTTTACCTATAGAGATAGATACAGCTGGTTCTTATTTACCTTATTTACCACAAATGACATTACAAGCTGGTGCTGCTATATGTGAACCAGATGAATGGGAAGAATTTGGTACTTGCACTGTAATACCAAAATCTCAAGGTGAATTTCAAGGTCCTGAATATTATGGTATTCATAATGATGACCCAGTATCTCTTGAAACTATTATACCTTATTTGGAGACGGGTGCTGAAATAAGTATAAGGAATTCTGATGGGAGTCCACCATATGCACTGGTATATCAAAAACCTGGCAGTTTTGATAATATACATCCTATTATTTATGATTTTACATTTTCACCATTTCAAATAACTGAAGAACCTATTGAAGGAGGTTGGTTTAATCCCACATCCTTTGATTATTTTAATACTTCATTTACCACGCCAGTTTTTGATCCTGGTATTGGTTTTTTATTCTGGATTGGTTTAAATGGTACATTACCACTAACTTTAACTTATCCATTGTTAATACCGGATAATGAATAATATGAATATTTATATAAAAACAGAGATAAAATATGTCATGGTCTAATGTATCAACGAATATAATAATGTTGCCTGATGATGGTATCGGCTGTCTTGAAGGTACAAATCTTCAAGGTGGTAATATATACATTGGGCTAGTAGAATGCCCTTTTTCAGATTCTGATTGGGTAAGTGATGAAGATAATCCCATATCAAGATGTGAAGGATTAAATGATCCATATCCTGTATGTGGACCAGGAAATAGCCCAGCTGTTAATGTAAATATTGGTCATAATAATGGTGAATCTGGTACAGTAAATGTAACAGTATATGCATATTTCGATAATCCTGAAACTGTATCTGATAATCCTTGTGCCGTTCAAGGTTGGCAATCATCACTGGGTGTAGTACAATTGGATTATGGTAATCCATTCGAAGGAATAGTATCTGCAGATTTTACTGGTGTAAATTGTACTCCTTATGAAACTTTTGATGGTTGTGCATCACCAACAGCTGAAAATTATTATTGTACTGAAAATCCAAATGATTGTAATGATCCAGATGAATGTGATGGTGATTGTGAAACAAATCCTCCTTATTGGTTAGTTGATGATGGTTCGTGTGAATGGAATGTGTGTGGTGATTCTGATGGTTGTAATTATGACAGCGGTTGTGCTACATCACCACAATCAGATTATGCTACAAGTGATTATGGAAATGGTTGTACTGGTAATTGTTTATATCCAGAAAATTATGATCCATATTGTTATGATTCTGATGGTGATGGTTTAGGTGCTGGTACTGAATATCATTATTGTCCTGGTACTGCACCCAACAATTATGTTCAAGATTGTACGGATATTAACGATGAAGTAGATTGTGCAGTTAATATAATAGATGATTGTCTGCAATGTGATCCTTGTACGAATTCAGAAACTTACCCAACTTGTTCTTTTTATCATGATATATCGGCTTGTGAAACATTGAGAGATGCTGCAGTGCATGAAGCTAGTGGTGTTTATCAAGAATTTTCAATGGGAGATTGGTCTGAATTTGATTGTAATTGTGTATGTGGTGGTGATTCGTATTATAGTCCAAATTGTGGTTGTATAGCAAATGGTGGTGATGAAGAATTTTGTTATGGGTGTACTGATGCATCAGCCTGTAACTATGATGGAACTGCTTATTATAATGATGGTTGTATAGATTTTGCATCAACACCGCAAAATTTAAGTTGTAATTCGTGTACTGAAGCAAATATATCTGATTATCACAATGAAATAGATGTAACTTGGGATGCATCTAATCCTGTAACACATTATAAGGTAATGATTAGAGCTCTACCAAGTGGAGAATGGTCCTTACAGACTCTTTCAAATCTAGATGGAAGTCATTCATTTACTGGTTTACTATCTGATACACCATATGAAATTAAAGTGAGTGCTATTAATACTGATTGTCCTGATATGACTGATGGGCAAAGTAGTTGGTCAAACTCTATAGAAATAACAACACGACCAACACCTAACGCTGGTTGTATGAATGATATAAGATGTAATTATGACCCAACATATACACAAGATTGTGAAGGTATTTATCCTGGGCTAGATGGTTATGGGAATGAACTTTGTTGTACTTCACCAATATGTGGTGATACTGAAACACCTTATGATTCAGAAGTAAACCCTTCTTGTTATAATGAATATGATGAATGTGGAATCTGTGATGGTGATAATTATGCAGAATTGTGTATTGATAATACACCTCGTGATGAAATAGAAGGTTGTAGTATAATGGATTGTGCTGGTATATGTAATGGTGATTCGGAAGTAGATCATTGTGATTATTGTGTATGTGGTGAAACAACTTCTGATGGTGATGAAGTATGTGGTAATTATGATCATCCCATGTATGGATCTATTACATATTGTTGGTTTGGTCATAATGTTGTAGCACCTGGTGCAGATACTTGTACTTCTTTCGCGGCTGGTCCTCATATATGTGATGGTGATATATTGGAATCTGATGATGAAATTCCAAAATTAAAATGTGATGGTGATTGGTCCGGCGGTGATAGATGGGATTGTACCGGTGTATGTAATGGTACAAATCAACTTGATCAATGTGAAGAATGTAACTGTAATGGTACTGAATATAATTGTATGAGAGACCCACTTGACTTTCTTATGAATTCTGCTGATGAAGGATGTGGTTGTGGTAATGGTGCACCAACTACATATTATCAAGATTTAGATTTAGATGGTGATGGTAATCCAGATGTTTCAACTGAATGGTGTGGTACTTATGATGATCCAATAAATTATGAAGATGGTCTTTATTGTATTGAAAATTGTATAGAAGGAACTCTGCCACATGTAGATCCTTTTCCACAAGATTGGACTCCACCTATATGGGTTTCAAATGACGGTGATGGTGATGATAATTGTAATTCTAGTTGTAATGGTGAAGAAACTGAAGATTGTCCAACTGGTAGTGAAATAGGAACTCCACCAGCATTGGATGATTGTGGCAGTTGTTATGCGTGGTATGGTGAGGAAGGTTGTGGTACTTTTGATTTAGATTCTGGTTCCGATACATTTTGTTACAAGGTTACGGATAGTGATCAAGAATCAAATAAAGATTGTGCTGGTATATGTGCTAATCATGGTGATTTTGGTGCATTTTTTGATTCTTGTGATGTATGTTCTGGTGGTGAATCTGGTCATATAGCTGATAGTGATATAGATTGTGCTGGTGTATGTTTTGGTGATGCATTAATAGATGATTGTGGTGTGTGTTATTGTCCTACGGGATCTGATTCTCAAATTGCTGGTGGTGAATGTGAAGTGCAAGAAGTAGATGCAGATAAAGATGATTGTGGATTGTGTCCTGATGATCCATCTGGATTATATCAAAATGGTGTAGATTGTGCTGGTAATTGTTCAAGTGAAACTCCCGAAGGTGAAAATAACGAAAATAGTGCTTGTTATCCAGATTATCAAACAGGTGATGTGGAAGGTGATACAAATTGTGGTAGAGATATTTGTGGAGTATGTAATGGTGACGGCTCTTCTTGTACTGGTTGTATGGATGTTTTGGCATGTAATAATAATGAAGGGTGTGAAGACGATTTTAGTGGTTTATGTCATGTAGATGATGATGAAACTTGTGAATATGAAACTTGTTATGGTTGTATAGATTTAGTAGCGTGTAATACTCACGAAAATTGTGAAGAAAGTTATTTGTCACCGGATGGAAATTGTTTGTTTGATGGTGGTGGATGTGATTATTCAGCTTGTGGTGGTTGTTTGGATGAAAACGCAACTAATACTGATGGTGATGCATTACTTGATACTAATACTTGTGAATATAACGATTCGGCTATTTTGGGTATTGAAGTAGCATGTTCATCTGGTACTTGTTTTAGTGGTGGTAAAATTTTTGTAAGTGGTACTCAAACTAATGTTTATGTAGAACAAAATTCATTATCCACTGCAACAGAAATAATTATTAGTGATATTACAGAACAAGAAAATGGGCATCCAGAAATACCAATAGATACTGAAGGTATTTATCAAAGTCCTATAATAAAAATTGATCCATCTAATCCTAATGTATCTCTACATACAACAATATCTATGGAATATGATATCCCTCCAGACGATTTTGATAAAACTCTTAAACTTATAAAGATAGATGAAGGTGGTAGATGGGAATTAACTAATATTTCTATAGTTTGTGATACTACTTGTACATTTGATACATCATTATTTGGTACTTTTGCTATCATATATACTGAAGCTGATTCATTTATTTATGGTTGTATTGATGATGCTTCTGGTGAAGATTGGTATGGTGATGAAGATAAATGTGGCGGTATTTTTGACGATGAAGCAAATATAAATGATTTTTCTTGTTTATATACAGTGTATGAATGTGGATCAGCTGAATTACCTGACCCAGATGAATGTTGTCCTGGTGATGAAGTATGTTTTGATCCTTATAATGAATGTCAAAATACTGATTATTGTAGTGCTGAATGGTGTGTGGATAGTTATGATGGAGTTTTTGATGAAGCTGGTTGCATTACAAATTATTCAAATATTATATCAGCTGAAGATTTTACATTTTTAGAATTATTTTATGGAACTCCTGATAATGAATTATATGTAGATAATGATGGAGTAACATGGTCAGATTTAGACGAATGGATATTAACACAAGATGATAGAATAACTAAATTAGATGGTTTGTATACTGAATGGTTTGGTCTTGGTGTAGGTTCTATTGATTGTTGTGGTGGTGATTTATGTGATGGGTATATAGAATGTGATATATCAACTTCTGGTTGTTATATAACTGATGATCAATGTGGAATTGATGAAACATGCTTTAATACAACAACAACTAACAATTGTTATGAAGGAAATGATGAATA
>CEUS01142152.1_pt1 | contig 15874 bp, 15 predicted proteins | sample 427031 | NCBI WGS metagenome assembly CEUS01 (sample SAMEA2622837, study PRJEB7988) | marine metagenome | biome: marine biome (ENVO:00000447); feature: marine epipelagic mixed layer (ENVO:xxxxxxxxx); material: "saline water (ENVO:00002010), including plankton (ENVO:xxxxxxxx)" | depth 140 m | reverse complement strand
TCTTTCCAGGTTTCTTTGCTTTAGCGTTGTGGTTGTTGCATAGAGATTTCGGGACAGTTGCGGTGTTTTGTGCGCCAATTCTTTGGGTAACCACTGAATTAGGCAGAATTTATCTTTTTACGGGTTTTCCGTGGGAACTCCTAGGCTACAGTCAGGCTTCTGTCCTTCCGGTGGCGCAACTTGCGAGCGTTGTGGGAGTCCTCGGTGTATCTGTGCTCGTGGTTTTGGTGAACGCATCGTTCGCGTTCATTGTGCGGACCGGTCGCGCTAGATCGATTGGCGTAATGTTAGCCACGGCCGGTTTGATGGCCGCGGTTTTTCTGTTCGGGACCGTGCGGCTGCGGTCAGGAACATTGATCGATCTGGGTGTGCCGTTACGCGTTGCTGCTGTGCAGGGCAATATCGCACAAGTGGACAAGTGGAATCCTGAATTGAGTGATGCCATCCTCGACAAGTATCTGAAATTGACGGACCGCGCTGCTGACGCGGGGGCAGACCTTGTGGTGTGGCCAGAGGCTGCAACCCCATTTGCATTCCAAGTTGACCCACGTTCAGAAATGATTCGTCGTTTGGCTCGGGAGAGGAACGTTCATCTTCTGCTAGGGACGACCGATGTTACCTGGGAAGACGCACCCAAGTACTACAATGCCGCCATTTTGGTAGATCCTCGAGGCGAAACGGCTGGGATATATCACAAGCAGCATTTGGTGCCGTTTGGCGAGTATGTTCCGCTTCGGAGGCTTCTTTCATTTGTGTCACCGCTCGTGGAATCTGTTGGGGTGTTTTCTGCGGGCGAAGAGCCTGTGATGTTGATGATGGATGGTCAACCGATAGGTGCAATAGTTTGCTACGAAATGATCTACCCAGGGCTAGTTAGACAATTTGTAAGAAATGGAAGTCGTTTACTGACGACTGTCACGAACGACGCATGGTACGGCCGGACGGCTGCGCCTCATCAACATTTTCAGCAGGCCACGATGCGTGCAATTGAACATGGTCGCTACGTTGTCCGCGCGGCCAACACTGGAATCAGTGGAGTAATCGACCCGTACGGGCGGGTTGTTTCTGAGACCAATCTGTTTGAGGATGACGTGTTGACTAGCGAGGTGAAGTTGATTCAAGAGTTAACGCCCTATGCGAGATATGGTGACCTGTTGGCGTTTGGCTGCGGAATTTTCACACTGGTTCTGCTGAGCATGGCGGTCGCATCTAATATGCGGGCGGCGCGAAGTCAGTAAGAATTGGTTAGAGGGCTGATACGGAGGTATATGTGACTATTGAAGTTGATGAACAAATTCGACGCTATCAGGACCTCTTGAAACGCGCTGAGGATTTGCGGAGGTATCTTTGACGCAGCCAGTCTTTTAGAGGAAGTCTCTAAGTTAGATAGACAGGCAGCTGCACCCGATTTCTGGGATGATCCGGATAATGCCCAGCGTGTCATGCAACGCCGTCAACGCCTCCAGGAGGATCGAGAGTTGTCGATTTCTCTTCAGGCTAGGAGTAGCGATCTAGAAGTGTTGGTCGAATGGGCAAGCCAGGGTGAATCGGTAGTCGAAGAGCTTGTGGCGGGGTTGGATGGCTTTGCCGCAGAAGTTGAAACTGCCGAAACGAAGAAAATGCTTGGTGGCGAGCATGACAGGTGTAATGCCATTGTTACTATTCACCCTGGTGCTGGCGGAACGGAATCTCAAGACTGGGCTGAGATGTTATTGCGCATGTATCTTCGGTGGGCCGAACGACGAGGTTTTTCGAGAAACATAATCGATTTTCAACCCGGGGACGAGGCTGGGATTAAGGCTTCAACCATAACAGTTAAGGGTGACTATTCGTACGGGTTGCTACTCGCCGAAGCTGGGATTCACCGTCTTGTTCGTATTTCTCCGTTCGACCAAGCTGCCCGCCGGCATACCTCGTTTGCATCGGTTTTCGTCTGGCCGGAACTTTCTGATGATATCGAGATCCAGATCGAGGAGAAAGATTTACGTATCGACACCTATCGTTCTAGTGGCGCCGGTGGACAACATGTTAACGTTACGGATTCGGCCGTGCGTATAACGCACCTTCCGACGGGGATAGTGGTGTCGTGCCAGAATGAGCGGTCGCAGCATCGTAACCGTGACGCGGCAATGAGCGTGCTGAGGGCGCGGCTATACGACGTTAAACAGCAGGAACAACGAGATAAGCTTGAGAGGATAGGTGGCGAAAAAAAGGAAATTGCGTTTGGAAGTCAGATTAGAAGCTACGTGCTTCATCCGTACCGGTTAGTAAAGGACCATCGTACAAAAATGGATGTTGGTAATGTCGATCGGATACTTGATGGCGACTTGGACGACTTTATTAAGTGCTATCTAATGAGTCGTGCAACTGGAACATTGGGAGTAGAGGGTGAAGCAGAGAATGAATCTGGGCAGCCTGCAAATAATAGGGCGGGTGATGAGGCCTAAGTTGATGTGTCCCCTTGTGTCATATTGTTTATCTGAAGATTCCACCACTTGGTTCAGTTCCAATAATAAAGGCTTCTTCTATCGCTCCATCGGACCATGGCTCAGTCAGCTGGCCCGTCATCTCGTGCACTGACCTGAATACTATGTTGTCAGGCGCCACGAAACCTTCAGGAGTCTCCCTTCCGTCTGTATAAGCTTGAAGGAAGTCTGTCCAGATCGGCAATGCGACCCTTGCTCCCTCTTCACCGTCACCGAGCGTCTTTTTTTCGTCGTACCCGACCCAGACGCCAACCGTGATATCTGGACCAAATCCGACGAACCATGCGTCTGTATAGTCATCCATCGTGCCAGTTTTTCCACCGAGAGGCCACCCTAGTCGTGATGCTCGAATACCGGTACCCCGTTGGACTACACCACGCATCAGGCTCACCATAATGTAGGCGGTATCGGGTCGGAGCGCATCTTGTGGTACGGGTCTTCCAGTTTCTAGGATATCTCCTGCTCGATCCACGATACGTTCAATCCGATATGGCACCATCCGTGTGCCTCGATTAGGGAACGCCGAGTACGCACTCGTTACCTCCATTAAAGTCGCCTCGGAAGATCCTAAGGCCACGGATAAGAACGGTGGTATTGGCGACGTAAATCCAAGACGCCGCGCGAAGTCGACCACCGCATCCGGTCCGATCTCGTTCATCATCCAAACGGCAGGTACGTTACGCGATTTTTCAAGCGCTCGGCGGAGAGTAATCTGGCCTTCGTAGGCATTATCGTAGTTTGTCGGTTCGTACCGGTCCTGTTCTGGGCCCACGTCGTAACTTACGGGATCGTCCACCACAATTGAATTGGCTGTATATCCTTGATCTACTGCGGCTGCGTATAGCACCCCTTTAAAAAGGGAGCCTAGTTGACGATAAGCTTGAGTTGCTCGATTGAACTTACTGCGTTCAAAATTGTAACCACCAACCATTGCCAGAATTCGACCTGTTCGATTATCCAGTGCTAGCAGGGCACCTTCTGCGAGAGGTTCCTGGTCTAGTTCCGCTTCGATAAGAGTTGGCTTAAGCGGATTTCCATCACCATCCATCGTTTCGAATGCCGTGATCTTGACTTCAATCAGGTCGCCCTGGCGAACCAGTTGGTCTGCCGGGGTACGGCCAATTCCTCGAAACCCTTCAGTTTCTCCGGTCGGCAACAATCGTAGGCCCTTGGGGATTACGGTTGCGGAGTAGGAACCAAAACGAACACCGATTGCTTTGTGGTCCACATCTGTAACGACAGCTGGGATGATATCGCCAGGGTTTATGTTGAACACCCAGCGGCTGTGTTCGAAAGATTGGAGGATATCGAGTGCTTCGTCAGAATCAGCATCAGTATCGGCTTCGTCAAGAATGTTACGGCTTGGTTTTCGGAAGCCTTGACGCTTGTCATGTACGCGTAGCCCAGTCTCGATCGCCTTGTTAGCGGCGATTTGTAATCGAGAATCCAACGTGGTATGAACGCTCAATCCTTCCTCGTAGAGTTTGGCGACACCGTATTCTTTCTCGAGATGCTGACGGACTTCTTCGATGAAATACGGTGCGATTGAGTTGCTTCGTACTGTTCGTTCGGCGAGGGTGATGGGTAGTAGTTTTGCTTCGTCCGCGGATTCTTGGGTTATGTACTCTTCGGCGGCCATTCGCTGAAGCGCGTAGTTACGGCGATCCACCGCTAAGTCCATATTGACTAACGGACTCTGGCGTGCCGGCGATTGAATAATGCCTGCGATTAAGGCCGCTTCCTCTAATTTGAGTTCCTTGACGGATTTTCCGAAATAGAGCCTTGAGGCCGCTTCAACCCCGTGTGCGCTGTGAATGGCTGTGCCAAGCCACATTTGGTTGACATAGAGGGTCAGAATTTCACGTTTTGTATATCGTTTTTCAATGTGAAACGTGTAGTACATTTCACGGATTTTTCGCTGCCAAGTTTTTTCCAGGCCCAATCGTTCTCCGCCTAAGGTGATGTTACGAGCAAGCTGCATGGTGATTGTGCTTGCACCCGCTGCGGTAAGGTCGCCACTCAAAACATTACTTACGGCGGTTGCGAGGATTCGTCGGAGGTTGAAACCTACATGATTAAAGAACGCGCCATCTTCGGCTGAAATGATGGCATGTCGAAGATTAGGAGGAATATCTTCGTAGCCGATAATCAGGCGGCGTTCAGTAGCGAACTCTCCGATCAAGATGTTGTTGCGGTCGTACAGCCGCGTGATAGTCCCTGGCGTATAGCTATCGAGCTCAGAAATTTCAGGAAGATCAGGGGAGTAGGCGAACAGGACACCGCTAATTGCACCTAATAAAGCTGCGACACCAAAACTACCTAAAATAAGAGCTCGGCGAAGTAGCGGGCCTCTTTTTTTTGTCTTGTCTAACAGCATATCCATATAAGTCTAAATTGAGTCTAGGCGCTTGCGAGACTTGATTATTGTACACGTGTGAGTAGCCTGACAAATCGGGTTGGCTCTTCGATGGAGGACATTTTTATGAGTGATCATTACGTATTACTGGGATATATTTGATTCTTATAGACTCATATAATATGGTATATAGACATTCAATATGTAAATTTATGGTTTATTTCGCAGTTAATTAGGTTATTGGGGAAGTAAGACGATGAGCAAGATTATTGGGATTGATTTAGGTACGACGAATTCGGTTGTTGCCGTGATGGAGGGAACGGAGCCCACGGTGGTTACGAATCCTGAAGGAAATCGACTGACGCCGTCGGTAGTGGCATTTGCGAAGGGAGACGAGCGATTAGTGGGGCAAGTGGCGAAACGTCAAGCTGTCACGAATCCGGAAAACACGATTTTTTCCATTAAGCGATTTATGGGGCGTCGGTTTGATGAGGTTTCCGAGGAAATGAAGATGGTGCCTTACGAAACTGTTAAGGCTTCAAATGGAGACGCTCGTGTTCATGCTGGCGGAGACGAATATTCTCCACCTCAAATCTCTGCAATGGTTTTGCAGAAACTCAAGCAATCTGCTGAAGAATATTTGGGACAGACCGTCGACAAGGCAGTCATTACCGTTCCAGCATATTTCAATGATGCACAGCGCCAGGCGACGAAGGATGCTGGTCAAATAGCTGGCCTTGAAGTTATGCGGATTGTCAATGAACCAACTGCGGCCGCACTGGCATATGGGCTTGACAAGAAAAAGGACGAAACAATTGCAGTGTACGACTTCGGGGGGGGGACGTTTGATATATCGATCCTGGAGGTTGGAGAAGGCGTTGTAGAGGTTAAAGCTACTAATGGAGATACACACCTTGGTGGCGACAATCTCGATCAGCGCATTATCGATTGGATTGTCGACGGATTTAAAGCTGATGCTGGCATCGACCTTAGTCAAGACAAGATGGCTTTGCAGCGTATGAGGGAGGCTGCAGAAAAGGCCAAGATGGAATTGTCGACGGTAGTGGAGACGGAGATCAACTTGCCTTTTATTACGGCTGATCAGTCGGGACCGAAGCATCTGCAAATGAAGCTGACTCGTGCAAAATTTGAGCAACTAGTCGACGACCTGCTGCAGCGGACAATTGAGCCGGTTAAGCGGGCGTTGTCAGACGCGGGCTTGAAGCCATCTGAAATCGATGAGGTGGTCATGGTGGGTGGTTCTACGCGAGTGCCCAAGGTGCAGGAACTTGTTAAGTCAGTTTTTGAGCGGGAACCGCATCGAGGTGTTAATCCGGATGAAGTGGTGGCAATTGGAGCAGCCGTCCAAGCTGGTGTGTTATCAGGTGAGGTCAAGGACCTTCTATTGTTAGACGTAACCCCTCTTTCTCTTGGAATTGAGACATTGGGAGGGGTAATGACGACTCTCTTGCCTCGAAATACCACGATTCCTACTCGAAAGGGAGAAATATTTTCGACCGCTGCGGATAGCCAGACCAGTGTTGAAGTACATGTGTTACAGGGCGAACGTCCAATGGCTCAAGGTAACCGTACATTAGGTAAATTTCATTTGGTTGGTATTCCTGCAGCACCTAGGGGAGTACCACAAATTGAAGTCACTTTTGATATTGATGCAAACGGGATTGTAAATGTGTCAGCAAAGGATCTTGGTACCGGTAAGGAGCAGAAAATTACGATTACGGCTTCCAGTGGATTAAGTAAAGACGAAGTTGACCAGATGATGAAGGAAGCCGAGACGCACGCTGATGAGGATAAATCTCGGAAGGATGAGGTTGAAACTCGAAATAGCGCCGACCAAGCTGTTTACGCAGCAGAGCGGATGATGAGTGACTCCGGAGAGAAGTTAACGTCCGAAGCACGTCAGCCTATTGATGAGGCCATTGAAGCTGTTAAAAAAGCTCTCGAAGGGACCGACGTAGACGCAATCAATAGTACAGTTGAGCAATTGACCGCTGCCCAGCATAAGGCAGCAGAGCAACTCTATCAACAGGCTGCTACGGAAGCGCCTAGTCCTGACAGTGCTAACGATGAATCGACTGGTTCCGCTGCGGATGGGACTACTTCGAGCGGGGATGCGGATGTAATTGATGCAGAAGTAGTCGAAGATGAAAAGAAATAACGACACAGGTTACGATGGATTTCTATGTGATCCTAGGTGTTGACCGTGGAGCAACTCTACGGGAGGTAAAGCGAGCCTATACGCGGCTTGCTCGACGATATCATCCCGATATTAATCCTGGCGATCGTGAAGCCGAGGCTTTTTATCGTAGCGCGACTGAAGCTTACGAAACGCTGTGCGACCCAGAGCGTCGTGCTGCGTACGATACGCATGGCGAGCGGCAATCTGAACCGAGACCTGCATCGATTGAATTTCACGGATTTGACTTCTCTGTTCCGGTGACAGGCACTTCGGCAACGTTTGCGGAATTGTTTTCGGAAGTTCTTAGGGAAACTCCTGATGAGTCAATAATTAATGCAGAGAAGGGCAGTGACCTGTACGCTGATATGACCCTGAGTTTTGAGGAAGCGCTCATGGGTACAGAACGACGTCTGCGCGTGACAAAGTTGGAGGCTTGCGTTAGGTGCAGTGGAACGGGTTTTCGCCGGTCGAACGAAATGACATGTGCAGATTGCAATGGTGCTGGCACTGCGCAGTGGCGGCGTGGGCATATGGTTTTTACAAAAGCCTGCGGGTCGTGTAATGGAACTGGTCGTCAGCGACGGCAACCGTGTGGGTTGTGCCGATCAGAAGGAGTTTTTTCGCAGACGGAAGAAATAACGGTTCAGATTCCTGCCGGTGTGGCTAACGGATCCAGTATGCGAGTAGCTAATAAAGGGCATGTTGGCAGAGGTGGCGGACCTGTGGGAGATTTATATATTACGGCAACAGTTGAGCCTCATCGTGTCTTTGCTCGCGATGGTGACGACCTACATTTGGAAGCTCCGATTAGCGTTAATGAAGCAGTCCTTGGCGCTACATTTGAAGTTCCGACTGTCGATGGGAAAACCACTTTAACGATTCCCCCTGGCACTTCATCGGGACAAAGGTTTTGTATTAGGGGGCAAGGCGCGCCGTCTCCAAAGACTGGAGACAGAGGGGATCTGGTTGTAACTGTAGCCCTCTCGTTGCCAAAAATAAGGGATGAACGGTCAAGGGAATTGCTTCGTGAGTTTGGCCGGCTGAATTCAACTAACGTGAGAAACGGTCTATTTACTGAGTGACAGGCAATGGCTTCAAAACAGACTGGCGAAGCATATTTCATGATTAGCGCTGTGTCGCAGCGTTACGATATTCATCCTCAAACATTGCGACTCTATGAGCGAGAGGGTCTTCTGAAGCCGTCTCGCACGGACGGCAATACACGACTCTACTCAAGTGAAGATCTCAAGCAACTTGAGACTATCCTGACGCTTACACGCAACCTTGGTGTCAATCTTGCGGGAGTTGAGATTATTCTCAACATGCGTCGCAAGATGGACCAAATGCAGCGAGAGGTGAACGAGTTTATGTCGTATGTGAAACGAGAAATGACGCCGGGGTTGGATGGCTGGGAGGAACGTCTTGGAACGGCGTTGGTTAAGACAACTCCATCGAGTCTTGTTCGTGCTACACCGCAGACGACCGAAGACCCGAACATCTCGAAAAAGACCGTTCGGCGAAAGCGCTCACTAAAAAAAAGTTAATCAGCGATCACAAAATCCTTACTTCTAATTCGTAGTTTTATGCACAAGCTACGAGCAGTATCCTTTACAATCTTATCGGGCTTCAAAAATCGTTAAGAGCGTCAATGAACTGTACCGTCTGTAATAACACCGGCTGGTGTTCCAGCGATGTTAATGGTGTCGAGCGTGTCGAGCGATGCGAATGCTGGCATCGGCAGGTGGCGATGGATCTTCTTAAAGAAGCCAATATTCCTGCGCGTTATCAAAAATGTGATTTCTCGACGTTTGTTACGTATCCGAACGAGCAGCTACTTCGTGCGGTCAAGAGGGCGGAGGAGTTTTCAGTTTCGTTTCCGATGGTTCAAAAAGGATTGTTGCTAATTGGTCCTCCAGGTATTGGGAAAACTCACCTAGCTATTTCTGTACTTCGCAACGTCATTATTGAGAAGAATATTCGGGGTTTGTACTACGATACGAGGTCGCTGTTAAGTACGATTCGGAGTACTTATAACCCCGTAACACGTACCTCTGAAGCTGACATCCTTGAACGGGTTATGCAGGCTGAATTACTGGTTTTGGATGATTTAGGAGCAGAACGTCTTACAGAGTGGGTCGAAGAGACAATGCATTTAATTGTCAACACTCGTTATAACGACCGGAAGCCAACTATATTTACGTCAAATTATGAGGATGAACCTGATGATCCGGACTCTTTGAAATCTAGGGTAGGGTTCCGTATGCATTCGCGCTTACGCGAGATGTGTGAGTTTCTAGAATATTCTGGACCGGATTACCGAGATTTTGAGTTTAAGCCAGATTCCGACGATATCTTCGGGAAATGGAAGGCTGAAAAATCTCAACCAAAACGCCGGTTGCCTCGGCGCACTTCAGCTCGGGCGCGTGCCCAGCTCAAAGAGAAAGACGGTCAGTTAGAGCTCGGCTGGTTAGGCGGCAAGGCTAGTAGCTAGTGGTTTCTGCATTACATGAGGAAGCAGTGCTTGGCCTATATCTGCACATCCCTTTCTGCGAATCGATCTGCAATTATTGCAATTTCAACCGTGGGTTATTCGATGCCGGTGTTAAAAACCGTTATGTGGATGCTCTCGTGCTGGAGGTTGTTGGAATTGGTGATGGTGAGGCTGTCGACACGGTTTATTTTGGCGGAGGCACACCTTCTTTATTGGAGCCTGCGGAAGTGGACCGATTGCTTGGGGCGTGTCGGGAAGCTTTTTCTTTTAGCTCGTCTGCAGAAGTCACTTTGGAGGTAAATCCTGAATCGGCGAGTTCGCGGCGGTTGTCCGGCTGGCGGGAAGCTGGTGTGAATCGACTGAGTTTCGGCGTTCAGTCATTCAGTGACGTCGAGCTCAAAAGTTTGGATCGCAGACATTCCGCGAAGCGAGCTCGAGATGCGGTCGGTACTGCGCGTGCCGAGGGCTATGACGCTATTAGTCTTGACTTGATGTTGTGGCTTCCAGGTCAGACAAGCATTCATTGTCGGCACTCAGTCAAATCATTACTGGAATTGGAACCTGATCATGCGTCTTTTTATCTTCTTGAGCTCTATCCCAATGCACCTCTGCGAGAGAATATGGCGCGGTCGGAGGTGTCACTCGCACCTGAGGAAGATGCGGTGCAGATGTATCTCGAAACTCTTGAGATGACCGATGTCGCGGGTTATGAGCAGTATGAAATCTCCAATGTGTCAAAACCAGGGCAAAGATGTCGACACAATTTAAAGTATTGGACCGACGGTGAATGGTTGGGTTTTGGGTGTGGAGCTCACTCGACACGGGGAGGTTCTAGGTGGTCGAACATCTCTGAGACAGATCGCTACATCGAAAATGTCACTTCTGGTCAGGAGGTGGTTTTGTCGCAGCGTGGTTTGAGCGACGATGAACGGCTTGGTGACGCGCTTTTTATGGGACTTCGGTTAACCGAGGGCCTTGACCTTAGATTAGTTGAACAACGGTACGGAATTTCGGTGATGGAGAAGTACGGGGCAGCACTGGCACCGTTTATTGAAAAAAAACGACTCCTCTGGGAATCTGGGCGACTTCGGTTAACCCGAGAGGGTATGCTCATAGCCAACGACATAATGGAGGCTTTCGTCTAGGTGGCACCGTACGGTATGGTATCCGGTCAAATTTTTACACTGAGGTTCAAGGAGGTCAGAAACATGCTTTCGTTATTGATGCGTCGAGTGATGCGCCGAGACTACGCGATTGGTTTTGCGGTGGTGGCGGCGTTGGCTGTTGGTGTCGTAGTGGGGACGGTAGTCACCACGAATAATGCAGAGGCCCAAGGTCGGACTTTTAGTGCCGGAGCGGGCATGATGCTCAACTATGTTAACGCTGCGAATGAAAGTGATTTCGAAGGAGTTATGCAGAAGTTAGCTGACGGACTGCGGGCTAGTGAAAATGCAGACCGGAATGCCCAAGCTGAGGGTTGGAAGGTTTATAAGGCACGTGAGGCAGGACCAGGTGGAGCGACGTTGTATGTGTGGTTCATCGATCCGGCCGTGTCTGGTGCTGATTATGCAGTCGCCCAAATCTTGAATGAGGCATTTCCTGCTGAAGTACAATCTCTCTACGAAACTTTTAATGGTTCGTTTGCGGGTGGACAATCAATGGTGAATCTGGATCTCGTTCTCGACTTCTAACCTGACTCAGTGGGATGATTCGAGCAGGATGGCGAGTTGGCCAGCGGTGAATTCGTCATCTTGTTTCCTATCCTACTAGCGTTTTAATCGAAAGCCGATGTTGATGTTGGGTCTAATTGTTTTAGAAGTCGAGAGTGAGGCCAGCGTAAAATCTTTGAATCGCTCGTCGTTTCGAAGATTTACCAAGGCGCAAAGAGCGATAGTCAAATCGTAGCCGGAAAGGTTCCATCAGCGAAACCTTGACCCCGGCACCCATGTTGTTTCCGAGGCCGGTGTATCTACTTCGACCAAGTCTTTCACGATAGAGTCCCACTCCGATTGTTCCGTAGAACTGAAGTCGGGAAATAGGGAACGGGGATTGTAGGAGCACGTTAAGCATGCTCGATTTCAGTTCGGTCTTGTCCTGAAGGTTGTCGATAGACGAGTTTGAATATTCGAACTCAAAACCGATAATTGCGAGTGATAAGCCGACCGCCACGCCCGTTGCGTTGCGATTTGACAGAGATTGAGTAGAGCCAACGAAAGCTGTGAGGTCTGCAGCGGCTGGTTTCGCTACACCAATCACTATGATCAATAGACCAAAGAATGACAACGTCCGAGACAATATGACCTCCCTTCAAGTTTGATGGTGGAGTGTTGTTGACCCAGTGTCAACCGGTCGGGCGGAGAACAGACCGGATAATGAGACGAGTAGGTTGGTGTGATAGAGTCACAGCCGCCCAGGACATTTAGAAAACCGTGACCACTCAGAGCCTCGCGGAAAAAGTCAAAGCTTTCGACCCGAGAGCTGTGGCACGCGCAATTTCATTGATTGAAAGCCGCTCATCGGATGGTCAGATCCTAATTTCGCAATTATTCAGTTTTGGTGGTCACGCTACCGTTGTTGGAATAACGGGTGCTCCAGGCGTTGGGAAGAGCACGTTAGTTGATTGTCTAACGATCGAATTACGCCGTCGGGACGCCAAGGTGGGTATTCTTGCCATCGACCCGACGAGTCCGTTTAGCGGTGGTGCCATCCTTGGCGATCGTATTCGCATGCAATCCCATACTGGAGACGCTGGAGTGTTTGTCCGGAGCATGGCTTCTCGGGGCCACCTCGGAGGATTGTCTCAGGCAACGAATGATGCCACTGTCATTTTGGATGCCGCAGGTCTCGACGTCGTATTGATCGAGACAGTCGGGGTTGGTCAAGGTGAGGTGGATATCATCCGAACTGCGGATATTTCAATTGTCGTAATGGCTCCAGGCAGCGGTGATGATGTTCAAGCTCTCAAAGCTGGCATTATGGAAATCGCTGATGTCTTTGTAGTAAATAAGTCGGACCGAGACGGCGTGGATCGCACGGTTACGGATATCGAAGCAGCGCTTATGCTTAAAGACCATTCAGCTGAGGGTAGGCGTGTACCGGTACTCAAGACTGAGGCGACCAGTAATATCGGAATTGCTGATGTGATCGATGCAGTCGAGCAATTTCAAGAGAGTTCAACCCAGAAGAACAGACGACTTCAACATAGAGCGGGAGTTCGGCTGCGGGAAACATTGAGTCGAGAATTTATGCAGCGATTGGAAGGACGTGATGACATTAAGCAAGCTCTCGACAAGGCAGTTGATCGGATTAGTAAAAGAGAAGTTGATCCGTACACGGCGGCAGTTGAGATTATGGAGCGTGCCCAATGAAGGTTGAGCTAGATCACATCGGCATTGCTGTGTCTCAACTTGACGAGTCGTTGAAGTTTTTTCGTGACGTGCTTGGTCTTGAAATATCTACGTGTGAGGAAGTTCCGTCGCAAAGGGTGAAGGCACAGTTCGTATCGGTTGGCACTGCGACGCTCGAATTATTGGAAGCGACTGCAGACGATTCGGCGATTGCGCGTTTTATAAAACGAAAAGGCCCAGGGCTACATCACATCACACTGAGGGTTGAAAATTTAAGTCTGGTCTTAAACCAACTTAGAGATCAGGGAGTTCAACTAATCGACGAAGTGCCTCGCCCTGGAGCAGAGGGGGCCCGGGTAGCGTTCATTCATCCGTCCAGTGCGCACGGTGTGTTGGTGGAACTGAAGGAAATATGACTGATGATCCACGGGTGTTGCTACCGAGTCAAAATCTTTGACCTATGGATATCGAAGGAGTGCCAGTGGTTGACATAGAGCCTGCCGGTATTGGTGTGATTGGTGGAAGCGGATTGTATGTTATGGAGGATTTGACTGACAGAAAGGAAGTCAACCTCACAACTCCATTCGGTAATCCTTCGGCCGCCTACGTGATAGGTAACCTGGACGGCAAGAGGGTTGCATTTCTTGCTCGACATGGTGTCGGCCACCATTTACAACCCTCTGAACTAAATTATCGTGCGAACATTTTTGGTTTCAAGATGTTGGGTGTCGAATGGCTGGTCTCGGCCAGCGCTGTCGGAAGTTTGCAGGAGAGATATCGACCGCTGGACATTGTGGTGCCAGATCAGTTTTTCGATCGCACTCGAGGCCGGGTTAGCACGTTCTTTGGAAGAGGTGTCGTCGCTCACATTACATTCGCGCATCCGATTTGTAACACACTGAGTCAAATAGCTTCAGACTCGGTCGAATCAGTGGATAAGAAGGTGCATCGGGGCGGCACTTACGTCTGTATTGAAGGACCACAGTTTTCAACCTTGGCGGAGTCACGTCTTTATCGAAATTGGCAGATGGACGTCATTGGAATGACTAATCTTCAAGAAGCGAAACTCGCTCGGGAAGCCGAGATCTGTTACGCGACGTTGGCTTTAGTAACGGACTATGATTGCTGGCATCCTGACCACGAGCAGGTTACTGTCGAAATGATCGTTCAGAATTTACAGGAGAACGCGGAAACGGCGAAGAAAGTTATTCGCCAAGTGGTTTCCGAGCTTCCTGTTGATAGAACGTGCGACTGTGCCTCGGCGCTGTCGGCAGCCATCATTACTCGCAAGGAAGCGATCCCAAGGCAGGTTCGTGTAGATCTAGCTCCAATCCTTGGGAAGTATCTAGAAGTGACAGAATAGTTCTGAAACGATGAAATCGATTCTGACTGTTGGTTCCGTTGCGTTTGATTCAGTTAAGACACCCTTTGGGGAAGTTTCTCGGGTAGTGGCAGGTGCGGCAACTTATTTCAGTATTGCGGCATCCTTCTTCACTGACGTACGACTTGTCGGAGTTGTTGGCGATGATTTCTTGGATGACCATCTTTCGGTATTTACTGATCGTCGTGTTGATTTGGATGGGCTTCAGCGGGTTGCGGGAGAAACCTTTCGATGGCGCGGTGAATATAGTTCTGATTTGAATGCCCGTGAAACGATTTATACGCACTTGAATGTGTTCGAAGATTTTAGTCCGAGGATTCCCGACCGGTTTCAGACCACGCCGTTTGTATTTCTAGCTAACATACATCCAGCACTTCAATTGGAGGTGCTTGAGCAGGTTAAGCAACCTGAGCTTGTTGCGCTCGATACAATGAATTATTGGATCGAAGGAACTCCGGCGGAGCTCCAGAAAGTGCTTGGTCGAGTCAATGTGCTGGTGATCAATGATTCGGAAGCGCGGCAACTTAGTGGAGAAGCTAACCTGGTTAAGGCGGCACGAATTATTCAGGGTATGGGGCCAGAGCGGGTTGTGATTAAACGGGGCGAGTACGGAGTATTGATGACTAAGCCCGACGGATTTTTCGCTGTTCCAGGCCTTCCACTTGATCGGGTTTGTGATCCGACAGGTGCGGGTGACACGTTTGCCGGTGGCTTTGTTGGATTTCTTGCAGCGGCCACACAAATTACTGACCAGGCTGTCAATCAAGCGGTCATTGCGGGAAGCGTCATGGCATCATTCGCTGTCGAAGAGTTTGGACTCGATCGTTTATTGACACTAACGGACATGGAGATCAAACAGAGGTTCGGGGCGTTTAAGAGATTGACTCATTTTGATGAGTTGTGAGTGTATTCTGTTTCGGTCATTAAACCAGGCACGCGCAGCCACGTTGGTTCAGGGCGCCTAGGTTTGGATTCATTAGTGCAACGAAAATCAATTATCCCCGGTGGAATGGCGGGAATATTGGTCTGCGTTATCGCGTGGGCCTTCCCTGGTGCGGGGCACTTATGGCTGGGACGGGTTCAGAAAGGCACGGTGTTCTTTATTGTCTTACCGTTAATGTACTTGATTGGATTGTGGCTTGAAGGGCAAATATTTTCGTTCGACCTGTCACAGCCTCTTGTGGCGCTTGCTGCGTTAGCTGATCTGGGAATTGGGGTGCCGTATTTAATGACACGCTTTCTTGGCGCCGGGGAAGGTCGGGTCGTTGCAGTGACATATGAGTACGGCAATACTTTTCTTGTAGCCGCTGGTCTTCTTAACTTCTTGGTTGTTTTGGACGCCTACGACATAGCATTGGGACGAAAGTAAGGGCGATACTAATGTCTAGCCACGTGGGGTTGATGCTTGTATTTAGCGCTTTCGTATCAGTTGTTTTTGCTGTTCTGACGACGGATGACGTTGATGCCCAGTTGCGCACCGGTGCGATTCTATTCGCCGGTTTCGGTGGTGCGTGCATTTTGTTGGGATGGTTAATGTTTCCTTTTCCGCTGTGATTGAAACCTCAGGTGGGATGTTGTGAGATCGGCAACTCACGTTGTTTGGGTCTGGGGTC
>CEUS01023375.1_pt1 | contig 15879 bp, 15 predicted proteins | sample 427031 | NCBI WGS metagenome assembly CEUS01 (sample SAMEA2622837, study PRJEB7988) | marine metagenome | biome: marine biome (ENVO:00000447); feature: marine epipelagic mixed layer (ENVO:xxxxxxxxx); material: "saline water (ENVO:00002010), including plankton (ENVO:xxxxxxxx)" | depth 140 m | reverse complement strand
GTGCGAAAGGAGATATATTGGCTAGAGTTAAACGAGGTGTAACCAGGCATCGTAGGCATGCCAAGGTGCTCTCACTCACAAAAGGTCACAAGGGGGTACGGCATAAGCTTTATAGAAGGGCCCGTGAGTCCTTGAATAAGGCGATGGCGTATTCATACGCGCATCGTAGAGAGCGCAAGGGCGATTTCAGACGCTTATGGATACTGCGGATAGCCGCTGCGGCCCGTCTTGGTGGTTTGCCCTACGGTGTATTCATGCATGGATTGAAGCTAGCTAATGTACAAGTAGATCGGAAGATATTAGCTGACATAGCGGTCAGGGACGAGCTAGCTTTTTCAGAGCTTGTATCTGCCGCTAGGGAACATGTTTCTAGCTAGCAAACTCGCTTTAACAGGCTAGTATATTTTGGACATGTGCTAGATTAGGAAGGTTACTGTGATCAGCCTAACTCAGAACTATACCGTAGTACTCGTTTGCTTTTAGCATCCTATAAATTTTCTCAGACGAAGGGATACTTGGGTTGGTCGGATCAGTCCACTTTTCTTGAAGTTCTTCAAGAAGTTTGTTGATCGGTATTGGTCCGTACCTACGGCTTAGGAGTATTCGAAAAACAGCTTCCATCAGCGGCATTCCATGACTAATGAACTCTGGTTTTTTTGAACAATGCCCTGTAATCTGCTTAAGATGACTTTTCGCGTCGATATTTAAGCCCTGATTTGGATCATTAATTATCTCACTCCAACATGAGGCACAGCGTCTGTGAAGAAGTAGAAGACTGAGTGACTTACCAAGGTTTATTAAATGGTCAGTATCAATCTTAACAGCCATCTCTAAGTTTGTTGATTTCTCTCTCTCTTGTTCCTTAACTAGCAACTTTGTCTCCTCCAATCATTTATTCAACTTCTTCCCAGTCGAGCATTTCGACCTTCGCTACGTCGCCGACTTTCATGCCATTTACAGCTTCATCACAGATAGCTAGCCCGTTGGCTTTAGCCATTGAAGTGAGAATGTTCGAACCTTGCGGCCCTGTTAATTTCGCATAATACTTGCCGTTTCTCTTATTTACAATTGCTCTAGCGTAAACTCTGCGCCCATCAGTATTAATTATCGGATCTTCAAGCAATGCATAAACGTATGGTTTTTCCAATTTAATCTTCCCCATCATTTTTAATATTGCGGGTCGCGCCAATTGCTCGAAGGCTACCACTGCACTTACTGGATTTCCCGGTAGCCCTATAAGTGGTATTTTGCGACCATCCATATTAGATATTTCTCCAAAAGCGATTGGTTTGGCGGGGCGCATTCTGACCGACCAGAAGGTGATTCTTCCATGTTTTGCTAATACGTCTTTCACTATATCGTAGTCTCCTTTGGAAACTCCTGCGGACGTAATTAGTAAATCAGTTGCAATTCCTTTGGACAACATTGAATCTACAGATTCAAAATTGTCCTTAGCTATGCCAAGAATTTTTGGAATTCCACCGTATCTTTTTACTAGGGCTGCTACGCTATAACTATTACTGTCATAGATTTCCCCAGAGCCTAAAGGTTTGCCTGGGTATGCTAGCTCATTCCCTGTTGCCAGTATCCCGATTAAAGGCCTTCGATTAACAGTTACAGAGTCGTATCCCAGGGATGCTAATACTCCAATCTCCGAAGGTCTTATCACTGTACCACTTCTTAAAATCAAGTTACCTTTTCTAACATCTTCTGCCGCTGGTCTCACAAATTCGCCTTTCGGAAACTCAGCCAGCACAGACACTTCGTCGACCACTCCGGTGGGCTTTTTACGAATCAATTCATCGGTTTCTTCGAATGGGACTACTGTGTCTGCGCCTGGGGGCAAAGGTGCGCCTGTCATTATTCTAATGGCGGTACCTTTTGGTAATTCCACTTTCGCCATTTGCCCCGCCGCAACACTCCCTACGACCTTGAGCGTGACTGCCCTATTAGGTGAGGCACCCTTTATGTCTTGGTGCCTTACAGCATATCCGTCCATAGCTGAGTTTTGAAAAGGCGGTATGTCTAGTTCTGCATAGATATCTTCGGCTATGACCTGACCAATAGATTCCATTAGGCCAACTTCCTCATTGTCCAGAACCTTTACGAGGTCTAGGACTTCGTCTCTAGCTTCCTCGACAGATAACATATCAGCTGTATATGCGTCGTAATTATGTTGATGAGTCATTGATATCAACTGAATTGTCGGATTCTTTGATTTGTAAAGTAGCGTCTATGCCACTTTTGTATCTCTGTAGGTGGGTTTCACTGATTCGGTACGCTTCCGAAGCCTTCCCCAGGTCGCGGCCTACTTCAACATACTTATTGTTAAAGTGCTCGAAATGTTTCTGGACTGCTGCGAGATTTTTCTGCAAGTCTCTGGCTATCCTTGACATCTCCAAGTTCTTTATACCTAGTAATATTACCTGCAGGAATGCGTACAGGGTATTGGGGCTGACTGGGATCACATGGCGGGATTGCGCATATTCCAATAAGGAGGAGTTGTTAGCTGAGCGGTTATTATCGGCAATCGTTTCATAATATATTGCCTCAGATGGTATGAACATAAGTGCAAAATCCGAAGTCCCATACTCGGGCTTTACGTATTTTGATTGAATGCTTGTTACTTGCGTTCTGACAGCTCGTTCAAATTCCTTCCAAAATCCTGACTTTTCTTCTTCAGACTCGGCACTAACGTATTTTAAATAAGAGTCCCGAGGGAATTTAGAGTCTATTGGCACTAACACATCACGATATTTTATTGCACAGTCGACAGCTTCTCTCCCGTACAATATGTGCTGTCTGCCCCACATACTTTTTGGCAGTGCTTTGTCGAGCATTTCTTCTAAAACCATCTCGCCATAATTTCCGCGTAGTTTTGGGCCCTGCAATAGATCCTTAAGTGACTCACCAATTTTTTGGGCTTGTTCCTGTTGCTGCACTATGCGGTGCAAGTTTTCCCCAAGATCGTTGAGAGACTCCATGGTCCGCAGTGCATGGTCGGATATTATGTCTTTGGCTTGTCCAATTTCATCAAGAGAAATCTGTAATTCTTCGTTCAATCCGCCATGTTTTTGCCTGAGCAATACTGCGACTAACAGGCCGATAGACAAAATAACAGTTGAAAGTATGAGGATATCAGTCATGTTGTGAAAATGAGCTAAATCCGCAGCTCTACTCCTACTTCTTTAACGAGGCTGTTCTTTATTTCTGTCTCAGCATCCGAAATTATTTTGGAAGTTAAAGTTCGATGTGGGGATTTGAAGTGTATACGAATCGCTATTGATCTTTTCCCTTCTGGAACGCCCTTGCCTACATAAACGTCGAAGATTGTTACATTGTTCACTAGCTTATGATTTTTGATCAAAGACTCCAATCTTGCGGCAGGGACGTAGGAATCTGCTAATAAGGATAGGTCACGGTAAGACCCTGGAAATTTTGGTATCGACTCGAACCGAGATATTTCCTTGGGAAGATGTTGCAGTATGGTTGCAAGATTCAACTCGAAAATTGCTACCGGATCTCCAGAAATAGCTAGTCTCTCCTGAATGCCTGGTCTTAATTCTCCTATAACGCCTATGGTCACTTCATGAATCTTAATATAGGCGGTTCGCCCAGGATGGAGATTGGGATCTTCCCCCGCCACATAATCCACTTTAAGTTCTAGGCCAGACATAAATGAATCTACGACACCTTTCGCATCGAAAAAATCCACTTTGCCTTTCTCTCCTGCCCAAGACAAGGGGAATCTTTCTCCCCAAAGAGCTCCAACAGCCATGTCTCTTTCCTCTGGTAGTTCATCCTGACGTCTCAGGTAGGTCCGACCCACTTCGAAAATACTTATTCTGTCCTGTCCGTACCGTTGGTTCATTTCTAGTGTGGCTAAAAGGCTGCCTCTGAGGGAAGTTCTCAAGAATTCTTGCTCTGGAGACATTGGGTTTAGTAGCCTCAACGGCTCTGTTTGTTCAACCTCTTTGACTAAATCTAGGGTCCTTTCAGCAGTAATCGAATAGGAGATTACTTCTTGTAGTCCGGCGGATACCAGAAGATCTTTTGCTTTTTCTCTCAGTTCCCTTTCAGGTTGTTTTTCGTGTTGAGGTATGCTGGTGGCTAAGTAAGTCGTAGGTATGCGTTCGTAACCGGTAGTCCTCGCGAGTTCTTCAATCAGGTCCTCTTCTATTGATATATCACTGCGCCAGTATGGTATGTGCACCCTTATCGACCTCTGATCGATCGGTGTAGTTTTAAATCCTAGAGAATTGAGAACCTTTTTAATTTGACTCGCAGTCAGACCAACGCCCAAGATTTTCTTGACACTTCCAATCTCCAAAACAACGGTTGTCTTTTCGGGTTTTCCAGGGTATGAATCTAATATTCCTTTAGATACGGTGCCCCCAGCTAGTTTTTGAATGAGCCCCGTGGCTCTTGCCAGTGCTACCGAAGCCAATTCTGAATTGAGACCTCTTTCAAATCTGTATGAAGCCTCCGTTTTTATTTCAAGGGATGCGGATGTTCTACGTATGGATTCTGGTTTGAAACTTGCCGATTCAACCAAGATATTGGTGGTGCTTTCAGTTACTTCTGTTGCCGCACCGCCCATAACTCCAGCAATCGCTACAGGTTTTGTGTAGTCTGCTATTACAAGCATTTCTGCAGTAAGTTTGCGATGGATCCCATCGATAGTCGTTAATGATTCCCCTTTCTTAGCACGGCGAACCAAAATAGTCTTTTTATCCAAAGTGTCGAAGTCAAATGCGTGTAATGGTTGCCCATACTCGAGCATTACGTAATTAGTAATATCTACTATGTTGTTGATAGGGCGTAGACCTGCTTTAGTGAGTCGATCTTTCATCCATTGAGGTGAAGGGCCAATCTTCACCCCGCTAATGAGGCTTGCAGTGTAACGCTGAGCTAAATCGGGGGCCTCATTCAGAAGGGTGCAAGTTTGGTTGATTCTTGGTGACCTTTCATCGTATGAATGTATAGGTATATTCACCTTAACATGACTTATTGCAGCCACTTCGTACGCGACTCCTAGTATGGAAAGCCAATCCGGTCTGTTCGGAGTGACTTCGGTCTCTATTATTGTGTCTCCGATATATTGGGATAATGGAATGCCAGTTGGAGCACTTTCATCTAGCACAAGAATTCCCGATTCATCCTCTCCCAGACCCAATTCGCGTTCCGAGCAGACCATCCCTTCTGACAAAAAACCGCGTATATTAATTGCTTTTAGGGTTTGTATTTTCCCTGATTCTGGGTTTGTTAACTTCGCGCCCAATTTTGCGAAGGCTATTTTCTGACCTTGAGCTAAGTTGGGGCCACCGCACACTACCGTCATTGTTTCTTTCCCTAAGTTCACGGTTGCTAATCTAAGCCTATCGGCATTTGGATGTTCTTGGACTTTATCTACGTGGCCGACAAAAATGTTATCCCAGTTATCTCCTATAAAATTGACATTACTGGTTTCTAGACCAGCCATGGTCAATTTTTGACCTAGTTCCATGGGCGTCATGTTTACATCGACGTATTCTTTTAGCCATTGCAAGGGAATTTTCATATTGTTCCAGTACCCGACAACATATTGAAAACGCCATTATACTGACCATGAATCAATTAGTCAGCTAATGGAGGATATTGTGATCTATCGGACTCTTGGCAAGACAGGATTGACGGTATCGGAAGTCGGGTTTGGCTGTGGCAATGTAGGAGGGCTGATGGTTAGAGGTTCGTTCGAAGCGCAGGTTAGATCTGTGGAAAAAGCCATCGATTTGGGGATTAACTACTTTGATACCGCGCCTAGTTATGGTGACGGGCTATCTGAGTCCAATTTAGGTAAGGTTCTCACTAAAATCAAACCGGAAGTGTTTGTCGCAACGAAAATACACTTACGGGATGGGCTAAATGACATCAGAGGGAATGCACGCAGATCTTTGGAGAATAGTTTGAAACGCCTTAACCGTGATTATGTAGACGTTTTCCAGCTCCATGATGGTATAACGGAGGTCGCAGGTGGCGGGATTAGTGGCGAAACGATTGGCATTGATGACGTTTTGGGCAAGGGTGGAGTGGCAGACGTGTTTGATGATTTAAGGTCTGAGGGACTAGTGCGATTCACTGGATTTACAGGGAATGGTGATACACAAACTCTTCACACAGTAGTCAAAAGCCGAAGGTTTGAAGTCATCCAGACTTTTTACAATTTACTCAATCCCAGCGCAGGCACAGAAATGCCAGATAGTTTTGGGGGGCATGACTTTAGGCAAATCATCGATAGGGCAGCCGGGCATGGTATGGGGGTAGTGGTTATACGTGTAATGGCAGCTGGTGCGATAGGTGGGCCGATCGCACGTCAAGGCTATGCGTCTCCCACTATAGGTAGCCCAATGGTTACTGACTCTAGCTATTCCATTGATGAAGAGAGAGCGACAAAACTCGATTTCCTACTTGACGGAGCCTTATCAAGTAGGCCCCAGGCCGCCGTTCGTTTTGTTTTAATGCACACGGGAGTCTCTACTAGCCTAGTGGGTTTTTCTGAAGAAAATCAGATACAAGAAGCTGTAGCTGCAGTTGATGCAAATCCATTTTCCATTGAGCTTATGGAGCGACTTCACGAATTTTGGAATGATACAACTGCATATGCATAACTTTGGGACGTGAACTCCCACTCAGTTTAGTTGATGACATAAATTTTGGAGGGTGAACAAATGGCAGATATTCTAATTACCGGTGGGACGATTGTAACTATGGATCCGAATCGGAGAGTAATAGACGACGGAGCGATCGCATTGGAAGCTGATCGTATAGTGGCTGTTGGGTCAAGGGAGGAAGTGGAATCAAATCATAAATCAGACCGTGTTATAGATGCGGCAAAGAATGTAATCCTTCCAGGTTTAATAGACGGTCATGGCCATGCGGGGCATGCATTGGTAAAGACTATAGGGCATGGCCCAACTGGCATGTGGGGCGATATTGTAGATTACGTATATGCTGAGGGTACAGATGAGGAATTTTGGTACGCTGATGCCCTTTTATCTTCAGTAGATAGGCTCAAGAATGGTACGACCTGTGGAGTTACTTACTTTGGAGGAGGCACTATGATAATGCGTACCAACAAGCCAGTGTATGCGGACAAACATTGTGACGCTGTGACCCAGGTGGGTATTCGCGAGTTTATCGCAGTCGGCCCTAGTAACCCTCCGTATCCTAGAAAGTATGTTTCTTGGAGCAGTGGCGCTATGGAGTCACAAATGGTTAACTTTGATCAGTATATTAAAACCAGCGAAGAGATTATTAACAATTGGCATGATAAAGGCAGTGGTCGTATCCAAGTATCTATTATGTCACCTACTATAAACCCCTCTCGTGACCCTTACAAAGAGATGAGTGTTAGAGATATCAAAGACCAAGCCAAAAGAGCAAGGGACCTGGCTTATAAATACGACTTGATATTTACTCAGGATGGGCATGACACAGGGACCGTTGAATTTGCACATCGCGAATTGGGGATTCTTGGACCGAAGAGTTTACTTTCTCATTCGACCGGGTTAACTGAAGAGGAAATTAACATTTGTAGTGAAACTGACACTAAGATTGCCCACAATCCAAGTTCTGGAAACTCATACCCATCTAGATGCCCAGTGCCCGAGTTGCTTGATTCCGGAGTGACCGTTGCATTGGGGTCTGATGGCTCTGGCCCAGACATGAATTACGATATGTTTCGTCACATGTATGTTTGCATGAGACAGCATCGTGGCGAACAAAGAGATGGTGCCTATATGCCTCCTGGAAAAGTGTTGGAAATGGCTACGATTGATGCAGCCCATGCGCTGGGACTGGGAGATCAAATTGGATCTTTGGAAGTTGGCAAAAAGGCTGACTTAATTTTGATTGACATGAATAAACCGCATCTTTACCCGCTGAATATGCCTGTACATCGCGTAGTTGGTTTTGCTAATGGCCAGGATGTAGATACTGTTATAGTTGACGGACAAGTTTTAATGCGCAACAGACGACTGACAGTAATTGATGAACAAGCAGTTCTAGAACAATCTCAAAGTGCGACAGAGCTAATGCTCAAAAGAACTGGGTTGCATTCCAAGCTAGAAATCCAACCAGGGTTTTGGGGTTCTAGTAGATATCCATTTTGACAGGAAAGCCTAGATTGAATTAATGCCGCTAGATTTGCTTTAGGAACCGAAGATCGTTGGTGTAGAAGTGTCTTATGTCGTCTATCCCATACTTTAGCATTGCGATTCGTTCGGGACCCATTCCGAAAGCAAAGCCAGTGTATTTCTTAGGATCGTAACCTACTCCTTTTAGTACGTTCGGATGGACCATGCCTGCGCCCATTATCTCAATCCAGCCACTTTCCTTGCAGATTCGGCAACCTTTCCCGTTACAGGAGAAACAATCTATCGACATGTCAACTCCAGGCTCGACAAATGGAAAGTAGTCGCATCGGAATCGTATTTGTCTATCTTCACCAAATATCCGCTTGGCAAATTGATACAAGGTTCCTTTGAGGTCAGCGAAAGTAATGCCTGTGTCTACAGCCAGACCTTCCACTTGATAAAAATGCCACTCGTGAGTCGCGTCGCTTGCCTCGTAACGATAACATTTACCTGGCACTACAACTCGAATAGGTGGTTCATTATTTTCCATAACACGGGCTTGCATAGGGGAAGTGTGAGTTCTCATCAGCATATTACGCCCTTGGTTTGAAGGATCTGTCCAATCAACCCAAAGGGTGTCCCACATGTCTCGTGCGGGATGATCGCTGGGAATATTGAGCGCATCAAAGTTGTAGTGTTCCCATTCTACCTCAGGGCCTTCAACAACACTGAATCCCATAGAAGTGAATGCTTCCAAGATTTCCCTGAGAATCCGCGTAGTAGGATGGAGTTTTCCTACTGCCAGTGGTCTGCCAGGCAAAGTCACATCTATGGCGCCTTCCTGGAGAGACCTAGAATGCACCGTTTCTTTGAGAGCCTGTTGTCGCACATTTAAATCTTCTTCCAGGTTTCTTTTTACTCTGTTGGCTTCTAATCCTAAAGCGCGTCTTTCCTCGATTGGCAGTGATGACAAATTACGAAGGAGCAAAGTAAGTTGCCCTCTTCTTCCCAAATAGGCAATTCTCCATGATTCTATATCCGATTCGCTAGCCGCCGATGCCAATTGAGCATCAGCCGATTTTGCAATGTCATTGAGTTGGTCTAATAAAGAAGGTTTAGGCATAAGTGGTTCCAGTATCCAGCCGTGATAATTTTAGGCTTGGATATTCATGCTGGTCAAGTAACCTTTTATTAATCTCTGTAACGGGTTTTGTCGAGCCGTGTAAAATCGTGAATCGTATCTATCCAACGTAGCGTGGCAGACCTAGACCTCATAGCTAGAGAATGTGTTTGCGCGCCGTTAGCCAAAAAGTTAACGCCCCGTAGTAAATCGCCAGTGCTTGCTCCTGTAGCTGCGAAAAAGACTTCTTCGCCAGTAACCAAATCCTCAGTACTATAAACCTTTTCCAGGTCGACACCACTAGTAAGGGCGCGATTTCTTTCCTCTTCGTTTCTAGGCCATGCCTTGCATTGAATCTCGCCTCCAATACAACGAATTGCTGCGGCTACAATAACGCCCTCAGGCGTGCCACCTATTCCCATTAGTGCGTCGACACCGCTGTTTGCCATAGCAGCATGTATTCCGGCGGCAACGTCGCCATCCGAGATGAGTTTTATTCTGGCTCCAGCGGTTCTAATATCGTCCAAAAGCTTGTTGTGTCTTGGTCGGTCAAGTACCACGACAGTTAGTTCGCTAACACGTTTCTTCTTTGCTTTAGCTATATTTTTAAGATTCGTGCCTACAGAGGCATTCACATCTACATGTCCTTTCGCCTCTTTACCAACCGCTATCTTGTTAACATACATAACTTCAGTTGGGCAGTTCATTGCGCCCCGCTCCGCAAGGGCAATGACCGCTATAGCCCCTGGGAGACCTTTTGACAATAATGTAGTCCCGTCAATCGGGTCTACCGCTATATCCATTTTGGGACCAGACTTGTCACCGATTAATTCACCATTGAACAACATTGGTGCCTCATCCTTTTCCCCTTCTCCGATTACAACTATGCCGTCCATTGAGAGGGGTCCTAAAGTGAATCGCATAGCGTCAACGGCTGCTTGGTCTACAAGCTCTTTGTCACCTTTCCCCATGTGCTGTGCGGAAGCTATCGCTGCTGCTTCCGTAACTCTTACCAAATCCATTGCGAAATTACGGTCGATAATAGGATGGATATTCTTCATAATAGCCTCTTTATGAATCTTTGTATTTTCTTTTAGGAATGCCAAAGTAAGCAGTCTTAAGTATATCAAGAATATAAGGTTGTTTTTAACTGCATATATCATGATAAACTCAGTGAAAACCACAATATTTGATCGAGCATCTGTATTGAGTTAAAGCTCCTAACTTCAGATTATCCAAAGGGAGGCAACTATGAACAGGGAAGAACTGCAGTCAACAGCTCAGGCATTAGTAGCCAAGAGTAAAGGGATTGTGGCGGCTGACGAAAGTGATTCTACTATAGCCCGCAGACTTGAAAGTGTGAACGTCGATTCGACTGAAGAAAATCGCAGGGCATGGCGTCAACTGCTTATTACTACCAAAGGAAGCGGGGACTATATAAGCGGAATAATCTTGTTTGATGAGACAATAAGACAGAGTACCGATTCCGGCCAAACGTTTGTAGATGCGTTGAAAGGTGAAAACATCATCCCTGGGATAAAAGTTGATAAGGGTGCGAAGCCGCTAGCAAACTCATCAGATGAAACTGTCACTGAGGGCTTAGATGGTTTGAGAGAGAGACTTCAAGAGTATTATGAACTTGGTGCTAGATTTACTAAATGGCGGGCAGTTATCACTATAGGTGATTCAATCCCAACTAGTTATTGCATAGATGTGAATGCTCACGCGCTTGGACGCTTTGCTGCTTTGTCACAAGAGGCAGGGCTTGTACCTATAGTTGAGCCCGAAGTGCTTATGGATGGGGATCACGACATAAACCGTTGCTTTGAAGTGACCGAAACTACCCTACAGAGAGTGTTTGAGGAGTTACATAGCCAGTCTGTTTTCCTTGGAGGAATGTTGCTTAAGCCTAACATGGTTCTGTCTGGCTCATCAGCTTCCGAAAGAGCAAGTTCTATAGATGTTGCAGAACATACAATAGTATGTTTTCAGCGCACTGTACCGGCTGATATGCCAGGTATAGTGTTTCTTTCTGGGGGACAAAGTGATGATGAAGCAACGGTAAATTTAAACGCAATTAATCAAAGGGTTGATTCGGACACTCCCTGGGAACTTAGTTTTTCATATGGGCGTGGTCTGCAGGCAACTCCGTTAAAAATATGGAGTGGAGATAGTTCCAAAGTTGCAAGTGCACAACAAGCCTACTTGCATCGCGCTAAGGTGACTAGTGCAGCTCGTGACGGAGTCTATGAGGCGGGGATGAATGAGAGCTAGGTTGAATGGTGATTTTGTAATCTAATGCTCGTCTGTCTTGAGGAATAACTCCAGTAACCGTGGAATTCAAGCTACTCATAGGAACAAATAATCATGGAAAAGTCAGGGAGTATAGTAGACTCCTTGACGACTTGCCGATTGTTTTTACAACCCCAGAACAGGAAGGAATTACTGGTGAGCCCGATGAAACTGGGGCCAGTTTTTTGGAAAATGCTCTAATTAAAGCACAATATTACTTTAGTGAGACGGGGCTACCTACTTTATCAGATGATTCAGGGCTCGAAGTCGATGTGCTAGATGGTGCACCAGGGATATATAGCGCTCGTTATGCTGGAATTGCTGCTACTGACAAAGAAAATAATGATTTGCTACTAAGCAATCTTATCGGGACACCTTGGGAAAGGCGTACGGCTAGGTTTCGTTGCGTGATTGCATTGGCGATCACTGGTAATGAGCCAGAGCTTTTTGAAGGGACTTGTGATGGGTATGTGACAAGGCAAATTAAGGGAATTAATGGGTTTGGATATGACCCCCTCTTTTATTTCCCGGATCTTGGCAAAACTTTTGGTGAGGTAGATCATGATTCCAAAGACGCAGTTAGTCACAGAGGGGTCGCTACAGATAAACTTTATAAGAGATTAAAATGCCTACTAGCCTGAGATTCAACTGAATAGTTTATGAATAATTACACTAAAGGAAATGGCTTAACAGATACCTTTGGAAGGCCTCTCAGAGATCTCCGGATTTCCGTAACTGACAGATGTAATTTTAGGTGCACGTATTGCATGCCTAATGAGATCTATGGAGAGAGATATAAATTCCTTCCCAGAGACGCGGTCCTCAGCTATGAGGAGATCATAAGAGTAGCGAAAATTTTTGTTCAGCTCGGAGTGTCTCGATTACGCCTTACGGGTGGAGAACCTTTACTTAGACCTAATATTGAAGATTTGGTTAGCGATTTAGCTGCAATCTCGGGCGTTGATGATCTTTCACTTACCACGAATGGCTACAGACTTAGCAAAGTTGTGGGGAAGTTGCGGAGAGCGGGGCTGAAGCGTTTAACAGTTAGCTTGGATACTTTGGATGACGAAATTTTTCAACGCATGAATGGGCGACAATATGGGACACAGCCGATTTTGGAAGGTATTCAAGCTGCTGAAGAAGCCGGCTTCATGCCTATTAAGATAAATACGGTTGTGCAAAAAGGAGTTAATGATCATACGGTGGTGGAATTAGCTTCATATTTTAAGGCTAGAGGGCACATAGTGAGATTTATAGAGTACATGGATGTTGGGAACAGAAATGCTTGGCTAATGGAGCAAGTTGTTCCATCGAAAGACATACTTCACCAGTTAAACGAAGAGATGCCTCTAGTAGCGATAAACAAGAACTTCGCTGGAGAGGTGGCGGACCGTTATAAATACCTTGATGGTGAAGGGGAGATAGGACTTATTTCGTCTGTTACGAATCCTTTTTGTATGGACTGTTCGCGCGCAAGAATCTCAGCTGATGGACGTATCTATACTTGTCTATTTGCTAGCTTTGGGCACGATCTGAGGGCGCTAATAAGGTCGCAGGCTACAGACGATGAGATAGTGAAGTTCGTTACCCAAGTTTGGAATGCGCGTGAAGACCGATATTCCGAAGAGCGTGGAGAATATTCGGATCAATCTGCAAACAAAGTTGAGATGTATCATATCGGTGGATAGACTTAGATCAGATTCATAAGGTTTGTAATTATGAACCAGTTTTCAACAATATTGACTTCAAATCAAATATCGCTACTGAAGAGGTCCTTAGAAAACCTTGATTTTGATTGCGAAGAAAAAACTGGGGACTCTGTATTAGTTGCAAAGAATCGAGGTGTCAGGATTACTGTTTACAAAACTAATAAAGTTCTTTTTCAGGGTTATGAAACGGATAAGTGGGTTAGTAAATTAGCCGATCAGGGCTTTGTAGAAAAAACAGATTTGCCCAAAAAAACTGTGCTGCCCAAAGGGTATTCGGGTCCCAGAATTGGATCGGATGAGAGTGGAAAAGGCGATTATTTCGGTCCTTTGGTAACGGTAGCGGCTTTCGTTGATAACGAAACCGAATCTCAGCTACGAGAGATTGGTGTGCAAGATAGCAAGGCATTATCAGACAAAGCTATAAAGACAATGGCATCGCAGATTAAGAGTTTAGTGACCTGGGAAACTGTTACGGTTTCCCCTGAAGAATATAATGAACTTTACGCGGAAATGAAAAATCTCAACAAACTCCTTGGCCGGTGCCACGCACGGGCTTTGGAAGGCGTCTTGAATTTAAAGGATTGTAAGCTTGCTATAGTTGATCAATTTGGCGACGAAAAATTCGTTAGAGATGAACTGATGAGTAAAGGACGCAAAATCAACCTCATTCAGGTGCCTAGGGCTGAATCTGATATGGCAGTTGCGTCTGCATCGATAATTGCCCGTGATGAATTTATCGCTAGTATTGAAAGATTAAGTCGTGAAATTGATATTGATTTACCAAAGGGAGCGTCTTCAAAGGTTATAGATAACGGCACTGAGATAGCTATGAAGCATGGTTTTGATAAATTGGGATATGTGGCTAAGCTTCACTTCAGGACCACTAGCCAAATTCGGGCAAGAATAGGATTAGTTTAATGACAGATAAAGTAGATAAATTTGTTGAGCTTACACATCTTGATGGGGAAGGTAGGGGCCGTATGGTGGACTTAACTGGCAAAGAGCCCACCTTGCGTGATGCCGTAGCGGTAGGCAGTGTGTACATGAAACCGGAGACACTTGCTTTGATCAGAGAGAGGGGGGTCGAAAAAGGGGATGTCTTAGCAGTTGCTAGAGTCGCTGGGATAATGGCGGCTAAACAGACATTTAGCTTGATACCATTTTGTCACAATATACCACTTAACCATATTTCTCTAGATTTTAACTTGGACGATGAGAGATCGGCCGTGAATGTAACAGCGTCTGCTAGTACAAACGCGAACACAGGTGTTGAGATGGAGGCGCTAACCGCAGTAAGCCTCGCGGCATTGACTATTTACGATATGGCCAAAGCTGTTGACAGGGGAATGAAGATAGGAGATGTACGCTTGATTAGCAAGCGAGGAGGCCAGAGCGGCGATTTCCAAGCAGGCACCTAGGATTAGCATGAGCCTAGTAGTACAAAATATGGCTTAGAGACAACAGTCACAGTCGTGACTTCACTAATATTAGTACACTACCAACTAACTGGAAATCTTCTGTTGTGCTTCAAGTACCTCTATGCCATTTCGTACGGTGCTAAGGAGGCTGTTAACCTCTTCTTCAAGTTTGTATAGTTGCTCTTGAGCGTACCTATCAGCAGAAGTTCTTTTCGTTGCAGCTTGAGTTTCGGCAGCATCTAGTATTTGCTGGGCCTTTCCTTCAGCTTCATCTGCTATTGATTGAGCCTCTTTCTCAGCTTCTTTAACTAGCTCTGTTTCGGCTATTCTGGAACGCAACTCGCTTTCGGCGGATGCCCTAATACGCTTTGCTTCACCCAAAGACTGATTGAGTAACTCTTCTCGTTTTCTAAGTACTTCGTCGGCTTCAGATATGTCCTGTGGAATGGATACTCGCAATTGATCTACGAGTTCTACAAGCGCCTCAGAATCTATTGCTAGTTTCTTGCTCATAGGGATTCGTGTGCCAGAATTGGCCAATGATTCTAATTTATCGATAATACCAAAGATTTCTATGATATCCCCCTTTCAAGTTATTTTATTATGATGCCTTGATGTCTAGTTTACTTTTCATCGCTAAGGCAACATTTTCTGTTACAAGATCAGCTATATCGCCTCCGAAGCTGGCCACCTCCTTTATTAAAGAAGAGCTGATGGATTGATATTCTTGGCTAGTATAGAGAAATATCGTGTCTATGCTAGGATTCAGCTTTCTATTCATCATCAGCATTGCCACTTCGTAATCGAGATCCGTAATGTTCCTAAGCCCCCGTATCATGAAATCCGCTCCGATCGACTTGGCGAACTCAACTAGGAGACCATCAAACTTTGTAACTTCAACATTTTTCATTCCTACTACAGCGCTTTCACACAACTGTAGTCTTTCGTTAGTAGAGAACATCAAGTTCTTTGATGGAGTATCAAACACAGCCAGTACGAGTTTTCCTGCAATCGATGCCGCCCGTTGGACGATGTCGATGTGCCCCTTAGTTATTGGGTCAAAACTACCAGCATAAAGACCTAAAGTCACGACAATCCCTCTTTATAGAAAGTTAATAATGTGTCTCCATAGCGTCTCTCGGAATCCTTTTGTAAGACTCCATAGCTTTGTTGTGAGATCTGTTGCTTACTGTGTTCCAAGACTACTAATCCTTCGCTTGCAA
>CEUS01271567.1_pt1 | contig 15883 bp, 14 predicted proteins | sample 427031 | NCBI WGS metagenome assembly CEUS01 (sample SAMEA2622837, study PRJEB7988) | marine metagenome | biome: marine biome (ENVO:00000447); feature: marine epipelagic mixed layer (ENVO:xxxxxxxxx); material: "saline water (ENVO:00002010), including plankton (ENVO:xxxxxxxx)" | depth 140 m | reverse complement strand
TTGAACGTAGATATTTAAATTCCCTTAGTTTATTCCCGGGGCAAGAAGAAATATCCTTAACATTAGAAAAAACTATAAATGGTGATATTAGAACCCAAGATTCTCCATATATATTAGCTGGGTGCCTTAGAAATCAAAATAATGGATGGATGGCATGGAATTTTATTAAGAATAACTGGAGTATAATTAACGAAAAATTTCCTTCTAATTCTATTGTGAGAATGATATCTCCTGTTTCAACTTTAGATGAAGAAGATCAGGCAAACGATATAGAAAATTTCTTCTCTGAAAATGATGTTCCTCAAGGTGAAAAGACATTAAATCAAACATTAGAGAAACTAAAAGTTAATGTTGAATTTAAAAAAAGAGAATCTATAAACTTTACTGAATTAATTCAAGAATTATAGTAATTACCAGGAGCATATTTTTCGTATACTCCTGGTAAATTTATTTACGCATCAAAAGATAGATAAAATTCATAAGGATGAGGCCTTAACTGAATTGGGACAACATCATTTTCTCTTTTATAGTCAATCCATGACTCAATAACATCTTTAGTAAAAACATTACCTTCAAGTAAGTAATCATGATCATTTTCTAAGCTATTTAGAGCTTCGTCTAAAGATCCAGGAACTTGAGGAAATTTAGATAATTCTTCAGAAGAAAGTTCAAATAAATCTTCTTCTAGAGGCTCTCCTGGAAGATAACCATTCTTTATACCATCTAATCCGGCCATTAGCATTGCAGAAAAAGTCAAGTATGGGTTACATGTAGCATCTGCAGATCTAAATTCAACTCTTTTAGCTTTTGGGTTGTCAAAATAAACTGGGATTCTACATGCAGCAGATCTATTTCTAGCAGATAATGCTAATATTGTTGGTGCTTCAAATCCTGGAGTTAATCTTTTGTATGAATTGGTTGTTGGAGCAGCTAGTGCCATAAGTGATTTACCGTGTTTAATCAAACCTCCAATGTAGTTAAGGGCTAATTTAGATAAACCTGCATATTCGTTTCCTGCCATTAAAGTTTTTCCATTTTTCCAAATAGATTGATGTGTATGCATACCAGTTCCATTATCATTAAAAATCGGTTTTGGCATAAATGTAGCTACTTTACCATGTCTCTTAGCTACATTTTTGACTATATATTTGTATGCCATAACACTATCAGCTGTTTTTAATAACTCATCGAAAACTATATCTATTTCACCTTGACCTGCTGTGGCAACTTCATGGTGGTGTTTCTCGACAGGAATACCAAAATCATTTACTAAAATTCTTACCATTTCACTTCTCATATCATGTAAGGTATCAACTGGAGATACTGGAAAGTAACCTTCCTTATGTCGTGGTCGCATTCCTGTATTTAATGTGAATCCATCTAACATAGAATCTTCTCCAGAATTCCAAATTCCTTCATCTGAATCTACTTCATGATAACCATGGTTTGCTCCATAGCTGAATTTAATAGAATCAAAAATAAAAAATTCTACTTCAGGTCCCCAGTAAGATATATCTCCTACACCAGAGGATTTTAGGTGCGCAGCAGCTTTTTTTGCAATATTTCTCGGGTCTCTAGAATAATCTTTACCTGTTTTAGGGTCTCTAATATCTGCAATTACTGTAACTGTTCCATCTTGAAAAGGATCTACAGCAATAGTGTTTGCATCTGGAACTAGTAACATGTCAGATTCTTCAATTGATTGAAATCCTCTTATACTAGATCCGTCAAATCCTGTACCTTTTGTAAATAAATCATCAGTTACCTCACTTTTAGGAACAGCAACATGTTGCCAAGTTCCAGGAAGATCTGTAAATTTTATATCTAAAATATCACAACCGTTTTCTTTCATTAATTCGATAACCGGATCTGATTCGTTAGCCATACCATTCTCCTTATAATTTTCAGGTTTTATAAACTACTAAACACAAATTATTGTAAAAATTATCTACTAATACTACTAAGGTTACATTATGAATGTTTCAGTTGTATTTCGCAATAAAATTAGGAATAATCTTCAAATTATTAGTTTCTAATTTTAAAATTGCTCTGGTATCCTTCCTGTGGCTCTTAGTAAAGTTTCTTGAACTAGAAGTTCGTGTGCATACGAACGTAGAGGTTTTGATTCGCCTTTAATATTTCTTATAAATTCTGCAAACGTATCAACGTATCTAGGGGTATCTTTAATTGGGATTATTGACACTCCTTTTTCGAACCCATTTTTTGTTTCATTTAAGCATAGGTGTATATTTTTTGCTGGTTCAAAAGGTTCCATAATGGCTGAACCTTCTGTTCCATAAACTTCAAATCTTCTCGCGGTTGGTTGAATTTCAATTGCTGAAATATCTATAATAGCCAACGCTTTATCATACTCACAGATCGCAATAGTGTTATCCATGAAATTTTTACTTTCTGAATATGTATTTTGCAAAAAATTTGTAATTTTATTTGGTCTGCCTAGAATCCATACGATTTGATCTAGCATATGTCCTGCTAAATCATATAATATGCCACCTTTATGAACAGAAATTCCTTTACGAGAATTAACATTATCTGGTTTGTTTTCCGGGATCCAAGTTGACATATGAGCTCGGATTTGAAAAATTTTACCTAGAAGCCCTGATTTTACCCAATCTGAAATCATCATAAACCCTTGATGTTTTCTAAACATGTATCCCATTTGCAGATGTAATGAGTTTTTTTGAGCCAAGGCAAGGATTTTTTTAAATTGGATATAATTTTCTCCAGCTGGTTTATCATAGAAAACATGTTTATTTGCGCTAATCAGTTTTTCTGTATGGGATAAACTTTCAAAATTTCCACCTTCTGAAGTCACGGCAAGAATTGATTTATCATCTAGTATTATATTGGGATCTTCAATCCAAGAAATTTGTTTCCATATCAGATCATTACTCTTTTCTAATTTTTTTTGCTGATATGAATCAGGTTCCCAAACGCCAATGACTCTTACTTCTGGGTGTGCAAGCATTACTTGTAGAACACCTTTGGCATGACCGTGCTTTGTTCCGAATTGGGCTACATTAATTTTTTCTGACATTTTAGGATAAAAATATAATTTTATTGTTTTAGTTTATTGACTTTATTTTTCTTATAAAAGAAGTGATTAGTTTCGAGTTTTTTTCTCCGTTTGATTCAACTCCACTTGAAACATCAATCCCCCAAGGGCTACAGGTTTTTATTGCTAAATCAATATTGTTATTGTTCAATCCGCCAGCAAGAAAAGTGTTTTTTCTTTGTGCAATTCCATCAGCTAAATTCCAATCAAAACTGGTTCCAGTTCCACCCAAAGAATTTTTTTCATAAGTATCAAGTAATACACCTATATTTTCACGTAATAAATCAGAGGTTTTGTTTGCAAGAAATTCTTTTTTTTCATTATTTTTAATTCTAATTTGTTTGAAGATTTTGATAGGAATATTATCAAAAAAATCCTTATCTTCATTTCCACAAAGTTGTATACAATCAAGATTAAGGTAATCTATAGTTTTTAGTACATATTCCAATTTTTGATTTCTAAACAACCCTACAATCTTAGGTCGGTTTTTAATCTTTTTAACATAATCCGTTATTTTTTTAGCTTGAGGAATAGAAATTTTTCTTTTTACCCCATCAACAAAAACCAAACCAATATAATCAGCTTCTTCTTCTATTACGGTTTTTGAGGCTTCTACAGTTTTTATTCCGCAAATCTTAATCTTGGTCATGATTTTTTCCAAGATTTATATTAGAAATTTTTGAAGTTAGATCAAAAGGAGAACGTGATTTCATTAAAGCTTCACCAACTAATACTGCATCTGCGCCCATTTCGTACATGAGTTTAACGTCTTCAGAATTTTTCATGCCACTTTCTGCAACTTTTAAACAAGATTTTGGGATTTGTTTTGATAGAGATTCAAAAACAGATAAGTCAGTTTTTAAAGTTTTTAAATTTCTGTTATTTATACCTATTAATCTGGGAGATAATTTCATTGCAAGTTCTAATTCAGGTTCATCAAAGACTTCTACTAATACATCCATTCCAAGGTCATGCGATAAACGATAAAAGAATTTATATGATTTTTCATCTAGTATAGCTATTATTAATAAAATTGCATCAGCCCCAGCACATCTAGCTTCATATATCTGATATTCGTCTATTATAAAATCTTTACGAAGCACGGGGATAAAATATTTATGTGCTTTTTCTGCTGCAAATTTCAAGTCTTTGATATCACCATTAAAATAATCTTTTTCAGTTAACACAGACAAAGCACTAGCACCAGCGTCACAATATAATTTTGCTTTTTTTGACGGATTTAAATTTGCATCTAATACTCCGGCAGAAGGTGAAGATCGTTTCATTTCAGCTATTAAAGCTGGTTTATTGCTGTTATAAATTTTTTCTATTAGACTGAAGATTTTAGGCATTTTTTGAGATTTTTTTTGAAGAAAATCCAGAGGAATATCATCATTAGATTTCTTAATAGAAATTTTTCTTTTATTTACTATTTTTTCAAGGATTGTTTTGTTCATTTTTTGATTATTGAGTTGATGATATTTCTATTAACTTATTGAGTTTATGTTTTGCAGCACCAGAATCAATTGAATCTGCAGCAATAATAGCAGCATCTTGGAATGAATTGGAAAAACCTGAAATATATATAGCTGAAGCTGCATTTATAATTACACAATTTCTTCTTGAAGTTTCAGGAGAAGAGAGATTGTTTTTTTCTGCTCCAGCTCCATCAAAAATCTTTTTAATGATTTCCGCGCTTTCTTCTGATGATTTTGTAATTAGATGAGACCTTTTTCCCTCGGGTAATCCAAAATCAGAAGCCCTAGTTCTTCTTCGTTTAACGTTATTTTTATTTACTTGAAAAAGTGTTGTGTCACCTTCAATATCTATTTCATCTGACCCAGAAATCGAGTTAACCACCAGTGAGTGTTCTGTTTTTAAAATTTTTAAAGTTTTTGCAATTTTTTCCGCATTATCAATATTTGCAGCTCCTACAACTTGTCTTTTTACGCCTGCAGGATTAGTGAGCGGTCCTAGAAGATTGAAAATTGTTCTTATTCCTATTTGTGGTCTCAAAGGACCTGCAAATTTCATTGAAGGATGAAATATTTGTGCGAACATAAAACCTATTCCAATTTCTTCTATACATTTTTTAACATTAATTGCATCCAATGATATTTTTACTCCCAATTTTTCCAATACATCAGCACTACCACTGGATCCTGACATTGCTCTATTACCGTGTTTGGCAACAGGAATTCCTACTCCTGCAACAACAAATGCTACAGCGGTAGAAATATTGAACCAACCTTTCCCATCTCCACCTGTACCACAAGTATCAATAACTGGTAATTTTGTTGTTACATTAAGAGACAATGTCCTCATAGTTTCCGCCATTCCGGCAATTTCTTCGGGTGTTTCACCTTTCATTCTTAATGCAGTCACAAAAGCTCCAAATTGTGCAGGGGTTATTTCATCATTCATAATTTGATACATTATTTTAGATGTGTCGGTTTTAGAAATGCTATTTTTGTTGACGAGGAGTTCTATTGCTTCTTTAATATTCATTTTTTACCTCTATTATTTAGAATCTAAAAAATTTTTCAAAATTTTTTTTCCTGCTAAAGTGAGAATTGATTCGGGATGAAATTGGACTCCTTCAATGGAAAATTTTTTATGCCGAATACCCATTATAATTCCATTATTTGTCCATGATGAAATGGTAAAGTCTTTAGGAATTTGTGATTTTTTTACTGATAAAGAATGATATCTAACGGCCTCAAAAGGGTTATCTATATTTTGATAGACACCTTTTCCATCATGATGAATCATTGATGTTTTTCCATGACGAATCTCTCCTGCGTTTTCTATAACGCCACCAAAAGCCTGTGCTATACATTGGTGACCTAGGCAAACTCCTAAAATAGGAACTTTACCTGCGAAAGATTTTGCTACACCTACTGATATACCTGCATTATTTGGATTTGATGGTCCAGGAGAAATTACTATTTTTTCTGGTTTTAAGTCAGCTACTTGTTCGATTGTTAGAGCATCGTTTCTTACTACTTTAACTTCAGAACCAAGTTCTGATAAGTATTGAAATAAGTTATATGTAAAACTATCGTAATTATCTATAAGCAATAACATTATTTGTTTTTCCTATATGTATCTGATTTTTTATTAGCAATTTTAATTGCTTCCAAACATGCTTTAATTTTATATTCTGTTTCTTCATATTCTCTTGAAGGTGAAGATTCTGATACTATTCCAGATCCTCCATGTACATGAGCTTTGTTCTTTTTTATTATTATAGACCTGATCAAGGTTCCTGTATCTATATTATTAATATTTTCAAACCAACCTACAGCCCCACAGTAAGGTCCTCTGCCTTCAGGTTCTAGTTCCGCGGCCATTTGAATAGCTCTAATTTTTGGTGCCCCTGTTAAAGTTCCTATTGGAAATCCCGCTTTTAGAGCATCGATTCCAGAAAAATTTTCTTTTAAAATTCCTGAAACCTTCGACACTAAATGCATTACGTGAGAATATCTCTCGACAGACATGAAATTTTCTACTTTTACTGTTCCTGGAGTACAAACTTTTCCTAAATCGTTACGAGCTAAATCTACTAGCATCAAATGTTCCGAATTTTCTTTTTCAGAAGCCAACATATTTTTTTCATTTATTTTATCTTTTTGAGGAATTAAAGCCCTAGGATATGTTCCTGCAATGGGATGAATTTCAGTTTTTTTATTTTTTGTTTTCGACATAAGTTCTGGTGAAGCCCCAATAATTTGGAAATCCCCAAAATTCAAAAAATAAGTATATGGAGAAAAATTTATCTTTTTTAACTCAAAATAAATTAAATCAGGATTACAATGAATTTTAATTTCACTTCTACGTGAAAGAACAACTTGAATTAATTCTCCATTATTAATTTCATTGATAGCGGTAGAAATCATTTTCTTGAATTTTTTATTAGACATATTTGATTTATGAATATATGAATTTGTTTTTTTAGGGTATATTTTTTTTTGGTTACTATTTAGTATCTTTTTCTTAATTTCCAATTGTCTTTTTTTTAAATATTCTTCTGCACGATTTTCTTCTTTTTTTATTATTAGATATATTATTTTTTTTTTATCATCAAAAACTAACAATTCTTTAGCAAAAATAAATCCAGATTCAGGAGTGTAGATTTTACTTGTTTTGATATTTTTTATCGAAGGTTCAATATATTTAAAACATTCATAACTTAGATATCCAAAAGCTCCAGAAAAATAAATTTCTTTTATACATTCAGGATTAGAAATTGTAGTGGAATTTTTACGTGATAAAAGTTCATCATTTATTAATTTAAAAGGATCTATTTCACCTAAATTTTCTCTTTTTCCAGTGCGTAAAATTTTTTCAGTAGATATACATACATATCCCATTCTATTTTCTTTATTTATTGATGTGTTTTGTTCAAAAATAAAACTAGGGGTATGTTTTTGATTGAATAAATTATGTGCTTGATATGGTGATATTCCAGGATTATGGAAACTATCAACATAGAAAACATTTTTTTTCATTTATGAGTTTTCAGTATGCTCAATTGCTCTCATTAAAGGAGCCATTTTATGTAAAGTTTCTTCATATTCTGTTTGAGTATTTGAATCGGCAACAATTCCTCCACCTGCTTGTAGATAAGCTATACCATCTTTGAGTACCATAGTTCTCAAAGAAATAGCAGTATCCATATTTCCTGTGTAACTAAAATAACCTATTGCTCCGCTGTAAGGACCTCTTTTTTCTGGTTCATGTTTAGAAATCAATTGCATTGCTCTTATTTTTGGTGCACCTGATACTGTACCTGCAGGAAATCCAGATTTTAGAGCATCAAATGCATCATATTTTTCAGACAGATCTCCAGTTACATGAGAAACAATATGCATTACATGAGAGTATTTTTCTATTTCCATTTTTTGTGTAATATTAACTGTTCCAGGTATTGAAACTTTTCCAATATCATTTCTACCTAAATCAAGCAACATCACATGTTCCGCAACTTCCTTTTCATCATTAAGTAATTCAATTTCTAGGCGATCATCTTCCTTTTTTGTTTTTCCTCTAGGCCTTGTTCCTGCGATAGGGTGTACAGCTATTTTATTATCAATTACTTGAACTAATAATTCTGGAGAAGCTCCTATAATTTCAAAACCATCCATTTCCAAATAAAACATATATGGGGAAGGATTGATCATTCTAAGGGACCTATATAAATCAAAAGGTTTAACAGATGTTTTACGTTTAATCCTTTGAGAGAGTACTACTTGAATAATTTCTCCTTCATTTATTGATTTTTTACATGATTCAACCATCTGATCATATGATTCGCGCGACATATTTGGAGTGTACGATTTGTTAATAGTGGAATGTTTTTTGTCAAATATTGAGGAATCTATTTGGAAATCACTATTACTGCTGATAGGGACAATTTTTTTTCCTTGTAAATTTGTTGGAATATCCAAGGTTAATTTTTTTATAAGATATTGGATCTTTTTAGTAGTTTTTTTATAATGATCTTCTTCTGATTTAGTTATATCAGCATGTGCAACCACAAAAATACTATTTCTTACGTGATCAAAAATTAATAATGAATCCGTTAACATGAATATTGATTCTGGGAGACCTATTCCTGAAGATTCTGGGCTAATTGGAGGAACGCTTTTTTCAAAATAACTGATCACGTCATATGCTAAATATCCAACTAATCCTCCGTGAAATTTGGGTAAGCCATCTACATTAGCATATTTAATTTTTGACATCCTTTTTTTTAATAAATCTAAAGGATTGACTTTTCCAATTTCGGTACCTTCACCAGTTACAATAATCTCAGAAGGTTCAGTTCCAATAAAAGAGTATCTCGCTAAGTTTTCACCTCCCTGTACAGATTCCAATAAAAATGAATATGGACCTTCAACTGTTTTTAGATAGGCTGATACTGGAGTTTCAAGATCTGCTGAAATTTCTGTATAGACGGGGATTAGATTATATGTCTTTTTTAATTTTTCAAACGTCTCTATATTTGGAGTATATTCAATCATTTTATTCTTTAATGTAATCAGCTATTTTCATATGTTCTCTTACCATTTTCATAGTTTCAGAAGCAATATTTCTTGTTTTATTAATTCCTGACATTAGCGAATCTTCTACCAAAGGCATATTTGATTTTAATTCTTTTCTTCTATTACGTATAGGATCAAGAAATTTATTGATAGATTCTGCTAATGCATTTTTTATTTCTACATCGCCAATTTTCCCTTGCTGATACCTGTTTTTGAAATGATTTATCTGGTCTAAATCTGTATTAAAAGCATCATGATATTGGAATACCGGGTTCCCTTCTATTTTTCCAGGAATATCTGCACGAATTCTATTTGGGTCAGTGAACATACTTTTAACTTTTTTATTCACGGTATTTTCATCATCGGATAGCATTATGACATTTCCACGTGATTTACTCATTTTACCTTTTCCGTCAGTACCCATTAATCTCCCAACTTTTCCAATTAATGTTTCAGGCTCAGGGAAAACATAACCAAACATTCTATTAAATTTTCTTGAAATTTCTCTAGTCATTTCAATATGAGGAGCCTGATCTTCGCCCACAGGGACTAAATGAGCTCTTGGGAGTAAAATATCAGCAACTTGACTCATTGGGTAATTATAAAAACCTACAGATCTTCTTTCAATTGGAAGTGATTCAAGTTCACTTTTAAGAGTAGGATTTCTTTCGAGCATACCTATGGGAGTGATAAAACTTAATAACATGGAAAGTTCAGCAAATTCAGGAACGTAACTTTGAATTACAAAAGAAGATTTATTCGGGTCTAACCCTATAGCCATCCAGTCTAAAGTAACTTCTAGAACGGATTCTCTAATTAATTCAATATCATGCAAATGATCTCCCAAAGCTTGATAATCAGCAATTAGGAAATAGCAGTCGTATTTATTTTGTAGTTCTAGCCAATTTTTTAGAGCACCTACATAATGTCCCAAATGTAACGCTCCAGTTGGTCTGATTCCTGTTAGGATTCTTTTTTTTTGATTTAAATTTGGCAATTTTTCTTTTTTGTATAAATCGATTTATATTCAAAGGATATCATTATACGGAAAAAAATTATTTATATATTTGATATTTGATGATATCTTCGAATATTGATCATGGAAAAAAAAATTTCTCAATATGGGTCTTGGACTTCTCCTGTTTCTCCTAAATCAATTACTTCTGTAGGATTGAAACTTAGTGAAATTCGAGTTGATGGGGATGATATTTATTGGCTCGAATGTAGACCCGAAGAATCGGGTAGGTATGTGATAGTTAGGTGTGAAAAAACTGGCTTAATTTCCGATGTTTTTCCAGAGACTTTTAATGCTCGTAACTCTGTACATGAATATGGAGGAGGAGCTTATGCAGTTAGAGATAAAACGATTTATTTTACAAATTGGGAAGATCAAAGAATTTATAAAATTTCTGGGAATAGTCTTCCTATCCCAATAACTGATGAACCTTTGATTTCTTCCGGAGAAAGATATGCCGATCTGACTATTTCGTCAGATTCAAACTGGATATTTTGTGTTAGAGAAAGACATTTTAAAAATCTCGAACCTGATAATGAACTAATAGCTATAGATACTGAAAATTCAAATAAAGTATATGTACTTAGTAAAGGGTATGATTTTTATTCTTCTCCTCGTCAAAATTTAGTTAACAGTAAAATTTGTTGGCTTTCGTGGAATCATCCTAATATGCCATGGGATGGGTGCGAATTATGGATTGCTGATTTTGATGAAAAAGAGTGTAAAATTTCAAATCAAAAATTTATCACGGGTGGGGAAAATACCAGTATCATTCAACCAGAATGGTCACCTGATGGGACACTAGTTTTTATTACGGATGAATCAGGTTGGTGGAATGTTACGAAATACGAAGATGAAAAGATTGTACCTATAGTTTCTGAAGAAATAGATCACGGGGGACCATCTTGGCAATTTGGATTTAGGAACTATTATTTAAATCATGACGGAGATTTAATTTTGCCTGATTCTAATGAAAAAAATGGTAGAATTCGAAAATTTAATTTACGAGGAGAGCTTCAAAAAGAAATTAATATTTCACATACATCTATTTCTGATTTAACTATATTTCGTTCGAAAGTTTTGTTTGTTGGAGCTTCTCCATGTTCTGTTTCAGAAATTATTATGATGTCACTGGATAATGGAGAAATAAAATCGTTGAAAATTTCAGGGGAAATAAAGATTAATTCGGATTATATTTCTTTGCCAAAAAAAATAACTTTTCCTACTACAAAATCTGGTTTTGCTTATGGTTATTATTATCCGCCTACTAACCCTGAATTTAGTGGAATTGAATCAGAAACTCCTCCTCTTTTAGTCATTAGTCATGGAGGCCCAACTGGTTCTGCAAGTACGGAATTAAATTTATCAATTCAATTTTGGACCACAAGAGGTTTTGCAGTTGTAGATGTAAACTACAGAGGGTCATCTGGTTACGGTAAGGACTTCAGAGAATCTTTGAAGGGTAATTGGGGAATATATGATACAGATGATTGTGTAGCTGCTGTTGATTATCTTGTAGGTAAATCTTTAGTAGATAATAACAGAATTGCAATTAAAGGAAGTTCTGCTGGAGGATATACGACAATAAATGCCCTTACATTTTATGATAGATTTTCTGTTGGAGCTGCGTATTATGGTATATCAGATTTAAGCGTTTTTGTTGGAGATACCCACAAATTTGAATCCAGATATTTAGATAGTCTAATAGGTCCATATATTGAAAAAAAACAAGAATATTTTAATCGGTCAGCTATAAATTTCACAGAAAAACTTTCCTGTCCGATGATAATTTTTCAAGGATTAGAGGATAAAATTGTTCCTCCATCACAAGCAAAAATAATAGCAGAAGCTCTTCGCGAAAAAAAAATTCCTTTCTGTTTAATGATGTTTCAAGGAGAACAACACGGTTTCAGGCAATCTAAAAACATAGAATCTTCTTTGGAGGCTGAACTTTATTTTTACGGTAAAATTATGAACTTTATCCCTGCGGATAAGATTAATCCGATAGTGATAGAAAATGAATTTAATATTTAGCTTGAAGTTATTTTATTCATCAGAAGAAAGTATTCTTTTTTTCTTTGAGTATTAATTGTCCAGTTAATGGGTGGGTTTTGAAATCCATTAATATAATCACCATATGCAGCAGAACCTCCAGCTCCATGACCAGGATCAAAAAAACCCCAACCTGATCTTTGACGTAATGCTTCAGTAAAATTATTTATTTTTCCATTAAAGTTAAAATGATCATCTTCATTAAAAAAAATTGGTTGTCCTCGATAATATTTTGATTTTCTAGTGTTTTTGATATATTTTTTTATCTCATATGGATTATCTATCCCATTACCATGGAGAATGATGAAATCAGAAAAATTAATCACATTATCTGTAGGTACCATACGTTTAGTAAAACTTGTTCCCACATAAAGTTTATTATTATTGATTCTTATTTTAGAAACATATTCAATTAATTCATGAATTCGATTTTCTTGTAAAATTTCATGTTCATATTTAGGAACATCACATTCATTATTAATTTCAATGATTATATTTTTGTATTTTTTTCCTAAAATCCATTTCACAGCATTGTCTACAGCATTAATTACAGCTTTTTCATCTTCGAGTCTTTCATCTTGTCCAAAATAGAAAAACCCTAAGCAAACTATCATACCTATTCGATCTGCTTCTTCTATAATTTTTGATGCTCTATTTAAAAATTTTTCCTTTAGTGAACCATCTGGATTAAATGCCCCCGAATCCCATGGTTGAGAATTGGTACTGGGTAGACCATCCCAAATATCTTCTATTTTGGCATTAGGGAATTTGAATTGAATTTTGCTTATTAGCTTACGTAGATTAATTTTGTCCGATCGATAGTATCCAAGTGGTGATGCCCCTTGAAGATTAATGTTTATACATTTAAGCCCATTGTTGAGATATGTTTTAAGCATTTGAATTAGTTCATCAGTATTTCGTTCAGGGTTCCATTTTTTTGTGTCTGGGTACACCCATAAATGTTTAGTAAAAGGGTTAGCATCATCGAAAATAGCATTTGCCATCCGACTATTCATCAATAAACCTTCGATTGAGATATTATGGAATTTAATTTTTTCTTGAAGTGGTTTCCCATTAATCAAGAAATTTTCATTTTCTATAGAAACAGAAGTGAGTGAAATAAATTTACCCATTTTTTACCCATTTTTTAGCATTATTAATTCTATTATAAATTGATGGATGTGAGTAAAAAATAAATTCTATTATTGAGTTAGGTTGTTTTTCTGATAAGTTTTGTTCTGCTAATTTGTTCATAGCAGAAATAAATTCATTTTGCATTCCTGTTATTTCTAAAGCATATATGTCTGCATTGGTTTCGTATCTACGGGAGATCCAATTAGAAACAGGTAGTGCTATCAATGAAATAATAGCCGTAACTATTATTAAAAGTGGCAATCCTGCTATATCGGAGACTGACATTAGATTAAAATATTCAATTGACTTGTACAGAATTAAATCTATTATGTAAAAACTGATAAAAACTAAAACTAGGTTAATAAACATCATTTTCCAGATATCTTTATTTACATGGTGACCTAATTCATGGGCCATTACAACTTCAATTTCTTTTTCTGTACTAGATTTAATTAAAGTATCTGAGATAATAATTCTACGTGTCTTACCCCAACCTGTGACTGCTGCATTTGATTTAGATGTTTTTTCACTTAGATGCCAAATATAAACACCTTGTATTTTTGTTCCTATTTTATTAGTGAGTTTAAATAATCGATTTTTTAATCTTCCTTCTTCTATTGGTTCAAATTTATAGAAAATAGGGAGAATTACTATGGGAATTAAAGCCGAGAGAATTATGATTATAATTACTGCTCCAATTGAAGACCATATCCACCAAAATTGAGGTTGATTTTTGAGTAGCCAATAAATTCCGGAAATTATTAATATTATAAATGTATTGCCTATTAATGTTCCTTTTATCCAATCTATTAACCAACCATAAAGAGAAAGTCGACTTAGGTTAAATTTTTTTTCTATTATAAATCCTGAAAAAATATCAAAAGGAAAGTGAAGTATTACTAATCCTAGAGTAAATATAATCATATAGATAAGTACTGTGAGATGATAATTATAACCAAAATCTACTGATAAATTTCTTAATTGTTCTGATCCTCCTGAGATTAAAAAAATCACTGGAATGATCAAATTTATTATTCCAGAAATTATAGAAAAATATAATTTAATTTTTTGATATTGGGATGATTTTTTTTTATCTGGAGATAACTGGATGATGGATTCATTTTGATTCATAAATTTACATTAGATTTTAAGTTTGCTGTACCCAATTATCATCCAGATCATCAAATCTTTTATGAAGTTCCATAAGAACAGATTCTGCTAATGGAAAATTTTTATTAACTTGATTGATATTTTCGATTAAGTGTTCAGGATTTTTTGTTCCAATTATTGCAACTGATATATATGGGTTATTTATCGTAAAGGAAATAGAAGTCGATATCCCATCAGAAGGTTCTAGATCAATATTTCCTATAGATTGCATTTTTATTGCTCGATTAAGATAAATATTATCGTATGTTCTTAAGTTTTTTGAATTAATTTTTGCTTTTGCCCATGCGCTACCTGCAATAGGTCTTTTAATAATAATCCCCATATTTTTTTTTGATGCCTTTTCTAGTAAATCCGTACTTCGTGCCCTTTGTTCAACTATATTGTAACTAGTTTGTAAAGTAGAAAATATACCTGAATCTACAGCCCAGTGAGCATCATCATTATCTCCAGAATAACCTATAAAACGAGTTTTTCCAGATTTCAGGGCATCTTCTAAAGCTTTGATAGAATTTCCTTTTTTAAGTGTTTCAGCACTGCAAGAATGTAATTGAACTAAATCTACATGATCAGTTTTAAGCTTTTTTAAGCTTGTATTTATGGAATGAGTAATTGCTTCATATGACCAATCACTATATGCATTATTTTGTGAATGACCTGCTTTTGTAGCCAAAAAATATTCATCTCGTCTATTAGAAACAGTTAAACCAATTAATTCTTCTGAAATACCATAACAAGCTGCAGTATCTAGGAAATTAATGCCATTATCTATCGCAGAATTTAATAAATGGGATGCTTGATTTCTTTCATTGAGGTTTAATTCGTAACCTATTTCTGCTAGACCTATCCCAATGACACTAGTTTTAAAACCTGTATTACCAAGTGAATTTTTTTTCATTAATTTTACTCTTATACTGTTTAACAAAAAAAGGCTCGAGAATCGCGAGCCTTTTTTTGTTATAAAGAATCAGATCACGACTTCCCTATTTTGAACATTTTCGTACCGCAATTAGGACATACTCCTTGGGTTGCAGGTCGACCATTTTTCATTGTGATCTGTTCGGCTGACTGCATTTCCCTCTTTGCCTTGCATTTCATACAGTAGGCTTCCATGTTGCCTCCTATGGACCTTATATGAGAGAACATAATAAATGTTATCTCGTATACTATAAGCATATTTTACATATGCTAAAATTATAACTGACGAAATTCGTTTTATCAGTATTTATATTTACACACTACTACAAAATTTCAAATTTGTCTCAACCGTTTTTAATGATTTAGCTTGAAATTGATAATTTTTACGAGAAATCTTTTTTTTAAACATTGATAATTATGCAAACATAATACGATTTTCGTAATTAATGCACTTTTTTTTTCTAAAATAGTTAA
>CEUS01190224.1_pt1 | contig 15884 bp, 13 predicted proteins | sample 427031 | NCBI WGS metagenome assembly CEUS01 (sample SAMEA2622837, study PRJEB7988) | marine metagenome | biome: marine biome (ENVO:00000447); feature: marine epipelagic mixed layer (ENVO:xxxxxxxxx); material: "saline water (ENVO:00002010), including plankton (ENVO:xxxxxxxx)" | depth 140 m | reverse complement strand
CAAGCTTGACAATGCAGGAACACTTTTTTTTGAACCAATCAAGCATAAATCTCCGGATAATATAAATTTTTTTTTTATCTTTTTTAAATAAATATTTGGATTTGGTGGAAAGTGAATTATTAATGGCTTATTTATTTTATTTTTATAGACTTCTACCCATCCAGAGTAAATTCCAGTTTCTGAAAATAACATAATTACCTTGGGATTTAATATATTAGAATCTTGAGCAACTTTTTTTTCAATGTTAGCAATATTGTGAATTTTATTATTTATTAAATTAATGTTAAAAAAACTTTTTAAGTAACATGGCAAAGTATTGATTGGCTTTCTTATTAATTTCCATAAAAAATTGTCTATTTTTTTTTCTATATAAAATTGATGGTTTATCGTTTTCCATAATTTATATAGCTGCTTATTTGATTTTAAGGAATTAAAAGATCTTTGAGATCTAAAATAAGTATAGATCAAGTATTTTTTTGATAATTTATTTAAAACTGGAAGTATCCAATCAACCTCGGCTCCACGATTAACTGCAAATAAAATTATTTTATGTTTCACAAATTTTAATGTTTATTAAATATAATCCAATTTTAATTAAAAATAATTTTATTGAAATTTTAAATTATGTTTCTTTTCCATCTTATAAATTCTTTAAAAAATTTTGTTAGTATTTTTGGTGAACCAAGACTAATCCTTACATAGTTATTTATTGGCTTTTTGAAGCCATCTCTAATATAAATTTTTTTTCTTTTTAAATATAATGTTAAATCTTTACATAATTTATTTGAAGGTAATTTTAATAAAATAGCATTTGTTACTTTTCCACCATGAAATTCTTCATTATAAATTTTAAGTTTGCTTGATAAATATATATATCCTTTTTTTATATTTCTTACATTTTCATTTAGAATTTTTTTATTTTTTAAGACCCATCTAGCAATTTCATAAGAAAAAGCATTTGTTTCTACTAACGACCTACATTTAGAAACATAAGAACATATTTTTTTATTCGTTACCATGTAGCCTAATCTAATTCCTGGTAAACCCCAAGCTTTTGAAAAGGTTCTCATAACAATTACATTTTTTAATTTAACTGCATTCTTAATCTCAGATTTAGAGCCAAAATAATAATAAGCTTCATCGTATACCAAAATAATATTTTTTTTTTTACAAATTTTATATATCTTTTTCTTTTGATCATTGTTGAATTCATACTCAATTGGTAAATTTGGATTCACTAAGAATAATATTTTCGTTTTATTTGAAATTTTACCTTCTAGTTCATTTAAATCTAGTTTAAGGTTATTTTTAAAATTCCATGATTTATATTTTACATTGTTTAATTTGCAGATTACTTCATACATGGGGTATGTTTGATTTAAAATTATAACTTCTTCGTTTTTTTTTACTAAGGAAAAAATAATATGAGAAATGCACTCCGTTATACCTTGTGCAATATAAATATTCTTTGCATTTACTTTATGGTATTTTGCCAAATCTTTATATAGTGGAGTAATATCAGGAGTGGCGTTAAATATACTCTTAGAAAAGTTTTTTTTTAAATTGTTTTGTATTTTCTCTTCAAACAAATCTACTCTTTCGTTTCGATCAAGATTAATACCTTTGGATAAGTCTCTATTTAAAGAAGTTTGAATTCTCTTTAGGTTTACAATATTTTTTTTTAGCTGTAACACGAAAACTTATTTTTTTGGGCTTTGTAAAGTACCAGGAATTAAACTGCCATAACTCTCTGTTTTATTGTAAATACAGTTATAACAGATCAAGCCCTTTGTTCTATTTTCAAGATGTCTCAGTCTCCATTCCTGATAAACTTTTGAATGCCAAAGTTTTTTTAAGGATACTTTGTTACAGTCTCCTACTATTAAAGCTTTGTGATAATCTAAAACACAACCAGAAAGATATCCTTCGGCGGTGATGGTAAAACTTGAAAATGGTTGAAAACATACTCCAGAATGGCCTCTGCCTCTTATATTTTTTTCTACAATTTTACCTATTTGATTATTTTCTGGCATTGTGCCACAAGAATTGTTGAGTAACTTGGCATCCCATCCATCAATATAAATTCCAACAAGATTTTTTAATATCTCAATTTCTGATGAATTTTCGTATGTTTCAACAATAGAAACGTATAGTTTAAGTTTTTTTTTATTTTCTTTTTTATAATTATGCACCCAAATTAAATTTTTAATTACTCGGTCAAAATCATCTTTTCCATGTATTTTCTTATATGTTTTTCTTGTGCCAGCATTAATTGAGAACTTTATACTATCTAGGCCATTATCTATTGCGAGTTTCATTCTTTTTGACGTAGCTGCAGCGCCGTTAGTATTAATAAAAACATATTCATAGCCGATTTTTTTTGCAAATTTAATATAATTTTCCAAATCTTTACTTAAAAAGGGTTCCCCAGTTGCAAATAAACCTACAGAGTTAGATCCTTCGTTTCTTGCTTCCTCTAATATTTTGTAAACTAATTTAGTATTAGCTTTTTTTTTATCAGTCATTTTTGGATTAGAACAAAAAGTACACTCATGATTACAAATTGAGGCTATGTCTATTAAAAATTCTTTAGGAAACGGTGGTTTTAGAGAATAAATAGCTTCTTTCGTTTTTTTTTGCCTAATATGAAGTTCAGAGTTAGCTTTTAATTCCGATGTAAACATGAAGTTATATTATATTTTTTTTTCACAATTGCCACATTAAAATTATAGTTATTTTATTTACTTTATTTTTTTTTAACTATAAAAAGATTTTTAAAAGGATCTTGATTTAATGAAAGTTATTGGTTTAATTCCTTCTCGTATAAATTCGAAACGTTTGTTTAATAAGTCTTTGTTAGAAATCGAAGGTTTGCCTCTTGTTGTTCATACTTTTAAAAGGGCACAATTATCAAGATCTCTAGATGATTTGTATATTTGCACTGACAGTGAAAAAATAGCAAGGACAGCAAAAAAATATAAGTGTAAAGTTTTTAGAACTGGCAAAAATCCTACAGGTACTGACAGAATAAGTGAAGCTGCAAGTAAAATTAAAAAAAAATATGATTTATATATAAATATTCAGGGAGATGAACCTTTAATTGATCCTATTCATATCGACAAGGTCATATCTTGGCATAAAAAAAATTTTAGCTTCGATATTGTCATCCCATCGTTAAAAACAAAAAATATAGATACTCAACATATTGTTAAAATTGTAAAAAGTAAAAAAAAAATACTCTATTTTTCAAGAGCAAAAATTCCATTTCCTTTTAAAAAAAAAAACAATATATACAATAAACATCTATCGATCATTTCTTTTAAACTAGAGGCTTTAAAAAAATTTAAAAAACTTCCAGAAAGTAGTTTGGAAAAAATTGAAGGAATTGAAATGATGAGGGCTCTAGAAAATAATATGAAAATTGGAACTTTTGAGCTAAAAGGAAACAGTTTTTCCGTTGACACTGCTAGCGATTATTTCAAGGCTCGTGAATACATGATAAATGATAAATGGAGAAAAAAATATATAAAAAAATTATAATTTTTACAATTTGTATAAAACAGGTAGAATCCAATCAACTTCTCTAGAACCATTATTTATTATCAGTAAGGCTACTTTTATTTTATTAATATATAATTTTAACTAACATATATAAATTGATATGATAAACAAAATTTTAAAAAGAAAACAATTAGTATATAAATTCTATTTGAACTAAATTATATTTATCCAGTGAACATAATATATAAATTAATTAGACGCTTAGTCACTTACACAACTTCAATTAAAGATAAAAACCTCAAGCAGTTAAATGAAGTTTTGAAAGAAAACTTAAAAAATATGTTAGAAAAAAGTGAAAAAAATCCTAATGAATTTTATGTAAAATTGAATGAAATTATTTTAGAATTAAAAGGCACAAGCCCTTTTGAAGCATTGCGTATTACTGAATCTATTAATAAAACAAAAAATCTAAATGGAGATGTGTGTGAATTTGGGGTGGCACAAGGTAAAACATCTAAGTTAATAGCATTTCTAATTCAAGCTACAAAAAAAAAATTATATCTATATGATTCTTTTTCTGGATTGCCCGCTCCGACAAAAGAAGATAATTTAAAAGATGATATATTTAATTTAAAAGATATATCAAAATATGAAGGAAAAATGTCACATTCTGAAGAGAAAGTTATTAATGAATTAAATAGTATTAAATTTGATAAAGAAAGATACATATTAAATAAAGGTTTTTTTAACGAAGAATTTGTTAATCATGCAAAATTTCCAAAGTCAATTTCTTTTGCATATGTTGATTTTGACTTTTTTGATCCAACAAAAAATGTTTTAAAAATTATTGAAAAGCTTTTAGTAAAGGATGGGATCATAATAGTTGATGATTATGATTTTTTTTCAACTGGTATAAAAAAAGCAGTTGATGAATGGTTAGAAAAAAACAAAAACCAATATTCAATTAAAATTGAAAAAACAAGTTTAGCTAGTTTTGCAATTATTGAAAAAAAATTTTAAAATAGTTATTTATTTAAATATTAATTAATTTTTTTTTCCTTAATACTTTAAAAACTTTAAAAGTTTCATTAAATGGAAGTTTTATATGGTTAGAAATATTAGTTAAATCATTAGTACCATCAGCGTATTGTAAAAAATTCATATATTTCATGCGAAAGTTATATGAATTTCTATTAAACTCAATTCTTTTTCTTGCTCTAAGATTTTCATATAATTTTCTCTTACTTATTCTTGGTTCACACAAAACTGAATTATAGGGAACAAAATTTTTCATTAAAATATCAATGGCTTTTTTTGTTAAATTAAATCCACCTTTTAATCCTTTTTGAGTTACCACATTAAAATTATCCAAAGAAGTATGATACTCTGGATAACTTGCATATTTAGTTCTCATCAAAGATGCAATGGGTAAATTAATTCCTGGTGAATTGAATTGTCTTTCATCTGAACCTCTTTTTAAAAATGAGTAAGTTTGAAATTTCAAGTTTAAATCTTTAAAGGCCTTTATTGCTGCCCTATCAGATAAAGTATTGCCATACTTTGTAGGAATGAAAGAATACTGTCTTTCATCGCCTATACAACTAAGGTTGTATCCTGCAATTACATTTTTTTTTAATTTATTTAAATTTCTATTTAAATAAGTTATTGCACCAATTGTTTCAGGAATGAAAAGAAATCTAAGTGTTTTTGGATGAACTTTATTTGAAGAAAAATATCTAGCTAAAGCAGTTGAAACTAATGGTCCAGATAATTCATTGTTAGCCATTGAAGGATGACAAATGTAAGTAGAAATAAGTATTTCTTGTTTGGATTTTCCAGGAATAATTAATTCTCCATACGTTAGACTACCTTTTTTATTTAAACTAGAATTAATTTTTACTTCAAATAAGTCATTATGTTTATATTTTTTATCAAAAATTTTTTTTTGTTTTTTTGATATACAAAAACCCCAATATTTTTTGTAGTATGAAGTAAGATAAGGTATTGCATTAGGAATTTTATGAGTATGAATGTGATTAAATAGTTCTTTTTTTGTTAATTGTTTATTAATTGGTATCGAATAACTGACTAAATGAAGATTATTTCTCTGAAAATCAATTATTTTATTTCCATTATAATCTTTTACATAAGCATCTTTTATATTCCACTCTGGAGGCACCTCCCAATCGAAAACTTTTGTACCAGATTTAACTTCATAAATTTTGAGTTTTGGAATAAATTCTTTTAATATTTTTAAAGTTGTTCGTACACCATTACCAGTTATACTTCTACAAATAGGAAACAATCTTTTACCTAGTTTTAAATACTTTTGCATAATTTTTTAAATAATATAAATTTATTTTTTTATTGAATAAAGTATATTCAATGCCTTATTTGATTTAATTAATTCTGATATAAAATTAAACATTTCTAATGAATTGACTAATCTTAGACCTGTTTTTTCTCTGGGTCTGTCTCCTTTGTATAGACCATTTTTCCACATTAATTCTCCAGCAGGATTTACATTTGTAACAATTCCATTTTCAATATTTCTAACAAAAACTTTATAAGTTTTGCTTTTAGTTTCATCATTTACATCAACGTATTGACCTGTAAAATTTTTATAATATCTATACTTAACTCCATGAATTTCTTCAATATGATGATAAAAAGTCATACTATTTTGATCCTCTAGATCTAAAATTGCAATTTTTCCATTAAGCTTACGTAAAAGCCCAAATGGAGACTCGTCTGAATAAGCGCTTATATTGTCTAAGCCATAAAATAAGCTGGAATGATAACCAATTACTGCAAAAGAATACATGGGGTGACCGGTCCTAACTGAACCTTTGTATAATCTTGCTTCCTCAGTAAGCAAACCCATTTTTGAAGGAGTTTTATTAAAATTGAATTTTTTTCCTTTCGCAAAATCAAAATTAAATAGAGGAAATATTAGTGTTCCATTAATTCCTATTGATTCTAAAAAACTTTCCAAAATATTTATTGGTAAAATTTTTACATTTTTTTTTTTGAATTCCATTAGCAATCTTTTTATGTCACTATGAAGTAAAATTGTATCACCTGCGCTTATTCCTACTTTTTGCCACCTTAAAGATAGTTCCTTAATTATGTTCATGTGAATTAATAATATTATATATTTTCTTTAATTATTATAAAATTTTTAATTAAGTCTAAATATTTTTTTTTGTATGTTCAATACTAATAAAGTTTGAATTTGAATCAAAAAATCTATCTAAAGTATCAAAAATTTTTTTATGCTTTTTCATATCAAATTTATTAATCCAATATTCAAAAAATTTTGTTGTCCACTGGCCATCATAACCACCTACAAAATTCATCATTTCATTAACATCTTCGATAAGCCAGTTTTTGTCTGTAAAAATATGTCTAATAAAATAATACTCATAAATCTCATTTTTATTTATATTTAATTTTATATCACTAAGTTTATAAATTATATTTTCATATTCATTAATTGTTTTTGGATGAAGATTAAAATTATATCTAAAGTGAGGATTGGTTGCTGTAGCATTTACTACTGGTATATTAAATAATGGGTATTCGACTCCAACTGATCCATAGCAGGTAAAAACAAAATTAATCCCCTCTTCAATAATTTGAAGATGAGAATAATCATTTGGTAGCAATTTTATTCTTTTATATTTTTCAACAAATTTCTGTATAACTTCATTGGTATGAGGTTGATACAATTGAAACTTTCCTTCATAATTTGGTCTATTTTTTATATACCAATCATAATTTGTTTTCTCGGACATCTCTCCCAAAAATTCAATCCATTCATAAAAATCAGCAAATATAGTTTCGCCAAAATTGTGCACTGCATCAAAAAAGTCATGCGGTACAATTAAAATTTTAATATTTTGGCTGGGTTTTATTAAAGTTTTCATTTTAATTTTATTAAATGCAGACTTATCTGTCATTCCTAAATGAGTTTTCACACCTGATACTCCACTAATTCGAAGATCCAAATTTTTTTTTGCTAATAACAAGCCCTTTTTCTTTAACTGATCATCTAGTTTATTGTATATTTCCGGGTATTCAAAATAATTACCAAATGCACTCATTGCCCCTTTAGTTAATTTGGTGCAACTCCATGTTCCTCTTAAAGCATAAGTAGGAATATTTTTTTTAATAGCAACTCTTAAAGGTAGAGCATAAGAATATGAACTATGAACTCCTATAATTACACTAATTTTATGGTTATCAAAATATTCTTTCCAAAAAAAATATAAACATAAAAAATCATGTAACATTTTTTTAAATTTATTATCCTCAATATCTAAAGTAGGTTTTCTTAATGTTTTTAAATAAGTGTCATAGATTAAATCACCTAATTGAACTCCATCAATGCAAATTTTTAATACATCTTGCTTGCATTTAGTTGTTTTTATTATTTCTCTATAACATTTGTCAGCATTTTTTTTATGAGTCTTAGAAGTTATAGGTCTTAAAATTTTATTTACACCGAATGATCTATAAATTTTAAAAGTAGCCAAAGAAAATAAGTTTCCAATGAACCATTTAATCTTATTTAAAATGTTTGGATTTAATGGTGCTGCAATTATGGAATAATTAAAAAATGCTGTTATTTCAGAACGATTTCTTTCAGCTAGTACATTTGACAAATAAGACATTGATAAATGAGTGGGATAAAAGGCATTAAATTCTATTAAAATTTCTGATTTTGCCTTTTTAAAATATTCTTTTTTGGAAAAAGTGCTCTTATTGTGTTTTATAAAATTGTTAATAGTACTTTTTGTTTCAAGATTAAAAACTTTCAAAAATGAAAACATCTACTCAAATTTTCATAATATATTTTATGCTCCTCCGGTTAAAGAACTTAAAACTTTATCTTGGTTTGTTTTGTTAAGAGTTAGCATCTTTTTAGCCACTATTGATCTCAAAGATCTATCTTTTTGAGTGGTTTTTAGAGGATTCAAGTCTTCTTCTTTAATTCTTATACTTTTATTAACAAGTGGGTTTATAAAAGTATGAAGGTTAGTTTTTTCTTTAAAAAAATGCTTTTGAATTAAAAACTCAAAATACAAAAGATATCTTACAATTGGATCCACAAGAAAACGAGGCAATTTGGCAACAAATTTATTATAAACAACATGTTGTTTTACAAAATTTGTTATTATTTCTTCGATTTTAGTTTTTCTTGCTATAATTCTTACATTTTTATCTTGGATGTCTACTTTGTGTGAAAATAATTTTTTTACTCTTTCATCTTCTTTTTTACCTTTCATAAGTTTATGATAAGTTCTTGATGCCTCTAAAAACACTAGCATATCCCAGAAAACAACTTCTGACATTGGAGCACCATTAAAATTTATATAATATCTTTTATAGATTGATGCATCAGAAGTCTTTAACAGAAACTCTTCTTCCTTATCTACATTTCTCTCAATGATACCAAGTTGCATACCATACTCATACATTGGTGTTCCAATCAATGGAATACAATAAGGTACTTCGGGATTGGTTTGAATTAAACTTAATGGCACTCTCACGTTTGCCGCAAGTTCTCCCATCAATCTTCCTGTTTCTCTTGCAGTTCTCATACTTTCACCAGGCATTCCAATCATAAACCCTGTTAATGGCGTATATAAACCAAGTTCATTACAACTAAAAATCGCTTTTTTTACATCTTCAACTGTAAATTTCTTTTCCATTATATCTAACATTGTTTGGCTTCCAGACTCGATGCCAAATTTAATATAACTTAGACCTAAACTTTGAAGAGTTGCTAAAATTTCTTTATTAAAACTTTTACATCTAACTCCAGCTACCGACCATAAAAGATTGTACTTATTAAATAATTTTCCAACCTGCAAAGCATGATTTATGTTGGATCCAAAATTTTCATCCATTATTCGAATAAAACCTACATTATACTTTTCGTTAAGTTCTTTTATGTGAGCTTCAAGTTTATCTAAATTATAAGTGATATATCCTTTTGAGCCTCTTTGACAAAAAGTACATTTGGCAACACATCCTTTTGTAGTAAAAACACCAAACACCATGGGTTTTCTTCCTTTATCAAAACATCTTTTATCCATTGGAAATTCTTCAGTCTTGTAAAATGGTCTAAAATAATTGTTAAGAGCTTTTTCGTTTCCTGGAAGACCAGACTTTAAATAGTCTAGAGAAGGAAAAGATGTATCACATGGTTGCAATCTTTGACCATAGCCTGAAAATTTTAGGTTTTTTTTTTCATTATCCAAAATAGCTATCCCTTTTACCTTAAACATCTCATCAAAATCTATTTGATTTTTTCCAGAGTCCAAATGTTGTTTCATGAATTTTAAAATACCAACCCATGCTATTTCTCCATCCCCAACTACACAAATATCAATGTCAGTCTTTCTTAAAATTGTATTAGCTGCGGCCGTCAAATAACCGCCACAAACTATAAGAGTATGCTTATTTACTTTTTTTATAATTCTTGCTAAGTTTTTTACAAACCTGTAGGAAGTTGATACTACTGCACTTAGTCCAACTATATCTGCCGGGTTTTCTTCGAAATATTTTTCAATTTCTTGATCACTAGGATATAACATGTCTAAGTCATAAAACTTACATTGATCAAAACCATTTTTTACTGTCCAGTGGTTAAGGGAAGTAATTGCGACTTTTGGAACTATTGGGCTAGGACCGTCAGATCTATCTCTATCTTTTTCTTCACTTGGTATACTACAAAGGGTAACTTTCATAAATTTTGTAAAAAAATATTTTATTGAATCGATATTAACAAAAATTTTTGCATAAACAAGAGGTATCTCAATCTATTCCATCAGTTTTAGAATTCCGACAGAAGGAATATCTTCTAAAATCATTAAAACTATATTTTTTTCTTTAATCAAAACCATATCTCGAACTCTATCTCCAATGGGTATTAAATCCTCAAAAATAATTTTTTCTAAATCGTTATCAAATTGTATATGATGTATACTGCGCCCTCCTACTTTAAAATTAGATTTATAGCCCAAAGCACCTATGAAAAAACCATTCGTAGATTTTTTATTGAAAACTTGAGGTACTTTAATTATTTCACTTATTGCAATTCTTTTAGTAAAATATTTTATAGGTTCAATAAAACCATAATCTTTATGGGATTTGTGAAGAGGAGCTTCGTTTCTACTTTTTCCATCATAATGTTCTCCATACGATGAAATGGGCCAACCATAATTTTCAACTATTTTTTTATCAGGAGAAAAATTAATATTTATTTCATCTCCACCTTTTGGTCCATGATCGGTAAAAATAATTATATCTTTGTCTCTGTCATAATATAATCCTTGAGAGTTACGAATGCCCATAGCAATAATCTCATAATCTTTAGTTTGAAGATCTATTGAAATTATTTTACCAAAAATTGAATCTTTATTTTGTGCTATAGGTCTATAAAGATAATCGCCAGTTGTAAGTAAAATTTTACCATCTTTAAATGAAACCATCCGACCACCAGATCTATAACCGTCTATTCGATTTTGTCCATTTTCGTCTTTAGAAACACAATCTTCATAAGAAAAAAATTCAGAAAATTGTAAATAGTCATAATTAAGTTCAGCACTTATAATTGTGGTATTATAACAATTTTTTGTTTGTTGTTTACTGTAAGAAAAAAAAATATCATTATCTAAAATAAATAGATCTTTTATGCTATAGCTACTATTTTTGTAAAACTGTTCATCTGAAATCAAGCTTTTGATATTTGACTTAATATGTTCAATTTTCAAACTATCTGAATCTAAGTTTTTTTTGTTAAATGAAAAAAATTTGCCATTTCCAGAAACAATGATGATTTTATCGTTAGTTTGTTCTATATATGCAGTAGGTTTAATCCAATTAGATCCACTCAACCAACCTCTGTAGGGTAATTTGAAAGTTTTAAAACTGTAAGTATTTAATTTAGATTTGATTTCTCTATCTTCCAGTATATTAAAACCATTAATTTGAGAATCCACTATAATGGTAAGTTCTGCAATTTTTTCTTCAAGCTCTTTAATCTTAGTTCTATTTTTTTCTATTTTTGAGATTAAATCAGGTAATATAAATATAGTCTTTTTTAAGTATATTTTTGCTTTTTCAGGAACAATTAATTTAATTGAATTTATAAAAGGATTAGTACTTTCTTTTCCTACATTAATAAATCCTAAAATTATTAAAATTAAAAATGCTAATATAAAAATAAATAAATAAAATTTTGATTTTCGGGTCATTAATTATTAAAACAATAATCGAAAAAATATAAATATTAACTTTTTTTGCAAATGAGTTTATGTATGTAACTGTTAATTTATGTTGGACATTAATAGATAGTTTAATAGAATAAGTCAACTAATTTTATATCTCTAGCCCTAGCCTATGAATATTCATAAAGTAAAAAAAAAATATTTACAAGACCAAGTCTATTTATATAAAAACTTATTTTCAAAAAAAGATTTTCAAGAACTGGATGGTGTTTTTAGAACATATTTAGAAAAATTTTTTAATTACAAAACACAAAATAAAAACTTTATTTTTCAAAATAAAAAATTACATAATTTTTTACTTAGAAAGAGAAAAAATAATATTTATTTGTTCAGAAAATTATATAATACTATTCAAATTTCATCTACCATATATCGATTTTTAAATTCTAACAAAATAATTAGAGTTGCTTCTCAACTTATCGGATGTAAACCTGAACAATTAATCTCTACTGGTAATCAATTAAGGATTGATGTTCCACATGACAAAAAACATAGGTTAAATTGGCATTATGATTTTTATAAATATGAAAATAAAATAAAATTTAATATTAAATCTGGTTTAATCCTTTGGATTCCATTGCAAGATGTAAATAAAGATCTTGGTACTTTGGAGTATTTAAAAAATTCTTATCAATTAAAAAGGAGTTCAAAAACTAACTCAAAAGGTTACAATATAATTAAACTTAAAAAATCAATGATTGATGGTTTTGAAAAAAAAAAAGTGGAAGCTAATTTAGGAGATGCTTTTATTCAAAGTTTTCTTATTCTTCATCAAAGTGGATTTAATATGTCAGATAAGATTAGATTTACTCTTATTGGAAGATATCTAAATATTGAAAATAAAAATTTTAAAGGTTTAAAAAAAAGTATGGAACCTTTGTCTTTATACTAATATTAATTCTCTGAAATAATTGATCTTACAATGAAAATAAAAAATAGAACCATTATTTTTGGGGCAGGATATCATGCTCGCAATGCTTTTAGAAAATGTAAAAAAAAAAATTCACATCATAAAATAATTTATTTTGTAGATAATGATAAAAAAAAAAATAACAAATTTTTGTTTAATACAAAAATAATTTCTCCAAATAATATTTCTAATTTATATTTTGATAAAATTATATTTTGTGGAAGACATATTAAGGATCAAATAAAACAAATAAAAAAAATTGGTATAAACAAATCTAAATTTATATTTTGGGGACAAAAAGAACTTGGTCTTAAAAAAAAAGATTTAAAAAAAAGAAGTAAGATTTTGAACTATATGTTAAGTTATATCGCCAATGAATTTACAAAAAATAATATAAATTATTGGATTGATTTCTCTGGACTTTTAGCCCTAGTGCGAAAACAAGATTTAGCTGAAATGTCAGATGTGGATGTATCTATATATATTAAAGACTTAAAAAAAATTTTAATAATTTTAAAAAAAAAAAACAAATACTTTAAATTTTATTCAAAACCTTTTTTAAAACCTAAATTTGATAAACACAAAGTTTTGAAATATCATTTTTGTATAATTGGAACTGTTAACAATGAAAAAATTGAAGCTCCGGGGATTGGTTTTCATGTTAACCGTATAAAAAAAAAATATTTAGAAAAAAATACAATAGTAAGAAAGTACCCTTATAAACTATTAAGAGACACAAAAAAATACACTTATAAAGGAATAAATTTAACCATTCCCAAAAAATCAAAGGAATATTTAAATTTAGTTTATGGTAAAAGTTGGAAGAAAAAGGAAGAGTTTTACAGTAGTAAGCATTTGGATAGGGTTAATGCAGCACCTGAATACAATTCCAAAAAAAAATTAATAAAGTCAGTGTTGAAATATATTTGAATTGTAACTAATACTTACATATAATTACTTAAAATGAAAGTTGCACTTTGCAGCATACCAGCAGATTGATAATTTTAAATTACTTTTTCTAATGATTAAAAAAAAAACAGTTTACGTAGGACTTTCTGCTGATATTTTACATGAAGGTCATATTAATATTTTAAAAACTGCCAATAAATTTGGTACTGTAGTTGTAGGTTTATTAACAGACAAAGCAATTGCTTCATATAAAAAATTACCTCTACTTAATTATAAGCAAAGAGAAATAATAGTGAAAAATATCAAATTTGTGAAAAGGGTTATTCCTCAAAAAACTCTTGATTATAGAAATAATTTAAAAAAAATAAAACCTGCTTATGTTGTTCATGGTGATGATTGGAAAACTGGTGTACAAAAAAAAACTAGATCTCAAGTAATACAAACATTAAAAAAATGGGATGGTAAACTTATTGAACCAAAATATACCAAAAGTATTTCATCTTCATTAATAAAAAAGAAAATTAAAAAGAAAATAACATTGGAGATAATTAGATATAATAAAAGTTTATTAAAGTAAAAAATTTATATAAAATTTAATAATTAATTTCAACTTAATATTCTATAAATCCTATATGAATAAATTCAAAAATATTTCCAAAAAAAATGAAATTATATATTTTTTTAAAAAAAATAATAAAAAGAGAATTTTAATTATATCTGGAAGAAACTCATATTATAAATCTGGAGCAAAAAACTTAATAAACAAAATCAATTTTTTAAGCGTTAAAATATTATTAAAAAAAAATTTTTATCCTGAAACAAAAGAATTGAAATATTTATTAAAAGAAACTTATAAATTTAAACCTGATTTAATAATAGCCATAGGTGGTGGATCAGTATTAGATTATTCAAAAATCATAAATATCTTAAAAATAGAAGATTTAAATAATTTAGAAAAAAAAATTAAAAATAACTTGTTTCAAAACAATTCAAAAAATTTCTATTTAATTGCAATTCCAACAACTGCTGGTTCAGGTGCAGAAGTTACCTCAAACGCTGTAATGTATATAAATAAAAAAAAATATTCTTTTGAAGGAAAAAATTTAGTTCCAGATAAGTATTTTCTTTGTCCTGATTTCTTAATTAAAAATCCCAAAAAAATCAAAGCATCATCTGGATTTGATGCTATATCTCAATCAGTTGAGTCAATTTTATCATTAAAATCTAACAATATGAGTTTAAGTTACGCAAAACAATCCTTGGGATTATCTATTAATAATTTTATAAATTTTGTAAAAAAACCAAATTATGAAAACAGATCAAAAATGATAATTTCTGCACATTTTTCTGGAAAAGCAATTTCAATAAGCAAAACAATAGCTCCACATGCTGTTTCATATCCTTTTACTTCATATTATGGTATCAGCCATGGTCATGCTGTTTCAATAAATTTAGAAAAATTTCTTTTGTTTAATTTTAAAAATTTAAATCAATCTGATTCAAATTTTAATTTAAATCATAGATTTAAAATTTTATTTTCATTTTTTAATGTAAAAAATATTAATGATTTATGTTCAAAAATTAGCTATATAAAAAAAAATGCAAACCTTCAGGATGATTATAAGAAATTAGGTATTAATATCAATAAAGACATTGATAAAATTACAAATGGTGTAAATATTTTAAGGTTAAAAAATAACCCAGTAAAATTAAATAAAAATGATTTAAAAAATATTATATTAAATAATACTATAAAATTTTTTTAATTTTTTTTAAAACTTCTCTAGAAATTTCGTTAAGATCTTTATTAAAATCGTTTACAACTTTGATATGAGGTTTTTTAGGAAATTCAGCTTTAATATCAAAACCTACTATATTTTTTTTCTTTTTTAAATGAATCTCTTTTTTTTTTTGACTCATAATTTTTTGCATATTAGTGTCAATATAAATTTCTATATAGTTTTCAATATTCCTTCTATTCCATTTTCTTGCTCTATTGTACAAACCCATTATGCTAAATATTAAGTTTATTTTTTTATCTGTCATTAATTTACAAAAATGATGGTATCTCCATAAATTTTTAAGACGTGAGCTGTGGGAAAAGCTATTCAGCTTAAAAGCTTTTCTAAATTCATCTCCACTAATTTCTAAAGTTGGTCCATATAACTGGGAGATATTTTTTTTTATTTTTTTAGCAATAGTTGTTTTGCCTGAGCCAGATAGGCCTGTTATCCAAAATAAAATACCTTTCTTATTATTTAATT
>CEUS01036893.1_pt1 | contig 15887 bp, 10 predicted proteins | sample 427031 | NCBI WGS metagenome assembly CEUS01 (sample SAMEA2622837, study PRJEB7988) | marine metagenome | biome: marine biome (ENVO:00000447); feature: marine epipelagic mixed layer (ENVO:xxxxxxxxx); material: "saline water (ENVO:00002010), including plankton (ENVO:xxxxxxxx)" | depth 140 m | reverse complement strand
TCCAACTTGTTTGGGCTAATTACCCTGATACCACGTACGGTGTCTAAAAATGGTTTACTTGTCACTGCTAAAGCAAATTCCACCTTCGATTTATCTTCATCTAGCACTCGGTCAAATCCCTGACCCACTGTGTAAAGAACATCTGCCATTGTTATAGGTTGGTCATGGTGCCATTTGGATTGGAAAAATAACGAATAATCGAAAGTAACTTTACTGGTAGCTTTCACACCATTGCCAACCGATATGAATTGGTCGTTTTTTGCATCCCATAACTGGGCGTTGGATGGTACGTCAAGTTTGTTTCCTGGGCCAGATGTATTCACTTCGTATGATGCTCGGAAAGCGATGGGGAGCCCTGTGAAGGGATCCCTCCACAATGGAGGATCGTGAAGATTGTTCCATATGTCGGTACTATACAAATCTCCAAACCCACCAATTGGATTCCATGTTGTTCGTTCGGTCCAAACCCACAGGTTCCCTACCGTAAGAGTGTCCTTACCAGGAACGTGAGCTTCGCGTAAGGTCCAAATAGATTTTGGTCCTGCAGATATATCTTCGGTAACGCCTAGAAAATCTTTTGAAGTTGGTAGGCTGTTCACAATTGTAGCTAGCCATATTCTGACTGACTCTTCCAAGGCTAAAGTGGTAATGTTCTCATAGATCCCATTCCGCTCATCCATATTTTGGAAGTTGCCTTGGAACAACTGCTTGCCTAGGTCATCCAAGGTTGGGTTTTCGTATTGCCAAAAACCTATTTCCTGCCAACCTGGCATGTTGCCTAACCAAGGAGCATTCATGCTGTTAGCTGTCCCATAGTCAAAGCGCTCGGCTGCTCCTCTGCCCCATCCCTCTGTGTATAGGTGCCATTGGAACAATTGTGGATCTGTTCCATAGACTGAGAGGATGGCGGGAGCGAAATTTAGATAGGTTGGAACAACTGTGAACCCGAGCTTGTCTAGTTCGGCCCTTATCAGATCACCAACTTCACGACGTTCATCCTCAACCCGTATGATGAATTTGACCTGTATCGGCTTTCCATTGTACTGCCACTTATCTTTTTCCAATGTTGCGCCTGAGTTAACCATAGCTTTTTGGACGAGATCTTTGGCAAATTCTGGGTCGTATCTTATGTCGTGGGTCTTGAGTTTCGAATAGACGGTTAAGTAGTCATAATCAAAAGGGCCTACATGTGCGACCATTGGTTTAGCCAGCCCCTTATATATTTCATTCGATATGAATCTGCGATCGATTGCATACTGCAGAGCCTGCCTCACCTCTTTTATCGAAAAGGGATTAATTTCTCCATCAGGAGCCGGTGCCGGATTCAAAACGAGAGAAATCGATGTAGCTGGGGCTTCATACATAGTAATGTTTTCAGCATTTTTTAGTTGTCTGGCAGCCTCAGTCTTTAAGCTGAATAGATAAAAGTCCATATCACCTTGACTGAGAGACTGACTCGCTAAGTCGACATGGAACGATTGAAAGTGAATCCGCTCCGATGCAGGGCCATGTTGGTTGTGTGGTGGGGTGAATTCACCACTCGACTGCGCAAGGACTCCAGGAATTACTTCTAATCCAATTGCAAGGAATAGAAGTAAAAATGCGAATCTGAATCTATGACTCATATGTGTTCTGTTTGATAGACGCCTCTTACGTTGAAGCGACCCTGTTCCTTCTAATTAGTATGGTTATTATTACCCCACCCGCAACTAGTGGAATGAGTGATGCCGCGAGCAGCAACTTGACTAAAGTGGATGGTGAATTGCCTTCACTAGGCGCGGCATCCGATTGAATCTGAGAGATAGATTCCCTGAGATTTTTTATTTCCTCGGAGAGGCTGTTGGAGCTCGTGTTATCACCGTTCAAGAAATCTAGGCTAGCGGTTAGTTTGTCGATTTTTTCTGTTGTTTTCTGAATATTATCGAATCCGAAATCCATAAAGAAAGAAGATGAAGCGACGTTTCCAGACTCCTCAATCGCACGAACAGTGTGAGCTCCTTCTCCAGAAATCGGCATGAATATCTGAGCTGAGAACCTTCCATCCGGGTTTGTCCGAGTGGTAGAAACTATTACACCTGCAACTTCTAGGAATACGTTACGCTCAGGTTGGAAATTGAAGCCTTGTATTACAACATCCTTACCGCCAGGGCCAGATGGAGGAGATATGAATATCGATGGGGCGGGCATAAGTTTTTTACGTGCGAACCCGATTTTTTGATTTAATCCACCGAATTCACCTAGGCGACCGTCAGCCCACGCTATATAAACGTCATTTTTTGTCGACGCAATAGCAAAATAATCTCCAAGGAACCGGCCGCCAGGAAAAGCTCTGTTAGGGTTTGAAGGAAAGTCAGTTACACGACTGTTTATTCCCCAGCTCTTTCCGCTGTCATCTGACGTAGCATAGTAGATGTGGTAGCTTACGTTCTTGGGGTCATCCCGGAAATCTCCCCACATCGCGTGTAGGTGACCATTGGGATCTATTGTGATTTCCGGGAAGAACTGAAATGCACTTCCTTGGTCATCATTTATGATTTTTCGTCTACTCCAGCTATTACCTTTGTCATTAGAGTTCACGAAGTAGACATCTCCGTCGTCATTCGGGTCATCTGAAGGCATAGCTACCCACAAGAGGTAGACATCGTCATTGCTTCCTAATGCGAGCTTGGGGAAAGCTGAAGCCCAGGAACGGAATGAATGGTCTCTAGATCTGAATTTTGGTTCCAGAAAGCCACTTGCGCGACGAGGTGCCTGGAAAGACCTTCCTCCATTGTCCGATCTTGCGACGTAAATTTCGCCAAGCCCCTCAAAAGAGTCGTCATTAGTAGAATCAACCCAAGATACATATACTGTTCCATCAGCAGCTACGTCCACATCCGGTCCTTGGACAATTTGGCGATTGCTTGTAGCTTGACCTGCTTCCGCTTGAGCTGGAGGCGAATTTATGGAACCAGGTTGACCCGCATCAATAGAGTTGAAAAGTATATTGAACACAGCCCGAGGGCTAACCTCAATTGGGGTGGTCCAGGTAATACCACCATCTGCAGAGCTGACAAGCTCTATTACAGTTTCCAATTTGCTTGAAGCGATAAAAGGCAATTCATCCATCCAAAGGATAGAGGCCGTTTCTATGAAATTGGTATAGGCTACATAGATCATGTCCTTTGAAGGATCCGCGGGACTGGGTCCCACCGCCATCCATGGTTTATCCAGAAATCCAATCTGTATCTCACCTCTAACTTTTCCGTCACTGCTAGGTAAAACTTTAGAAGAGAACTTAGCCCTTGATGAAACAGTAGGCTCTATCCATGACAAACCACCATCTTCTGATCGGGCAATCGATATTGAAGATACCATCGCGGAACCTACCAATGGTCCGATAGCAAACTCCTCTATGTCTAAAGAGATAGAGGCGAGATAAGCAGTACCTTTTTGATTGAATGCTACTATCGGATCCCCAGCGGATCCTAGGTCTGATTTAGGATATTTTGCTCTGGCTGGACCTTCCCATGTTGCACCCCCATCTATGCTGGAGTAGGTAGTCATATTAGGAAAGTTGTAGTCGATCATTCCAACAATAATGTGCTCTGGGTCGTTAGGGTCGATTGCAATGCTTGGCTCGGTTTGAAAAGGTGCTTGAGAGAAGTCACTAGGTATTAATATATTGCGGCTGAACTTTGCTGATGGATCACGGTATGGAACAAGTGCCGCGCCCCCGCCTGCTTGTTGAGAAGGAGATCCTGAGATGGAAGTATTAGGTGAAACAATCCTACCTGTCGAATCAAAATTCATAACAGGGTCTTGGCCAGTGGCGATCAGCCAGTTTCGGCCAGACAGGAGATCGCGTACTGTGTCAGAAGGGGCGATAAGCTGCCCGGGTTTTAGCTGAGTTATGTCTTTGGTTGCATCATCAGCGGTAGTTACTAAGGGTATTAGTGTTATCCCTAATGCTAATAAGAAGGCCAAGATTATTTTCATTCTCAAGCTTTATACCCCGTTAGAGTTTTATTTCACAGTGCCCCGTTTAATGGAATCTTTTTGTTCAAGATGTGAAAATGGTCTGCCGTTCCAGTGTTATTATAAGGTATATGAGTTCGAATGTGGGTGCAGTTATCGTTTCGTCCCTAACATACATCCAAATTTAGTGTGTAGAAAGAACATAGATTGGTGATTTAGTAATTGTGCCTAGGGGAGAATCTTGATCAGAGTCGTTAAATTTATTTTTCTTGCTGTGTGCATTTTTGCATTAATTTCTTGCACAACGGCTTCTGAAACGGACTTGAATGATCAGCCTTCTCCGACTGCAGAGCCTACTAACACTGTTGTGCCGGATCCTACTGCTACTTCAGCGCCGGATCCTACAAATACTCCTGTAGTTACTGTAGCTCCTACGCCATTGGCGACCGTAATTTCCAGCCCTACACCTGAGAGTGAGACACTTAAGATACCGGAATCATTCCTCACTTTTACGGAATCTACATTTGGTTTCCAATTGCGATACCCGAGCTTTTGGAATGTGTCTACCCAAGTTAACCCTCCACTGATGGCACTTATGGGAGATCCGAATGATGAAAATGCTCCCATCTTGCAAGTTAGACTAGGTTACAACTCAGAAATAGTGACGCCGGACGCCGCGGTAGATCAGATGCTACCTCAACTGTTTAGTCGATCTGGCTTTCGTACTATCGATGAGTCCTTTATTAGCCTTGGTGACGGTTCAAAAGGATTTCATACTACATACCAGTGGCGAGGTGAAAACGGAGAAGAACAGGGCATACTTTTCGCAGCTATAAGAGGATCACAAAACCTGGTCATACTTGTAGAGTCATCGAAGGAAAAAATTCAGGCTCATCAAGAAGAGCTTTTTACTGTAATATCCAGCGTTTCTTTTGTTGATCCTGAACCTTTTGGCATTCCACGGGAAAAAGCATTAACTCTGTATTTTGATGACGGACCGTTGCTACTTGATCCGGCAGTGGCACAAGAAACACAAACAATAAGGTATATCAGCCAAATATTCTCAGGGCTTACATCGTTCAACGAGTACTCACTGTTGACACTGGATCTTGCTAGAAGTTGGCAGGTTTCGGCAGATGGCACGGTTTACACTTTCAGATTGCGTGATGATGCAAGATTTCATGATGGTAGGAAAGTGACGTCTAGGGATGTCAAGTTTTCATGGGAGAGAGCAGTGAGAGTGGATTCTGTTTCCGCGACAGCCCGAACGTACCTGGGAGATATAGTTGGGGTAGAAAAGTTTATTGATGGTAGCTCCCCTGGCATTAGTGGAGTTCAAGTCGTGAATGAATCTACTCTTCAGGTTACTATAGATGCGCCGAAGGCTTATTTTCTATCAAAATTAACACATTCATCAACTTTTGTTGTAGATGAGAATCAGGTTACACCTGTAGAGGCGAACAGTGTTCCGTGGTGGTCAACCCCTAATGGAACTGGCCCATTCAAGTTGACAAAGTGGGAGCCAGGACGGGTAATGGTGCTGCAATCTAATGAAATTTTTTATCATGACCCCCCATTAGTTCCATACATTGTTTACAAGCTGTTTGGTGGCGTTCCACGTTTGATGTATGAGTATGGTGAAATAGATGTGGCTAGTATATATGCCGACGAATTGTCCATAGTGAAAGGCAGAGATTACCAATTCGCTGATGACCTAAGGCAATCGTCTGAATTCAGCGTGCATTATGTGGGATTTAGATCAGACAGGGCACCGTTTGATGACCCATTGGTTCGTAAAGCTTTTATGCTTGCATTAGACAGGAAAACTTTGGTGCAAGATAGAATAGGTGATTCTGGGGAGCTAGCTCAAGGATTCTTGCCTCCAGGTCATCCAAGCTACAATTCGAAGATTCCTAAAATATCGTTTGATTCCGAAGAGGCAAAGCGTCTCCTAGCTCAATCAAGTTATGGAGCGGATGGGCTGCCGAATCTTATTTACTCCGCACAAGGAGTAAATAGACCTTCGGCCATAGTGTCTAGGCTAATCCAAATGTGGAGAACAAATTTGGAAGCTAACGTTGAGGTTCAACTCGCTGACCCTGACCTATATTTTTACGTGCTAGACTTGTTAGATGATAACCTTTTCACGTATGGATGGGTTGCGGACTACTTGGATCCTCACAACTTTCTTGATGTACTTTTCCACTCAAAATCAAAAAATAATGTAGGCGGTTATAAGAATGATAAGTTAGATAAATTGCTTGAGACTGCGAGATCTGAGCAGGATCCCTCAGTTCGGTCAAGTCTGTATCGCCAAGCAGAAATACTTATTGTTGAGGACGCAGCTGCTATACCTCTCTACCATGGAAGCAACCATGTTTTAGTAAAACCCTACGTTAAGAATCTGATACTCACTCCGTTTGGCATGTTGAATTTTAGATCTACTGTCCTTAATTAGGGATGAGTGATTTGACCCAACAGTGATAAAACCCACAGCAGAGAAGCATTTATTACTGTTTTAGATTAACCTGGAGAAGGCAAATTCCTCTTTGGTCATTATCTCAATCAAGGCTGATTTGCCTTCTCTGTTAGCTTCGAGTGCCGCCTCAATTCCCCTACGGATATCATTGGGTTTTTCGATTCTTTCACTTTCTAAACCCATGGACTCTGCGAACTTAGTGTAGTTTCCACCTAGGAGATGAGTGCCAAAGTGGTCGCTTGCGCTTGGCATTCTATCTCTATATCCACCCATTACACCGTTGTTTAGAACAACAGTAATTATAGGCGCTTCGGCCCGTACTGAAGTCTCAAAATCAAGCCCAGCCATGCCTATGGCAGCGTCTCCTACTACATGGACAATCGTTTTATCTGGAGCCGCCAATTTCGCTCCTATAGATATGCCCAGTGAATATCCGAGTTGTGTAGAGTTGCCCCATCCTATGTAACCGTTAGGGTGGGTGGCATTGTAAAAAGGGGTTAATTGATCACGGGGGTTTCCTGAGTCATGAGTCATTATTGTCGTGGTTTTGTCGAGTGCTTGATCCAATTCGGCGATCACTCTGTAGGGATTTATAGGTATCTCATCAGAGGTTAGTAGAGGCTTCCATTCCTCGAGCCATCTTTTTTTCTGAATTGCGACTTCATTTTCAACGTTATTAGCCCAGTAGGCAGCCTTGGATTCAATTTGGTACTTCGCCTCATTGATTAATTGCCTGAGGATTAGCTTAGGGTTCCCAAGGACGGCGTGTTGCAAGTTGTATTCGTTGTTGAGGTCCCTTTCGTCATCTGTACACTGGATCAATACTTTTCCATCAGGTATCCGGCATGACATTAGTGAGGTATAAAATGTCGAACCCAATCCAAATACTAAGTCTGCTTCATTTAAAAAGTGGTTGACCATTCCTGTAACTGTTGCCCCTCCATTCCCAATTGAAAGCGGGTGATTTTCTGGAAAAGCACTTTTACCAGGAGTTATTGTCATAACGGGTATCTGAAGAAGTTCTGCAAATTCTTGCAATTCGTCCCATGCTTCGGCTTGTATCACTCCCTGACCCACGTGAAGTAGAGGTTTCTTTGCTCTAAGTAGCGTCCTTACTGCAAGGTTTATGTCTTGGGGATCTCCTGCGCTTTTTTGCCCAAGTACTGGGCTGTATTTCAATTCGTTGTCTTTTATCTCCTCTGAATAAACGTCCGCTGGTATTTCTAATAAGACAGGGCCAGTTTTCCCTGTTCTAAGGTTATGAAACGCATATCGCAACATTTCGGGTATTCTTGGAGCCATGTTAAGATCAGCACTCCATTTGGTGACATTCCTGTAGTTTATTGCCGCAGGAAAAGATGGGTTGACGTTTGTCATGTGTCTTTCTGTTCCACTGGGTAAAACTAGAATAGGAATAGAGTCAGCGTAAGCGTGGGCCACGCCTCCAAAAGCATTTTCTATTCCCGGACCGTACTGCGTGGCTATAACCCCAATACGGCCTCCGCCAGCGATTCTAGAGTATCCATCTGCCATGTTGACAGCGCCCCGTTCAGTCCGGGTGAGAATGGGTCTGATCCCGACCTTGGCTGCCTCATCAATCAGTGGGTTAGACGGAAAGCAGAAGAGATATTCGACAGACTCCATTTTCAAGATTTTCGCAATGGCTGTAACACCTTTCATGAACACCTCGATATTTGCTAGTTATAAAAAGATTATATAAAGGCTTCAGTTGAGTCAATCACAGTTGACTGCTTGCGTCTGTTCGTACAGAATTGTGATACTTCTTAATAAGGGAGAAGCCTGTGCGAATCGCTATAGGTATGGACCACTGGGGATTCATTTGGAAAGAGGAGTTGGTGTCCTTCCTTGAACAACAGGGACATGAACTTGTGGATAAAGGTGCATATCAGCACGATCCCAACGACGATTACCCTGATTTTGTCGTACTCGTTGCGCGTGCTGTCGCATCTGGGGAAGTTAGCCGGGGCATCGTTGTTTGTGGAAGTGGCGTTGGAGCTTCGATCGCAGCGAATAAGGTTGCAGGTGTCAGATCTGCGATGTGTCACGACTCATACTCTGCGCATCAAGGTGTAGAACACGATGACATGAACGTTTTGGCGATAGGCTCTAGGATAGTAGGGATTGAGTTGGCAAAAGAACTGGTAGAAGCTTTCTTATCTGCTAACTACACGGGTGATGCTCGCCATCAGCGCAGGCTTGATAAGGTAAAGGCGATAGAGGCAGAAGGTTTCAAGCTAGCCTAAGTTCGGTCTTTTAGAAGTTCTACGACCTTGTTAAGTATGTTTTGGGCCACGGCGTACTTACTCATTCTGGGTAGGTCTTCCACAAAGCCATTGTTTCCTATAATAGTTACCTTGTTGGTGTCTGACCCGAACACACCATTTCTTGAAGATACGTTGTTAGCCACAAGTAGGTCGGCGCCTTTCGAATTTAGTTTGATTCTCGCATTTTCTAAAAGATTCTCGGTTTCCGCTGCGAAACCTACTTTCACTTTAGCTCCTTTTGCTTCAGCCAGTATGTCTGGATTCGTCTCGAGTTCTAGGGACTGACTGTTGGTTGGCCCTTTCTTAATCTTTTGAGGTGATTTTAATCTGGCTTTATAGTCACTGACTGCAGCAGCCATAATTAAGGCGTCTGCATTTTTTGAAGTTCGTATAACTGCTTTGTACATCTCGTTAGTATTTTCTACATGTATCACTTCTACTGCGGACGGGTCGGAAAGTTGAGTAGATGCTGTTATAAGGACTGCATTCGCACCGTTGTCTCGCGCTGCTTCCGCTATTGCATAGCCCATTTTCCCCGATGAACGATTTGTTAAGACTCTTACGGGGTCTATTGATTCTGTAGTCCCTCCTGCCGTGACCACGATTTTTCTGCCAGCCAAATGGTTATTTTTCCCGAGTTCGGCCGACAGATGGCCTATGAGTTCCTTGACCTCTATCATGCGACCATTCCCTGTGAGTCCAGATGCGAGTCGCCCAGCAATCGGCCCAACTATTTTTACCCCACGTTTTTTCAGTTTTATAACGTTCTCTTGCACCACAGCGCTTTCAAACATATTCGCATCCATAGCTGGTGCTAAGACTAATGGAGCAGAGGTTGCTATAACTGTTAGTGATATAGGGTCATTTGCGAGTCCAGATGCTATTTTACCTATCATGTTGGCCGTTGTGGGTGCTATTACAACTAAATCAGCCCTTTGTGCCAAAGCAACATGCGCCATAGCAATTTCTGACTCTGGATCGTAAAGATCAGTTATCACTGGTCTATGGGTGATACTCCTGAATGTAAGTGGACTTATAAATTGCTGAGCTGATTCAGTTAGGATGACGTCTACATTTGCTCCGAGTTGAACGAGCTTGCTACATAAGTCAGCAGCTTTGTAGCAAGCTATACTTCCAGTAACACCTAGGACTATATTTTTGTTTTCAAATGGCGAGTTCACTGTAAATCCCCTTTAAGGTTATCAGTGTTGTTCAGTTCATAGATTATTCGTAGTCCTATAAGCGTAAGGTCCAAATTAACGAAGTCAAAAACATCAGATTCTTTAGCTATGAGTGTTGATTGGCCGCCAGTGCCTATTACCTTTACGACATTGCTGTTTAACTCAGCCTTGAATCGCTTAACCATGCCTTCAATGAGATCCACGTTTCCTAGGATCAATCCGGCCTGTAAAGCATGAGTAGTATTCTTGCCGATCACTGTGCGCGGAGCTTCCAATTCGACTCGCCGCAACTGTGATGTGTTTGAGAATAAAGTTTCTGCTGAAAGTCTTAATCCTGGCGCAATGGCTCCGCCGAGATATTCAGCCTTATCAGAAACAGCATCAAGAACTGTGGCTGTGCCACAGTCGACGATAATGCATGGCCCTCCGTAAAGTTTATAAGCACTTGCTGCATCTACTATTCGGTCGGCGCCTACATCCCGAGGGTTATCATATAGTATCTTTATTCCTGTACGTACCCCGGCACCTACAATCAGCGGTTCATTACTGAAGTAGCGGTTGCAAAGTTCAGTAAAAACTTGAGTTAAAGGCGGGACAACGCTACATATTGCTACCGCGTTAACTTTTTCAGGAGATATACCTGCGAGTGAGAGAAGACTTATCACGTTCAGGCCGTATTCATCAGCCATTCTTTGTGGGGTAGTAGAAAGCCTCCAAGTCGCCAGAAGATCGGCTTCTTGGAACACTCCAAGCGTGATGTTTGTGTTGCCTATGTCTATTGTCAATAACATATCGGTCGCCGCAAATGTCGCCGCCGTTTTACTTCATTATAGCAACTATTGTTCTAATTGCCATTTATGGGGATAAAGAAACGACCCGAGTGACTGATGCTTGGTTTAGATCCGGCCAATCGGCCCCTCGGTTGCCCGACGAGAACCGTCCAGTCGGTGCCTCCCACCATGCAGCCACTCAGGTCGATTGCATCCTATCACTATCTCCAAATATGCTGTCAACCCCTTTTTGGAGGAATTTTTAAAGGAATATTATTTGTTGTTCACTTTTCCCCATTTTAGGGTGAAAGTGAACGCGCTAAGGGCTATCGCAATCGCAGCCGCTAGGAAAAATACATAGCTCAAACCCGTTGAATCGGCGAGTAATCCTGCCAGAAAAGGTGAGAGAGCGGAAAATATGACACCAGAACTGAAAACTAGTGAAATAGTAGTTGCCGGCATATCCCCTTGCGCTTGATCGACACCAGCAGCTAGGAGAATGGACATTAGCGAATATGAGACTGAGCCCATTAAAAGAACTGTAACTAATAGAAGAGCTCCAGAACCAGCGAATGGTACTGCTATCGTGAGTAAGCCCAATATGGCAAGAGATGGAACCAAAACTGACTTTCTTGAATATTTGTCGGAAAGGTATCCTAGGAGCGGCTGAGATACGATCCCTACCACTTGTGATCCAGATACGAAAACTGCGGTAAGAAGTGGTGTAAATCCTAGATCTATGTTCAGATATATAGGCAAGAAAGTCATAACTATTCCCTGGGACGCGCTAAACCCGCCCGTCACTATTAAAGTGGTAATTAATCCGCGTCCGCGAAGCATTTGCCACAGGGATCTTAGATATCCCATAAGCGAAAGATCTAACTGAGTTCTCCCCTGGAGATTCTTCAGTGTGATCCACGTTATAGCTCCTGTGATTAAGGCGGGGATTATTCCGATCTGTAGGACCGTTCGCCATAGAAAGACTGTTAAGAGGGCTCCTACAAGGATAGGTCCTAAAGCTTCGCCAATACTGCCGCCAGTCCCATGAAGTGATATAGCAAACCCACGCCTTTGCGGGAAACGTTCAGCAAGTGCCGCTATCGCGGGAGGATGCCAGAAAGATATAGCTACCCCGGCTATGGTTGTGTTGACTAGCAGCCATGTAGATGAGTTGCCCCAGCCTATTAAGAAGTGAAAAAGTCCTACCATGACAATCGACACCGATAGCATTTCTTTCCATTTATTGTTGAATCTATCGGCCATATACCCTGCAGAGAGATTGCCTAGACCGCTACCCGCATTCCTAATTGTGGATATCATCCCGGCACCAGCATTGCTTAAACCGTAATGAGTTTGTATCTGTGGGAGTATTATGAAAAAGCCAGCCACGAAAAAATGTTTGACTGCATGGCCAAGAACCAATACGGAAGCTAGGATTTTTTCATTTGGTCCTATATTTCCTGCAGGTTTATTATTTGTTTCCATATGATTCCTTTATAGATTTAATGTGTAATGGAATCTCGTTTAGGAGATCGGAGGCTAATAATCCTGAATCGCCAATGCTGAGACTGATTTTTTCGCCTGATAAACCATGAAGGTAAGTTCCGCAGCTAGCAGCGTTAAGTGATGACAGTCCCTGTGCAAGAAGTCCACCTATTAGGCCAGCTAGGACATCACCTGTGCCAGCGGACGCTAAGAGTGCGTTAGCAAATGGACTTATGCGAGTAGTTTCTTGATTGGAAGCTATTATTGACAGTGCACCCTTTAGAACCACTATTTTCTTCCAGTAACTCGCACTTTCTTTTGCGATAAGTAGGCGATTCTCCTGAATTTCGTTAGTGCGCCTCTTAAGCAATCGTGCCATTTCGCGTGGATGAGGTGTAAGAATCGTATCTGAATTGAGATGTTTGTGCCAGTCATCGATTTTGGCCAAGAAATTCAGAGCGTCCGCATCAATTACTATTGGTATATTTGGAAGGTTGTGATTTTCTAGGAGTAGGCGGCTGAGAAATGCCCCGGTTTTCTTGTGCTGACCCAAACCGCATCCAATGACCATCGCATCATATTCTGGCAACTTTGCAATTACTTTATCCACGTCTTCTTCGTCGATCTCTCCGGTATCAGTGCTAGAGAGTGGGATTAAGGTTGCCTCGGGTATCTTTGAAGCTACTACTGGGTACACACGCTCGCTGGTAGCTAGAGTTACTAGCCCCACTCCAGAACGGTATGCTGCGCTGCAGGCTAGTATGCTCGCTCCAACGTAGTTTAATGACCCAGCTACTACTAAAAGGCGGCCAAAAGTACCTTTGTGGGCATGCCTGGCTCGTTTTGGCAGGAGTGAGGAGACCAACTTTGGAGTTATTAACTCCAAAGTAATATTACTTCCAAGTCCTTCTGGCACTCCAATGTCTACAGTAGAAAGTTTCCCAGTTGCAACTAGTCCAGGCATTGTGAAATGACCTAACTTAGGATTGGATAAGGCGACAGTTTGATCGGCGCCGGAGCAAGAGGGATCCACTTGACCACTATCTGGATCTAATCCTGTTGGTAGGTCTACGGCCAGTACCGGCTTGCTAGAGTCGTTTCTTGCTTTTGAAACTTCCCCTAGTATCCGTTGTAGCTGCCCTTTGATTGGTCTGCTTTTACCAGTTCCCAAGATGGCGTCAATAACTAAATGTGACTTTCCAATGACTTTTTTGAGGGTTGCCAGATTCGTATCTTTAGAGGCGTAAATTACATCCACGTCAAGCTCTTTCAAGGATTCTATCTTCTGATCGGGAATTTTTCTGCCTAGGCACACATAGACGGTTATTTTAACGCCGACGTTCTTAAGATGAGAGGCCGCAACAAGACCGTCTCCTCCATTGTTCCCGGGGCCGACCAATATAAGAACTAGTGATTCTTTAGGTTCTAATAATACCTTTATCGCTTTCTCGGCTATCTTGTGCCCAGCGTTCTCCATCAGTTGGTCTTTGGAAATCCCAGATGCCTCTGACATGTTTTCCAGGTCGGCCATCTGTTTAGAAGTCACTATTTTCATAGAGGATTCTCTGAATCAATAGATACGGATGCGACCGCGTACTTCTTGGCGTGGGATATGCTCAAAGCTATATGGATGACTTTAGTTTTTATTGCCACCTTTGCAGCACGCCCATGTAGTTCCACTCTAGGGCGACCTCCTCTTTGACGTACCACTTCGATATCTCGCCAACCTACTCCACGCACTCCAGTGCCAAGCGCTTTCATGACAGCTTCCTTAGCTGCAAAACGGGCTGCAAGTTGTGGAAAGCGACCTCTGCAGTAATCGAGCTCATTTTTAGTGTAGATACGATTAAGAAAGCGATTACCCCAACGATCCACCACAGAAGCCACCCGATCTATCTCAATTATGTCTATGCCGACCGTGTTCACAGATCGATTATATTATTTATCGCCACAGAATATCACCACAAAACGTATCGTAAAGTTTTGTAGATATTTGTGGGGACACATTAATTTGGATTTCATCTATTGCGCTATGGTTTAACAGGCCGTATTAGGTTAATCTATGATCAAATACTCAGAGATTGAATTGAGAGGGTCTAGTGGCAGCTTCCTTAATTAACGGTAAAGAGATCGCCCAAGAAATTAGGAGTGAAGTTAAAACCGAGATCGAATGTCTTAAAGAATCCCACGGTTTAACTCCAGGATTAGCAGTGGTATTGATTGGGGATGATCCCGCATCAGCAATATATGTTAAGAATAAAGAGATTGCCTGCGAAGAAGTAGGTATAAATACACGCACTTTTCATCTCCCCGCCAACGCGAGCGAAGAACAGGTAGTTGAAATGATAATTTCTTTGAATGAGAATGACTTATATCATGGGATATTAACTCAACTACCCTTTCCTTCTCACATAAATGAATCAAGTGTAATTGATAATTTGGACCCCGCGAAGGATGTTGATGGTCTTCACCCCTACAATGTTGGCTTACTCGCGGCAGGCACTCCAAGGTTTATAGCGGCGACTCCATACGGAGTTCAGCAGATGCTTGTTAGAACTGGTAATGATCCGGCAGGTAAACATGTGGTAGTTTGCGGACGGAGCAATATTGTTGGCAAACCTTTGAGTGTGCTCCTTTCCCAAAAAGATCTTGGGAGTAATGCGACGGTTACCCTATGCCATAGCAACACTATAGATCTGGGGCATTTCACCAAACAGGCCGATATATTGGTAGCTGCTATAGGTAGTCCAGGAGCAATCAAAGGCGATATGGTGAAAGAAGGGGCGGTGGTTATAGATGTGGGCATTAATCGTATAGATGATGCTAGTAAAAAGCGAGGCTACAGGCTTGTGGGTGATGTCGAATTTTCGGATGTTTCCGAAGTGGCTAGTGCAATCACTCCTGTGCCTGGTGGTGTTGGGCCTATGACCATAGCTATGCTTCTTGTGAATACAGTTGCTGCAGCGAAATCTGGTGTCGATTGAGATATGAATCCCCGCACAGTTAAATAGGGTACTAGGTTTCTGCCCAGAAATTAGGCAGTTATAGACCTTGGAATATAGGGTGCATAGCCTGATAGATATGAGGACGATTTGCATACAAAAGACTTTGATTATTCCCTTCCCAAAGAACTGATTGCACAATCACCTTTGGAATCTCGAGATGAGTCACGTTTGTTAGTACTTGATCGTAGTAATGGTGGTATAAGCCACTCAAGTTTTAGAGCAGTTCCATCTCTGTTAAAACCAGGTGATTTACTAGTCTTTAACGACAGTCGGGTAATTAGGGCTCGTCTTATTGGTGTGCTGCCAAGCTCTAAAAGAGATGTAGAACTTCTCTTGTTGCGTAGCCAGGAACCAGGTCGTTGGTGGTGCCTTGGGAAACCGAGTCGAAAAATTGTCAACGGGGCTCGTATAGTTTTCCCAGAGGGGCTGGAAGGATTAGTTTTAGAATCTGCAGATCGTGGTATGCGATTAATAGAATTCAACGATGAAACATTGATAGAAATTGTCGGTAAAATTCCTTTGCCCCCATACATTCATGAAACTTTGAACGACGCAGAGCGCTACCAGACAATTTATGCTAAGAACCTGGGTAGTGCGGCGGCTCCGACTGCTGGCCTTCATTTCACTGCACACTTATTAGAGCAACTTCAAGCTTTTGGGGTTGGCTTGGCGTTCGTCACTTTGCATGTTGGGTTAGATACGTTCAGGCCTGTGGATGAAGACGA
>CEUS01224929.1_pt1 | contig 15893 bp, 11 predicted proteins | sample 427031 | NCBI WGS metagenome assembly CEUS01 (sample SAMEA2622837, study PRJEB7988) | marine metagenome | biome: marine biome (ENVO:00000447); feature: marine epipelagic mixed layer (ENVO:xxxxxxxxx); material: "saline water (ENVO:00002010), including plankton (ENVO:xxxxxxxx)" | depth 140 m | reverse complement strand
CTACACTAAGCCCAGGACAAGGGTGCTCAGAGGACGTGTTGTCGCGGGCCCTAACAGTAGCCTGCCTAGCAATCGGCCTCGTTCGGTTCAATCAGATGGTTCAATCAGTAAATCGACAGCCCAACAGGGTTCGGCACTGTTCCGCGGACCCAATTTACCCCGAGCGCGACAAGTAGATAGCACCTGCACCGGTAAGATGCAGAACACCTCAACTAAAACAAGGTAACTGCCAAGAATCATCAAACCGAACTGGCGTCAGCCCGTCTCTCACCAGAATCCGATAAGCAGTTTCGTCTACATCCGGATTACCTAAGCTAGACATCCCGGCAAGGCGGTAATTCGCTTTTATAAAGCTATCAATCAAATCGTAGTCCCGCTCAAAGCTGGCATAAGAATCTGTCTCAACCAACACGATGGGAACTGATTGCTCTCTTAAACGACTTAGTGTTTTTTCCTGCCATGCACGATCTGACCAGTGCCCACCAAAAAATACGACCATGCCTCCAGCAAAACCCCGGCCGGCATAGGCATACAACTGCGGCACAAACCAAGTAGCCAGAATGCGGTCGTCTGGTCCTGTACATTCCTGAACATACCGCACCATCCCTGAATCACGACCATTCGGAAGCAACGCCATTGACGGAGGAGAGACCGCAAGAGCGGTAAGCTTTTGGTCTAGAGTCGCAACGATTGACTGGGCGGTAGAGAAGCCACTCTGTCCCAAAAACAGTCCCCCAAGGCCAAGAACAGTCCAGACGATGCGCCTGAGGTACACCATGGCATTAACTTGCTGCCAAAAGTGCTTAACCGACACTCCACAGCGATCTAGCCTGGCAGTCACCCCAATCACCCAATCGCCACACCGACGAGGCAATCCTACACTCGCAAGAATCCACACCCCCAAGATTCCGACCGGTGCAGCTACAGCACCAATCCTGGCCGTCAATGGGTCTCTCAAGATAAATGATTCGATCAAGATGCAGATCGTTGTCAGACAGAGAACCCGTGCAGCTTCAGGCTCCCATCGATATGACCGCCGGCCCTCCAAACACTTGCGCCAAACGACCGCCACCGCCAAGACCGGAATGGCAACAAACAGGTAATACACGAAAACGAAAATATTGCTGAGAGAGAGTACACCGGGTAACACCTGCATGCGCAAGAACGGAACGACCCGCCGCACCCTTTCTTTTAGAGACCCAGCGGAGAGCACTCGCATGGCACCTCTGTCAATTGAACCGGTGTCTTCGACAGAAGAATTTCTTACCAGTGCCCCTACATGAGCAGAAGAATTGTCATGGAGCACGTAGGACCAGGTTCGCTCTCCGTCAAATTCCGGATCAGACAACAAGAACTGTCGTTCCAAAGCCGACCGAGCCGAGTTGCTCAGTCCCTCCACCCACCTGACGGTTATCGGGTAACCTGCTGGCGGTTCGATTATGAACAAAGGAACGTTGTCGTCGACCTGCAGTTGTGGCAACTCGAATACCCTGGTTCGGTTTCCTTCCCGGTTGGCGTAACTTGTTATCTGGTAAATGTAATCCAGGACGCCACCATTGACCTGGAGAAACACCAGACAAGGCAGCGACATCACCACAATTACCACTGCATAGAGTGCTAGTCGGCAAGCAAACGTAACCCGGCTACGCCAGTGCACCACAAACAATCCCACTGCAGTTCCACAAGCGATAAAGATCCCGTTGTCGTAGCGAAACCAGAACGCACAGGTCGTGGCGAGGGCAAGATTTACCAGATTCCACACAGAGGTGCGATCGAAATAACGCCAACACAAAAAGACACCCAGCGGATAAAACAAGACCTTGTCATAGTCATAAAAGCGTGTGCCAGCTGACATCACTAGCACGGTCACCACTCCAGCCACCGGCAGTGAGGTCGTGGTTCGAACCAGCATCAAGAAAGTCAGAGCAAAGCCAACGGAAAACCCCACCCCGTTGAGTAGAGCCTCCCCAACCAGGCTGTCCCCAAACAGAGTTTGAACCCCAGCAGAACTAAACAATGTTAAAAAGTAACCAGGGTCAAAAAAATCTTTAAATGGCAGTTCTCCGTATTTGGCAATCTGTCGGCCTCGCGATATCCGATCAAAGTGATCGTCCACAAGGCCATAGTTCAAAAGGTGGAAGATGAGCGAGAACAAGAAGAGGCCAGCTGCCACAACCCTATGCGACCTACTGAACACGAACACCTGGTCATCCGACTGAGTTTGGCGGGATTCCAGGAGCCGAGACGATTCGAAATTCATACCCTCTTGCAACTGCTCCATATGTGCTTATTGGACAATTCTCCAGGAGGGGTTCGCTCCCAACCAAGCGCCCATCAACACGCGGTATTCATGTCTGGAAACAAATCCCCCATTTCCATGGGCCCAAGGTCTTGGCATAGACCCAAAAAACCTGGAAATGGCACCAGAAGGCCACATGAGGTCTCAATAGGAATTAGGTTTTGTTGATAACGGTTCTCAGCGTCCGTTCCTCTACATCCTCTACCCACTCACTCCTATTGCTCCAGATCACCTGAAGGAGCCTGCAACTCGCTTATTCTCTGCGCACGATAGACACGCCAACCGGTCGGAGGCTCACTATCAATCACCACCTCAAACACCACCTCGGCCGGAGTGGTATGAGTCAACTCAAGAATTCTTGCCCAATTGTGGTCAGTGGTTTCCCCATCTCCATTTTCAACCAACCTAGTACGCGCTCCATCGTCGACCAGAATATTGCCGGTTGTGGGCAACCAGTCAGCATCACTCAAGAAGCTGGAGTAGAAACCTTCTCCGACCATGCCCTTATAACTCCAAACCTCATTTGCCTCCATTGCGACTTCATCTATTTGAAATTCGACGATCCGGCTGTAAGCATCCTCTGCGGGTATCCGCTCTTCAAAAGCACTCGCCCGATTATTCCCATTGTCAAATAGCAAAAACGTCCCTTGGGGCGTAAGGTCAACGCCGTGACTGTGGTAGGCCCACTCAGTCCCTTCCGTTGGACTCAACAATCGACTGACCCAAGGTTCACGCCACCCACTGTGAGGACCAAGTATCCAGTTAATCGCTGGAGCCTCCCGCTTCAGTTTCACGAGGGCATCTTGGTGGCGTAACCCAATGATGTAACTGTCACTGCCGGGATCATAGACGAGAGAATTTGCGTGCGCCCAATCCGCAAGCTCTGGTTCATCTTCCATAAGCGCCTGGTATGTCACACGCCAGAAACCAAGACCCAAGGAGTCATAGCCTAACCGATAGGGATCCACAACATCGAACAACGACGTTGTACGTTCCACAATCCCCTCACGATTGAACTCAACAATGACATCCCCCACGACATCCTGCGTGCCTCTGGGAGCATCAGGATCTTCGTCGCTAGACGGATAATCGTCGAAGGTTCGAATCTCAGTACTAAGAGTTATCAAGCTTCCGCTAGGGAGCTCAATCATTTCATGGTGGAAGGAATCAACATCAACAAGAATACTGCTGTCTAACCCAGCCTCTTCCAGTGAACGTGAGTGCCAACTCGCTACAGTCCGGCCCAAGGCGTCTATCTCGACAAAGCGTCCTCGCACTCCATCAACCGTAGTGCTATAAAGCAAGTTGCCATTTCTGAGTTGAATCACATCGCCTATGCTGTGTCCTGCTTGGAAGTACCACACAACACGTCCTTGAGCATCGAGCGCCACAATCAGCCCAGCTTGCTGGTCAATGCTCCCTTCATCGGGCCAGCGATACACCGGAAATATAGTCAAGCCGGGCTCCATCCGATCTGGATCACTGACCTTGACATCAAGAGTTGGGAAAACCTCTGGCAGCGGAACCGTGGTAATGGTGACAGGTTCGGTACTTACCAGATTGCCTGCTCGATCTTCAGCTGTGACTGTGACCCGATGTGTCGAATCAGGAACGAGTCCAGGCACCAAAACCTGGTGAAAGGTCTTGAAGACTACCTCCCTGGCATCTGTCATCCCACCTGAAACACCGGACACATCAACCCTCACAGCAACTGGTTCGTTGGCGGTCAGGGACAACACAGCTGCCAGCGGAGCCCGTTCGTTAGGAGGAGTAATCGCAAACTCATCCAAGCGAGGAGGAGTACGGTCTCCACATCCCACCAACAACAATCCCATCAACCCAGCCGTAACAAGATCTTGACGCATTGCCGACATCCTCCCTACCCAAGCAACACCAAGAGCAGGTCCAACCAACTCAATAATCATTCGCATCAAGAGAGACTCGGATGATTTCTGTATTGGTCCGGTGCACGATATGCCTGTTCGCATATGCTGGATGTGACCAGTTGATTGGCCGTTCAAACCGAGCTCGTCCCCGATCAGCCGCCCCAGAGCTCCCATCGGGCACGACAAGCCGCGTCCGATCCAGTTCCACATAACCCTCAGGAGTAAAACGGGCAATCATCAAATATCCGTCATCATTATTCACGAAGTAGCGGTCACGGTGGCGTACCAAGAATGCGGCTCCCCAACGCGTCTGTGCCGTCATTTGATCACTCATCCAACGCCGCTCACCCGTGCGAGCATCCAGACTGCGTAGTTCCCCGTAACTACCCACCCCGTAGACATAATCGCCAATGATGAGCGGGGTCGTAATAAGGGAGTGCAATCCATCAGTCTGATCGGGCAATTCACTTCTGCTGCTACCCTGCCAAAGCATGGACGCCGTCGGGCGGTCCTGGTTCAGTCGCATCATCATCGAACCGTTGTAAAACTGCGTGACCAACAGGTAATCACCACTCTTCACCGGCGTTGCTACCGACATACCCGCACCCACTTCCCACTCTTGCTCCCAGTAGAGACCACCAGTCTCTGGGTCGAGCGACACAAGCGCATTCGCATGCCACACAATCAATTGACGAACACCACCGGCCTGGTAAATGACGGGTTGTCCGTATCCCATTTCCCCGACCACTTCAACCGCACGCCAGATCTCCGCCCCAGTTCGCTTATCGAATGCCACAACCAATGCATCAGGCTCACCACCAACGACAGTGATCAATTTATCGCCATCCACGAGTGGAGCGCTCGCGGTACCCCAAGTCGGGATACTGGTTCCATATTCCGTGACGTAATCCTTGCTCCAGATCACAGATCCCGTCTGGACATTCAAGCAAAACAGACGCCCAGTAGCACCAACCACATAGACGCGGTCTCCATCCACCGTCGGGGTGGCACGGGGACCGACCGCATAAGAGGCCATCAGCATTCGGTATGTCGTCTGCCACTCATGAGTCCAAAGCACCGTTCCGGTTTCCTCGTCAAGTGCCACAGCCCGCTCCGTCCCGTCGAGAGTCCGGGATTCTGGATCCTCTAACCAGTCCAGCACAAATACTCGCCCATCTGCCACAGCTGGGCCCGAGTAGCCTGAGCGAAGTGGCGTTCTCCACTTGACGGTAAGTCCGCGATTAGGAAACTGATCGACGATACCGTCTTCATGCCAAATCCCGAGTCGGTCAGCCCCTCGCCACTGTTCCCAGTCATCAGCAACGACAACCTCTACACCCAGTCCCTGGGTGAGATTGAACACGGCCAACCCAATCATCCACTTCAGTACTTTCATCTGTTCCATCCTATGGATAGTGCCGCTCAGATATACTGGAGTCAAGCTTAACTCTGAGTAGATAGCATTGAAACCAGAGAGCCAAACTTGACTACCAGCAAAAAACCTCTCAATAGTCGAGAAATTGATTCAGAAGCCTGGTGAAGCATAAAGGCGTTGTAGAATCTACCCGTTCCTTCTACACCTTGTTCTGAGCCTTTTGCCAAGAGTTATGAAGACGGCCCGAACCTTAATCCCTTCGACATGGGTAGTGGTCTGCTTGGTTCACCTCTCTCAAACGCATGTCGTTGCTCAAGAGAACCCGTCGCTTGGCTCTTCTCAAATTAATCGGTCGGTGACTGTTGCACCGTTCATAAACATCACTGCCGAACCGTCGGATGCGTGGCTTAGCATTGGCATCACAGAAGCTCTCGTGATCGACCTTCGCCTTGATACCCAATCGGATCGAACAGGGAACAGCTGGCTCATTCGGGGAGGATATCAGCACGTTAACGCTCACCTTCGCATCACAGCTGAACTCGTCGAAATCTCAACAGGAACAATAGTAGATGCTGTAAAACTCGACGGCAAACTATCGGACCTCTTCACCCTGCAAGACGAGCTCACTGCATACCTGGCACACTCCCTATCCACCATCGCTTCGCTCAGTACATCCCTTCTCACAGAAACAACGAACAGACCTCAACGCGGGCCCACTGAAGGACAAATGGCACCCCCTAGGCCGCCAAGCAGTCTCAACGCTGTGGCAGCGAGTCGTGACCGTGTCCCAACGTCACCCTCAATTGGCGGCACCTCTCCCGCATCTAAGGTCGACATGACAGTACGAGCCATCGCCTTACCAGAACCTCTCCAATTTGATGGAATATTGGATGAGGCGGTCTATCGCGACTTCAACCCCGCTACTGGCTTCCTCCAACAAGAACCGGACGAGGGAATGCCCGCTACGGACCAAACCGAACTGTGGGTTTTGTTCGATGCCGACACGGTTTACTTTGCGGTACGCTGCTGGAGTGAGCACCCGGACCAGATCGTCGCAAACGAGATGCAGCGTGACGGCCAAGGCGTTTTCGGCAATGACACAATATCAATCTTGTTGGATACGTTCTACGACCGACGTAATGGGTTTGAATTTAAGACAAATGCCATGGGTGGCCTATTCGATGGAACGATCGTCGGCGAACGGAATTCCAATAGAGACTGGAACGGTGTTTGGGATGTGAGAACGGCATATTTCGATCAAGGATGGACCATCGAAATGGCCATCCCATTTAAGACGCTGCGCTACCGCGCAGGAGCAGCTCAAGTTTGGGGAATTAATGTTCAACGGCGCGTGGCTTCCAAGAACGAGATCTCGTTCCTCACACCTATGCCAGCAGCCCTCTCTTATTCTGCCGTTTACGCATTTTCTCTAGCAGCAACCCTAGTCGATCTCGAGGTTCCTGAATCTGCAGGTCGGTTCGAGATCAAACCGTATGCAATTTCCGATGCCACAACAGATTTCCGCTCCACCAATCCGGCCTCGACTAAAATTGGAGCCGACACCGGTGTGGATATTAAATACGGCATCACTCAAGGATTGACCGCAGATTTCACGTATAACACCGACTTTGCCCAAGTAGAGGTGGACGAACAGCAGGTCAATTTGACTAGATTTAGTCTCTTCTTCCCAGAGAAGCGGGAATTTTTCCTCGAAGGACAAGGTCTGTTTGATTTTGGACCTGGGCGGCTTTCTGGGCCCATGGCGAGCACCTATTGGTTCAAGGGGGAACGGTACGGGACCGTCACGCCGGTGTTATTTTTCAGCCGGCGCATCGGATTAAACCAAGGACAAACCGTGCCTATTCGAGGTGGCGGCCGCCTCACGGGCAAGACTGGTGCTTATAGCGTCGGGCTACTCAATGTTCAGACCGGCACTGAAGCGCGCACGGGAACAATACCGACGAATTTCTCGGTAGTTCGACTCAAACGAGACGTACTGAGACGAAGTTCGATTGGCACCCTTTTTACGGGAAGGTCTATCTCCATAGACCAGAACGGTAGTAATCAAGTTTATGGAGTCGACGGTGATTTTCGCTTCTATGACAACTTGAGAATCAACTCCTACTTGGCAAGAAGTGAAACCTCCCAGTACCGAAGTGATGACTTGAGCTACGAGACACAACTTGATTACAGCGGAGAGAAATGGGGAATGACGGCCGACCACCTGTCTGTCGGGAAGAATTTCAACCCAGAAGTTGGATTTGTGCGCCGTAATGACTTCCACAGAAATTTTGCGTCGTTTCGCGTAACACCGCGCCCTCGTTCACTCGATATGGTTCGGAGGTTCCTGTGGGAAGGGAGTATCGACTACACCGTAGATGGAGCAGGATTACTCGTCACAAGAATCCAACAGGGATTATTCGCGACCGAATTCGAAAACGGGGACCGGATGTTCATAGGAGCGACCGACAACTTCGAGTACTTGAAGGCACCATTTCAAATCACTCCCAACATTGCGATTCCCGTTGGAGGCTACTCATTCCTCAACAAACGTGTCGTGTACGCGATAGCAAATAATCGCCCCATATCCGGAGGGTTAACGTTTGATCGTGGTGGATTCTTTGGCGGCAGTCGAACTAGCCTAGGATATACCAACGGTCGGGCAGTACTCACGTCAACGTTGAGCTTTGAACCATCGGTGTCATTCAACTGGATCAACCTTCCTCAGGGAAAGTTCCTGACGAGGCTCGTTGCGGTGCGGTCGACCTACACTCTGTCACCTCGGATGTTCACCGCAGCCATCGTGCAGTACAACTCGAGCGCTGAGTCACTGAGCACGAATATTCGCTTCCGGTGGGAATACCAACCTGGCAGTGAGCTTTTTGTCGTCTACACCGATGAGCGCGATACCCTCACTCCGCGCTACCCTGTCCTCGAGAATCGAGCTTTTGTCGTGAAGGTCACTCGCCTATTGCGGTTCTAGAGCTACTACTGCAAGGTAAAAGTTACTATCGGCTTTGTTGATGAAGATGCGTTCGTTTGCCAACTTGTCAGCCACATGGCGTGGGTCAGAACTGTTCGCCAGCAAAGAATGGAACGTCAGGCTCCAGACTGCAGAGTTAACTGAACTCAAATTCGTCGCTGATTCTATCGGGGCAGAGCTACAAGACACCCAGCGGGCTGATGTGCGGTTGTCGGCCCTAAAGCAGCGGCTCTGTGCGTGGCAAATGGCACTCGAAGATGGGAGTGGCGTCGTATTGGCCAAGGGATTACCTGTCAAGGAATGGGGAGAGCAGCGAAGCACCAGTGCCTTCTGGGCGATCGCTCTGGAACTTGGTGTTCCGCTATGTCAAAGTGCTGACGGGGAGATGCTCTTCCATGTACGAGACCGGGGCTACACTCCATACGACCCACGTTTTAGAGGCCCAGCATCTCGGGAACGCTTGAGCTTTCATACCGACCGGTGCGATGTCATCGCTTTCGCCTGTCTCCACCAGGCTAACCAAGGTGGCAACACCTACATCGTCAGCTCAGTGAGCCTGTATGAGCACCTGCGGAAAAATCAACCAGACCTACTAACCATCCTCTGTGAACCATTTCCCTACCTGCGTCATACCGTCGACACCGGCAATCCATTGTCTTTCTGCCGGCTACCCATCTTCTCAGAACATAACGGACATTTTGCAGCCCATTTCCTCAGGGTCCTGATCGACCGAGCAGACCGATCGCCCAATGCCCCTAGCCTTAGCCCAACCCAGCGCGAAGCCCTTGACGCGCTTGAGTCACTCGCCGAAGACCCGTCATTCCATGTCCAGCTTCACCTGCAACCCGGCGACATCTTACTGCTGAACAACTGGACAACCCTCCACCGCCGATCTGCCTTTACCGATGTTCCTGGCTCCAAGACACAGAGACACCTGTTACGCATCTGGCTGTCCATGCCCAATAGTCGTCCCATAGCACCTTGCTTTCAGGCCCATTTCGGGAATACTGCTCCTGGTGCTATTCGTGGCGGATTCAGACCACATACCGACCATGACCAGTAGCACCGAGAGAGAGGAGCAATTCGCTATTGGGCAGGCAACATGAAGGCCCATTACTCCAACTATCCAACAAAAATACAGGATTGCGTACCCTAGCTCATTGAATACTACCGGGAATCAAAAATTTTCCTGTCGAACCCTCTCTTTCGGCCGCCCGAGACCCAGCAAGCATATTCATCAAACCATAATTGCCTTCGTGACAGGCATATTCAAACATCGGTCCAGAAACACGTGCCATCGGCAAGGACCCACTCCAAGCAGCAGTCCAGGTCTGTGAATCGTCAACTGTGAATTCGTAGCCGAGCGTATCGGCATCCACCCAGCTAAAACGCTCAACCACGCGCAAGGCCTCGCTCAACTGTCCGTTAAAGTTCCTGATAAAAGCCTTGTCGTTGAAATTCGTGGTCTCGACCACCAAAGTGTCACCCTCCCATCGACCGCGAGAATCTCCTCCGTACTGTCTTATAGTGCCGGAAACATGAGGACGCCCGTCCAATGGGATAAACCGCACATCATGTATGTGTTCTTGGAGAATCGCTACAAACTGCGAGGTTTGTACGATGTGGTAGTTATTGTTGTAGCCGGTTGGAAAAGACGGAATCCCTCTATACCAGAGACAACGGTCACCGAGATCGAGCGCCTCCCAAGAATCCACCGGACTTCGCCCTCCCCTCATATCAGCAATCCGTCTCGACTCCATGGAATTGAGCCGACGATCGGCCTCCGGAGTTAAGGGCGGCAACTTGCCGTCCGGCGGGTCCACGATCAGCGACGTCCGTCGGCTAGGCACCACCGTCGTCCCACGTTCCATCCAAAAATTGTTGTAAGCTCCCACGTTGCCACCAGCCTGGGTCCGCTGAGCTGGGGCAGTCAACAGGCGAGCATTCCGGCCTACCGTTTGTTGCTCAATGTTAGCCACCTGTTCCTCGCTAAGAAATTCCAAGTCGACCATTTCGTCAGGCCGCTGCAGTGGCGTCAGAGTAGCGTTATTCCAAATTCCCTGCAGGTCTGGATCACCCCATGGCGTTCGTGGTGGTGTTGGACTACTGGTTGGTTGAGAAGCCGCCTCTATCGGCATCCACACCGAGACCGCAAGCAGTAGACAAACAGTGAGGTATCGACATTCCATCTGAAACCTTCCCTTCCGCGCTATCGCTTCGACTTGGAATACGCCATATGATCGCTTGAACAAGAGCGGCAGGCAACCCAACTGCAAGTGCACCGCCTCGACAACGGTCTCCCTTTCAGCCCCTCCCCATCGTCAGCTTCGTGTAGGATTTGATCAGAGCCCACTGTGCTGGGAGTTTTCTAATGGCCCTCAACTTCACTGACCGACAGTCTCGGACTATTGCCGTTGCGATAACAACCGTGTCGGCTTTGGTAATTCTAGTAGGTATCGGCATCCTGGCCATTCTGGCTGCTCTTTTTCTCCGGACGTTCTCCGATGTCTTCCTACCTCTCGCCGTCGGTGCTGTTGCCGCATTGGTATTTCGTCCCTACTATGACTGGCTTCGCCTCAATGGACAGTTGCCGCTTCCCATCGCAGTTGTAACCGTTTTTCTGTCAGGGCTTGTTCCCACCAGCCTGTTCTTATATTTTTTTGGGCAACTAGCAGTTGACCAATTGAGCGCACTAGCAGCAAACATATCAAGTTGGTGGATCCTTCAAGGACGGAATTGGCTTGGAGACCAGCTACTAGCAGTCATCGACAGTTCAGCTGTCGCCACACAACTCCAGCAAACATTTGAGACGCAGCAAGGTTATCTATTCAGCTGGATTCAGACTATCGGCACCCGAGCCGCCACAGCCGGTCTTGGGCTAGCTCGAGGGCTCGGCACACTATTTTCCTGGATCATTGCTCCGGTCTATTTTGTCTACTTCTTGACAACATCACGCCTCACCGTTAACACCAAAACAGTGCTACCGTTTCTGAAATCGGAAACCCGGTCTGATGTCGTCTATCTTGTACAGGAATTCGTAAGAATTCTCGTTGCATTTTTTCGCGGACAATTGATCATCGCCGGGCTGCAAGGATTACTATTCTCGGCAGGCTTTAGCCTGGTGGGACTACACTATGGCTTTGTCATTGGCCTCGTGCTTGGGCTTCTCAATATCATCCCCTACCTCGGCAGTATCATCGGACTTGCCATCGCCATTCCGGTTGCCCTCTTTCAGACTGATGGAGGTTTAACAACCTGCTTACTCATGCTGCTCGTGTTCTTAGCTGTCCAACAGTTCGAGACCTGGTTCCTGACCCCTAAGATCATGGGCGAACGAACCGGACTTCACTTCATGGCGATTATCGTAGCGATTTTCTTCTGGGGTACCGCTCTTGGGGGAATTCTTGGTGTGGTACTTGCCATTCCATTAACTGCTTTCCTCGCCTCCCTTTGGCGACTAGCACGAGAGAAGTACATCCCAGAAATTCTCTAAGCTTTCGCTCAGTGGGTCGAATTAACCATTCCCACGACGCATCCCCAGGGCTACATCAATCCGGTGGAGTCGTTCAGCAAAGCATGTTGCATCCGATAGCAAGCCTCTAACGCTCTTCCTTGAACATCCCGTTCACCGGAAGCACCAAGCATCAAGCGCCCATACTCGGTGAGAGCAGGCGTGATACGGTATTTGTAGAGAATTCAAGGAGGCACAATATGGTAAGACGGGTGAACATTCGCTTCGGTCTCTTGTCGGTGTTGATTCTCTGCGCAGTCTGCAGTTTGGCGCTATCACACCTTTCAACATCCGCTAGCGCAGCTCAAAGCAACTTTGTTGGAGGCACTCCGACACGCCCTGACGCATCAGACATTAGAGCGTTGCGCCTCCGGTTCGAGCCAGGTACCCGCTCAAACTGGCATAGCCATGGAAACTTTCAGGTGATCATGGCTGAAGCGGGTCTGGGGCGGACCCAAGTGCGCGGCGGGCCCCTGCAGGATATGCTGCCTGGCGAACCTCACTACGCCGGACCGGGGGTGGTGCACTGGCACGGTGCCTCCCCAGACCAACACATGGTCCAACTTACAATAGGCAGCGGTCAGACTAGCTGGCAGGGATCCGTAAGTGACGCGGACTACCTAGGGAGGTAGTCATTCTCTAATGGTTACTGTTGATATCAGTGACATTGGGCCGTCGATACGATGCGTGAAATGCGTAATCCATTCCTTAGAGTGAGTTTCCACTCTCGAACTGTTCTGACAACACGCCACATTTTCGTGACGGACTGAAAACACAATTCGCAAAATCCTTCGGTTCTATTGATGTTTACAACCATAGACCAGCCTACTACCAACGCTCATATTAGGCCTAAAGAGGCATAGCCAACAAGGAGATGGAGATGACAGCACGTCATTTATCAGTCGCAACAGTCACTACCTTGGTCATCGGCTTTGTGTTCGCAGCTACCGTTCAGGCTCAGCGAACAGAAACTATTGACCCCACGCGCTTCGAGGACTCAGTTCAAGCATTCGAACGCAAGGACAGCAAGGTGATGCCGCCCACAGGGGCAATTGTCATCACGGGCAGCTCAAGCATCAGACGATGGCATCCCTCTATGCAAGAAGATTTGGCACCTCTGACGGTGATTCCCAGAGGCTTCGGCGGTAGCACCATGGCGGACGTACTACATTTTGTTGATCGCCTCATCATCCCATATCGACCCAGAGCGGTAGTAATTTATGAGGGCGACAACGACACCGGTAGGTTCAGAGTGCCTCCAGCGACCATCGCGAGTGAGCTCAAGCAAATCGTTTCAAAGATTCACGCAACCCTTCCCGACACGCGGATATACGTCATGTCAGTGAAGCCAAGCCTCGCACGTGAGCAAGTCTGGGATAAAGCCCAAGCGACTAATACGCTGTACCAAGACATCGTATCTAGTGACACTCGCCTGGCCTATATCGACGTCGCAACACCGTTTCTCAGAAATGATGGGAAGGTTATGAATGACATTTTCGTCGACGACGGTCTACATCTGAACCAGAAGGGCACAAAGATTTGGGCTGCAACCATCAAAGCTGCCCTGATCAAACATGAAGCCAATTACGAAACGACAAACGATTAACAATCCCACTGAGCCAGAATTGGGGGAAGTTCGAGATATCATCTCACCTCTCCCAACTCTGCTTTTTTGAGGCGCACCTCGTCCAGGGTGCTACCGGCCAGCTTTAGAATCAGGGGTGTGTGCCCCACAATAATTCAGTTATGAACCCAGCAGGAATACCCACCACAAGCAATGCAATACTGACCAACAAAAACCTTGGAAAAATTGGCACACGAACCGCCCGATGTGACAATTCCATCGCTACGGTCTCTGCTTCGTCAATGGCTTCATAAGCCCGCGCAAGTCCATCTGAATCAGTCACATCAAAATAATCTCCACCAAAGGCCCGGATCATCTCGATGAGTCCCTGAGTGTTACCCACTGGACCTCCGAAGGCAGGCCTCGGTCTGTTCGATGTTCGCGCAGGATCTTCCGCATTAATGAAGATCATGTAGGGAACGATATTCCGCCGACTCAGTTCGGCAAACTCGGCTTCCGGGATTTCGTCAACGTCCGCATCAGTCACGATAAGCACAGCCCGATGAGGAGCAGCCCCGGCCGACAAGAGAGCGGCATCACTGTCAAAATGCTTCAACACCGACTGCAGTGCCCGGATGATATTGGTATTGCCTTCACTATCGATGATACGAACTTTATCTTGGGGTACAAACATTTGGTCAATCGGGGTGCCTGACTGCGCTGCCAAAATTCGGACAATCGCATAAGGAGAGTCCATCACCTGGAAGTAATACAGTTCGTCGTCAACAACAAAATCGTCAACCATGTACGGGAATGAGGAAAACAACCACAAGGACACCCGATCGTTCTTTTCCCGACGCATCTCCAAAAATCGCAGATGGGCTTCTCGTGCTACCTGGGCCCTAGATTTCCCGGTTCCAGGCAGTTCCCATGCCATAGATAGCGAGGTGTCGACTAGATCGATCCGGATGCGCGATTCCATCTCACCAGCCACCTCTTCAGTGGAAGTTAAGTACGGGTCAGCCATAGCAACAAAAAGTAACAACAGAGCTAGTGCCCAAAGGGCTTTTGGCAAATGGTAGAACCCAAGACCCAAGGCCCCACGACGAAAGCGCTGCTCGATCAAATGACCCGAATGTAGCCGATGATGTCTCTGAGGAATGAGCCACACCCGCGTCAGGGTCACGAGCAGCACCAGACCCAACGACATCGAAAGCCAATAGGTCATACCGATATCCGTGAACCGCACCTGGTTCAGCTCGGTACCAAGAAGCTCCTGCAGTTGGACGCGGAGGAACTCCGAGAACGCGCTCCATTCCATGGGAAGTAGTCTCGGTTCAGAGGAGGTAGGGTCGCCAACGAACAGAGGACCGCCGGAAAATGCCGGCAGTCCTCACACGAATGCTAGCGGCTGCTGTCGACGGCCTGTGTATCCAGGTTACGAGCTCCAGCCATGATGCCATGCATCCCGATATTACCCTCATGACAGGCATACTCAAACAACGGACCGTCAGTCCGCCGTAGCGGCATAGCAGCCGTCCATGGCCTAGTGAAATTGTTCTTGTCTTCAAAGGTAAATTCGTACATCACCGTGTCAGAATCGAGACGGCGAAACCGCTCAATCAACAGGCTGTCTTCGCTCGAACCACGCGCGGCTGTTTCGCGAAGAAAATTAGTCGTCTCGATCACTAAGGTCTCCCCTTCCCAATGCCCTCGAGAATCGCCAACCCACTGCCTTAGCGGGCCATGCTCACGCCCATCAATTGGGATAATGCGAGCGTTATGCACCATCTCGTTTTGTATCACAACGTAATCAGGCGTCTGCAAGATGAGTACATTGTTGTTGTAAGCTCCGGAAGACATCGGGGGACCTGAATTGAACCCCATGATACATCGGTCTGCCAAACTTCTGTCGGTGTATGAATCCGCGAAACCATTTCGCAAATTTAGCCGGTTAACCGCCCGAGCAGCCCGACTCTCTTCTCGCCAAGGTAGCCGTCCGTCCGGCGGGTCAATGACCAACGAAGTCCGCTTGTCGCTGGTCAGTTCAACCCCACGCTCATACCAAAACTCATTGTAAGACAACACTCCACCTTCGGCGCGAGATTGATACCCGGCGCTAGGTGCACCCGTCTCAGGATCGTAAAGGTCACGATTTAAACGGGTACGCTCTGAAGATTCAAAAACCGCTGCTTCTTCTTCTGTTAATGTCGTCTTTTCGCCTAACGCTTCAGGCCGCTCAAATGGCGTAATTGTCCGAAAAGTGAAAACCCCT
>CEUS01284177.1_pt1 | contig 15896 bp, 14 predicted proteins | sample 427031 | NCBI WGS metagenome assembly CEUS01 (sample SAMEA2622837, study PRJEB7988) | marine metagenome | biome: marine biome (ENVO:00000447); feature: marine epipelagic mixed layer (ENVO:xxxxxxxxx); material: "saline water (ENVO:00002010), including plankton (ENVO:xxxxxxxx)" | depth 140 m | reverse complement strand
CCCCGGTCCCCCCGGCCCTCGAACCAACCAAGAGTACGACCACCGTCATCCCAAGAGGGCCCACGGAGTCGAATACCGCCAGCAAGTGCAGCAGGGGTAATAGGGCTATCCCAAAGTCCATGGGGACGGTGTTCAGTCATGTTGACATTCTGCCCGATACAGCGAGCCGAGGTAGCCCTGACGAGAGAGCGGAGGTAGGCTCCAAGACACAGATGAATTCAACTATCACCAGCAAGAAACACTGCCGATAATAGGCACTGGGAGCTATTTGGTGACAAACCGCGGATCCACTGGCCAGTGGTCAACAATTGTGTTCGTCGCTCTAGTTGGCATACCTGGGATCGTGCTTCGCTTCACCGATCCGCACATTGACCCCCTAATAGCCGCAGCTGTATACGGCCTCTCCATCCTGGCAGCAGCCTTCCTACTGAGTTGGGCCGCCGAAACAGCAGAAGTAGACATCTCCCAAGGGCTGGCGCTGGCAATTATCGCGTTCATTGCTGTACTGCCCGAGTACGCAGTTGACGCCTTCTTAGCCTGGGAGGCCGGCACTGATCCAGAGGAAGCTGCCAAGGGACTTGCTATTGCAAACATGACTGGGGGGAACCGATTACTGATCGGCATTGGGTGGCCCTTAATCTTCCTGATTTTTTGCTACCGCAAGCGCCTGAAAGAGCTTGTTGTCAGCCGGGCCCGATCGTTAGAGATTGCCTTCCTTGCAGTTGCAACCCTGTACGTAATCTTCGTGCCATTACGGAGTACTCTTACGCTGGCGGACACAATCGTACTCGTCTCGCTTTTCGCAATTTATCTGGTCATGACAAGCCGTGTGGAATCAGAGGAAGTGGAATTAGTAGGACCTGCTCAGGCAATGGGTTCTTTAAACGACTGGCCTCGCCGAATCCTGGTCTTATTAGTGCTGGTCTACGCCGCAGGAGTGATCATCGCCTCTGCAGAGCCCTTCGCGCATGGATTGGTAGAGACAGGACAGAAGCTGAGCATCAGCGAATTCTTCCTGATCCAATGGGTAGCCCCACTGGCATCGGAGTCTCCAGAAGTACTAGTAGCAGCATTATTAGCTTGGCGAGGCAGGGCAGCCGCAGGAATAGGGGCCTTGATCTCGTCAAAGGTGAACCAGTGGACTTTGCTTATCGGCACGTTGCCTATTGCCTTCATGATCGGCTCGGGGGATTGGGGCCTCTTCAATGGGCTTCCTCTGGATGGCCGGCAGCAGGATGAAATCTTTCTGACGGCAGCGCAGTCAGCATTCGCGATCGCGGTTTTTGTAAATCTACGGATGAACCGGACGGAGGCATGGGCACTCTTCTTGTTGTTCGCTACACAGTTACTCCTCAACGAGGAACTAATAGGTTCAGGGGCCGAGGTCATAAGGTTCTGGTATGCCATTGCCTACATGGTGCTGTGCGCAGCGCTTCTGCTTCGTAACCGACTGGCAATCCCGGGTCTTATACGGGATGCCCGAGCGATAGTTACAGGAAGAGCGGACTTCGGGGAGTGACTGGAAGGCCCAGCACCCCTTAGCAACATCAAAATTGCCCCCACCCTCAGGCAGATATTGTCGGCAAAGTAATGGCATATTCCAGGGCGTCAGCAAGAGCGAGCCAACTGGCTTCAATAATATCTGTGGAGCTACCCACGGTAGTCCAGTAACGAGTGCCATTAGTACTCTCGATGAGAACACGAACTTGGGCTGCGGTGGCTGACTCGCTGTCGAGAATACGCACCTTGTAATCCACCAGCTTGACGTCTAGCACGATTGGGTAGGCACTGCCTAGAGCCTTGCGCGCTGCCAGGTCGAGTGCATTAACTGGGCCGTTTCCCTCGGCAGCAGTTTGATGTTCATCACCCCCAGCGCGAATCTTCACCATTGCCTCGGCGAGCATCTCGTTCTGCTGATCATCGCCTCGCCGATGGCTATGGCGTTCAACTATGACGAAGTCCTCAATTTCAAACGGACGAACGTATCCAGGAAGCTGTCGGCGAACAAGAAGCTCGAAGCTAGCCTCAGCCCCCTCATACTGGAAGCCCTCGCTCTCCTTCTCCTTAACAACCTGAAGAAGGGAGCGGATTTCATCAGAGGTGAAGGGGTAATCAATACCAAGCTCTTCGATTTTGGCTAGCAGATTACGTTGACCCGAGAGCTCACTGACAAGAACGCGACTGCTGTTTCCAACAAGGCTGGGATCAATATGCTGATAGGCGTTCTCGTCCTTCATGATGCCCGCAACGTGATAGCCAGCCTTGTGGGCAAAGGCACTCTGGCCAACGAAAGGAGCCTGTGGGTCAGGAACAAGATTTGCGAGCTCGTTGACGTAGTGAGAGACCTCAGTAAGGCGGGCTAGTTGGTCATCCCCAATGACATCCACGCCCATCTTAAGCTTGAGGTTAGCGGCAACAGTGAGGAGGTCGGCGTTTCCGCACCTCTCTCCATAGCCATTGACGCAGCCTTGTACTTGCCAGACCCCAGCCTCCACAGCTGCAAGCGAATTAGCTACAGCAAGACCAACATCGTCGTGGCAATGAATGCCAAGGCGCACATCGGGAACGCGCTGCTGTACAGCTTCGATGGCAGCCAGCAAAGCCGGAGTGGTCATGCCACCGTTGGTATCGCAGAGAACTAGTGCCTCTGCTCCCGCCCGCGCAGCTGTGGCGAGACACTGGAGAGAGTAGTCGGGATTGCCTGAAAAACCATCAAAAAAGTGCTCAGCATCGAAGAAGACGGTCTTCCCTAAGCTGCGGAAGTAGCCGACAGTGTCCGCGATCATGGCAAGGTTTTCTTCGTCGCTGGTCTCAAGAATGCGCTGGACTTGGTACTGGCTGGCCTTGCCAACAAGGGTTACGCCTGGAGTCTCTGCTGCGACCAAGCTCTGAATATTGGGGTCTGTCTCGCAGGTTAGACCTGCCCGCCGCGTACCCCCAAAAGCACTGACCTTAGCTTGCGATAAGGCAACCTCCTTCACGCGCTGAAAATAGGCAGCATCACGGGGGTTTGAACCGGGGAAACCACCCTCGATCCATTCAATACCTAGCTCGTCGAGCTTTTGAGTGACGCGAACCTTATCGGCAACAGAAAGGGATATACCCTCCATCTGAGAGCCGTCGCGGAGGGTGGTGTCGTAGAGCTGAACTCGATCGGTGGCCATAGTAAGAAAAGGGCCGCCCTAAGGCGGAGATAGTCTGGCGATGGTAGCACGGAGGTCTTTTATGGCATGGAAGAGGGGTTAGCTTAGTCGAGGCTTGCCGGAGGATAGTCTTGAAGGATGTCCTCCGTGGGAGCACATTGCCAATCGCAAAGCAACTCTAACCAGTGGAGAAATAGGGGGCTACTTGTAGCGGCGGCCTCGCTGCTGCACGGTGCGCTCCCCCTGATATTCGTATATCGGGACTCCGTAGCCACAGGAGGTCTGCGTTCGCTCTACCACAATTTCAATGACTTGCCGCTCAGGAGTAGGCATCTCTTTGGTCCTAAGCTCTTCTGCATATGAGGAAAGCAGCGACTCTTCGAGAGGTTTAGCACGAGCCCAACCGTAAAGACGAACGATCGCAGCATCTTCGTCAAAGGAAGTAATCATGACGGTGACTGGGCCGCCATTTACAGCATGGCGCGCAGTCTCATTTCCGCTACCGCTGTAGTCAAAATAAGCGAGAGTGTTGCGGTCGATTACATGTAAGTCAGCTGCGCCTTTTGGCGAGAGATTAACAGCTCCCTGGCCATCAGGACCCTCTGCAAGACTGGAGTCAGCAGAAGCAACGAAAAAGACATGAGATCTTTGGATCAGATCAACCTGTTCGTCAGTGATGTGGTCGAGCAATATAGCCATAGGATTTGAAGGGCGCTGATCCGAGCTCTAACCAGCTATACCTGTGAGATGCTTACGCTTCTGCGCGACGTAGTCGACGAGTATGTACTCCCCCAGCTTATCGGGCGTGGTGTAAAAAACCCGCCCCTGATTGATGCGTGCAACCTGGTTGATGAATTCCTTTAAATATTGGTTCCGGTCAAGCATGAAAGTATTAATGGTGATGTTCTTACGAGTGCAACGCTTCACCGCTTTAAGCGTCTCCCGAATGGTGATTGGACTGGGTGGGTAGGCGAAATAACTGCGACCACGTTCGAGGTGCGCTGTGGGTTCGCCGTCGGAAATCATGATGATCTGGCGGGTGCCCTGTGTGTGCTTGGCAAGAAGGCGCTCAGCAATCATGAGAGCGTGGTGCATGTTCGTACCAAGAACAGACTCGTCCCAGCGAACATAGGGTAATTCTTCGGCTTTCAATTCCCGGGCATAAGCGCTGAAACCTATTATGTAGAGGCTATCCCTCTGGAACTGGGAGGAAATTAGATTATTGAGGGCCAACGCAACCTTCTTGGCCGCTTGGAAGCTACCCCTCAGGGCCATCGACCAACTTAGATCTAGCATGATGACTGTGGCTGTTTGGGTGACAAGTTCACTTCGAGCCACCTCAAAGTCATCGGGCTGCAGCATAAGGGGAGTCCCCCTACCCTCCCGGTGAAGCGAGTTCATGATGGTCCGCTTGATATCGAGGTGGAAGGGATCTCCAAACTCATAGAGCTTTGTCTCATCAGTGCGTTCACCACCGAAGCCGCTCTCATGAACTTCGTGCTTGCCAAAAGAATCGGCCTTTAGCTGGGCATAGAGCTCCAAAAGGGCCCGTTGACCGATCTTCCGAGTACCACGCGGGGTCAGCTCCCAGCCCGAGCCCTTCTTTCGGATATGCCCAGCCTCCTCGAGAATTTCGAGGACCTTGCGCAGCTCGTCCAAGGTCTCACGCGCTTCGGGGCCAAGCAGCGCTTCTAGTTGATCGGCATCAATGTCGTCGATTTCACCGCCGTATTGGGTACGTTCAAGCTGTCGCTCAACCTCATCAATAGACTGCATATGCCGCATGAGCTCCATAGCGGCATCTAAATCGAGCTGCTCCTCACCTCGGAAGGGATACTGATTACGCAAGTCACTGGTGGGGCTTAGGAATTCCAGGTTTTGGGCGAGCTCGTTGAAGCCCTGCTGAAGCTCAGGATCTCCCATTTTGTCCGCGAGGAGATCCTGGAGCTGCTGACGCATTTCATTGGGGAGGCTACCGAGGAGACTCTGCATCTGGCCCATCTGCTGCTGCATCTGAGCCATCAGCTCGTCGAGAGACTGAGGCGGGTCATCTCCGAAGAGGTCCCCATATTGCTGCATAAAGCTTTCAAAGTCCGGCTCATTACCAGACATCTTTTCTTGCAGCATCTGGTTTAAGTCCCGGGTCATGTTCTTAAGGCGTTCAAGGTCCTCGGGTGACATGTTGGAGATCTGGTCAGCAAGGTCCTTGTAGAAAGTCTTCATCAGACCTTGGCGGAGGGAATCAACAAGCTCGTTAAACCTAGCTTGGGCCTCCGGATCCATAAATTCGTAATCCTGCAGCTTGCGGACCTGACCTGCGGTATCTTCTGGCAGATCGCCTAAGAATTCCTGCTTTCGGTTAGCAATATTCCGAAGCATGTCGGCAAACTCGCCGGTAGGAACAGGCTCCTGGCCGTCAGTGCCTCCTAACTTGGATCCCGATTCGCCCTCCTGGCTCTCGCCAACCAGATCTGTCGGGCCCTGACCTTGGCCAGAGCGGCCCTGTTGGTCTTCGCCCTCACCACCTGCGGGAACACCATCGGCCTGGTCGGCCTGCTGCTCCTCCCCCCCCTCCTGACTACCTTCATCCTGCGGTGGGACACCCGCTTCATCGAGACGCTGCTCGATAGTATTGCGCTCCATCTCCAGTATCTCGTCGAGTTTGTCGCGGAGCTGGTCAAAAATTGAGCCCAAGTCGAAACGATCTAGCTGCTGACGCCGCTGCTGACGAAGCTGCTGTAGGAGATCCCGAAGCCCCTCAGTACGATCGCCTTCGGGGTTCCGCATCCCTCGCTGCAAAAGGTTACGCAGAGCATGCTGGAGATCACCAAAATTCATGAGATCGTCAGAGATATTGTCGAGGATTTGGTCAGGATCGAGGTTGTCGACCTCCTGAGTGCCATCCCACATGGAGTAGCGGTAGCGTGATGCCATGCCCTCGCCTCCCTAGCGCTACAGAAGCACTCGAAGCACTACCGTAAACTACCCCTGACAGGCCCACAATCACACCGAACCATCCAAGGGTGGCTACTCGCCCAGACATGTTCCTCTCTATCAAGGAGGGGCACTCAAGTTACAACCCAATATGGCAGAAAAGGTTCTTCTGCCTCACTTTGATAAACCTTCATCCAAACTAGTAGACCGAAGAAATTGAGCAGTGACACCGAACTTTTACGAACGAGTGTGGTCCTTCGTACAAAAAGTACCGTATGGAAAGGTGGTGACCTATGGACAAGTAGCGGCGGAATTAGGGGCCCCCTCAGCAGCACGGGCCGTGGGGTACGCGCTGGGAGCCCTTTCATCAGACACGCATATTCCGTGGTGGCGAGTTATCAACGCGAAAGGAGGGGTTAGCCTTCGGCAACGGGGGGCTGAAGCCGATCTACAGCGGGAGCTTCTGGAAGGGGAGGGCTTGCGATTTGGGCATTCAGATACCATCAAGCTGCAGGATTACCGATGGTGGCCAGATGACGAGGGCACTTGATCACCCAGCAGCCAACAGGAACAAAGAGCCAAAACCCCTCTCAGTGAAAAGGGCCTAGCCTGGTCTGGCGTAGTCCCAGGAAATGACATTGGTAGGAGTCACTTTGATGTAAGCAGCCCCCGGGGGTGGTTGGGTAGGCAGCGCATGCTCAGGTGCACCACGTCTGCGGGCTGCCTCTCGGGTCAGCTCCAGCATCTCATCTGGCGTGTTTATGACAGTAGCGTCACCCTGAATAAGGATTCCCTTGATGTCCTGCATTGTGTTGCCGCTCTCAAGCGAGAGACTGACCTTGGAATTTCGCTGAGCATTGAGCACTTTTTGAGTTCGATCGCGGCAGCCTATGTAGACGTCATCATCAACACGAAAATAGCCAATAGGAACGCTATGCGGGTAGCCGTCCTTACCAATAGAGGTGAAGGTGATCCAGCCAGGACGGCTGTCGAGAAACTCATTGACTTCCCCAGGGGTGAGTTGAGCGGGCATGTCGCCTCCTAACAGCTCGAAGGATACCGACTTAGGGCACATCAGGATCATGAGCTGCTGCTACAATCGCTGGGCGCATGGGGCCTGGACGCAGACAAACTGGCAGGACACAAACAAAGTGACCACGGGCATCCTCGCCCTCCAAGGCGACTTCCGCGAGCACGCCGAGATGCTGATGAGCATCGGGGAGGCTTCCCTGGAAGTACGCCACCCCGACCAGCTTGACTGCCTGGACGCACTTATAGTCCCTGGCGGAGAGAGCACGACAATCGCGCGACTCATACTTAAATATGAGTTTAGAGAACCCCTCCAACTGTTCTGTAGAAGTGGGCGACCGGTGTGGGGAACGTGCGCTGGAGCAATCCTGCTTGCGAAAGAGGTTGATCGGCTGGACCGACCTGGTATCGAAACAATGAACATGGCGGTATCGCGAAACGCCTTCGGACGACAGGTCAACAGTTTTGAGGAGGAAATCGAATTCAAGGGACTAACAGATGGGGCATTTCGAGCAATCTTCATCAGAGCGCCACTGATCGAATCGGTAGAGACAGATGTAGAGGTACTTGGTCGGCTCTCCAATGGAGTAATCGTTGCAGCACGGCAAAGAAACCTGCTGGCCACCGTCTTTCACCCTGAACTGGGGCAAGACCCGCGTCTGCACAAATATTTCCTCACGATGGCGACGAACAGACCCGCCGAAGCAGGAGCAGGGGCGTGAGTAACACTACAATTCACGCCGCGGGGGTAGCCCAATGGCGATAACCGAAGGAAATGGCGCGGCACCAGAGCGGATAGTTACCGACGACCTGGACGCGCTTATCGCTACTTTGCCCCCTCACCTTGCAGAAAAGCTGGAGGCTACTAACGACCGAAGCGAGCTACTGGAAGTCGTAATGGATATCGGACGTCTTCCAGAAGCCCGATACCCAAACCGCGAGATCGTGCTCAGCCACACAGATGTTACGGAAGACGACCTCAACCATGTGATCTCGCGGGTGGGCGAGTTCGGAGATGACAATCGGGCAGGCATAGAGAGGACCCTGCATCGCATCTCCGCGATCCGCAACCGGCGCGGCAAGGTGGTGGGCCTGACCTGCCGAATCGGCCGGGCTGTATACGGAACTATCCGGATTATCGAAGACCTGGTTATGAGTGGGAAAAGCATCCTGCTATTGGGCAGACCCGGCGTAGGCAAAACAACGATGCTCCGCGAGGTGGCGCGAGTACTGGCAGACGAAGCTAATAAGAGAGTGGTGATCGTCGATACGTCTAACGAGATAGGCGGAGACGGCGACATTCCCCATCCAGCAATTGGGGGAGCACGGCGGATGCAAGTTTCGACACCAGCACTTCAACATGGGGTGATGATCGAAGCAGTTGAAAACCACATGCCGGAAGTAATCGTCATCGACGAGATCGGCACTGAACTAGAGGCCTCAGCAGCGCGCACAATCGCAGAACGGGGCGTTCAGCTGGTGGGAACAGCACACGGCAACACCCTCGAGAACTTGATGGTGAACCCCACTCTCTGTGACCTCATAGGAGGTATTCAGTCAGTAACACTTAGCGACGAGGAAGCCAGAAGGCGAGGCACACAGAAGTCGATACTGGAACGAATGGCGCCACCCACATTCGACGCCGTGATCGAAATACAGGGATGGAGGCGGGTAGCCATGCACGAGGATGTGGGGGCAACAGTGGATGCCAAACTACGTGGCTTTGCAGCACCTCCTGAAGTTCGGGAACTCACCGACGAAGGAACAATCTCAACTGTTGTTCCAGAAAATTCGGGAACGGCAACACTTACAACAAAAGACCAATCAGCGAGGGAAACTGGGGAATCTTCGAGTGAACAGGAAACACGCCTGTTTCCCTTTGGAATCTCGCGGAGCCGGTTGGTCCAGGCGATCAAAGAAACCGGGGTACCAGTGGAGGTCGTGGACGACCTCCATCACGCTGATGCATTGATAACACTTCGTCACTCCTACAGGAAAAAGCCCGCTCCTGTTCGTGAGGCGGAGGAAAGATCGCTGCCCATTTACGTGATCAAAAGCAACACCCTTTTTCAAATGGAACAGGTACTGCTCCAATTCAGAGGCCACCGGGTCCGACGTGACCCAGTGGCAGAGGCATATCGCGAAACAGAAGAGGCTATCTCCCGAGTGCTTACAAATGGACGAGCACTAGAGTTAGCACCAGCAAATAGCTATATCCGACGAGTGCAACACGAGCTCGCAGGACGTTTCAACTTAGAAAGTGAGAGCTACGGCTCAGAACCGGAGCGGCGTGTACGCATTCTGCCCGAGCCACCACGGTCTGGTGGACGGTGACGAAAGAAGGCCCAGAAGGGCACTTCATCGTCCTGGAAGGGGGCGAGGGGGCGGGCAAGAGCCTGCTAGGAGCTAGGCTAGCAGGCCGATTGGAAGCATCTGGTATCCACACAATAGAAGTGCGTGAACCTGGAGGCACGCCCCCAGGCGAGCAAATACGAGTCTTGCTCGGGCAATCGCTTACGCCATGGGCGGAGGCCTTTGCGTTCCTGCTGGCTCGGGCAGAGCTAGTAAGCGAGATTATCAAACCTGCACTTGAGAGCGGTGCAACAGTAATTTGTGACCGATTCCGAGCAAGCACAGTCGCCTACCAGGGGTATGGCCGAGGCCTAAGCCTGAAGCGCCTAGCGGAAGCAAACGCCTCAGCTACACAGGGGCTCGTACCAGACATGACCATCTATCTCGACCTGCCGCCCGAAGTCGGCTTACGCCGAAAGCAAGGAGAACAGGGTGGGCCCGCAACAGGCCACGAAGACATCGCCTTCCACGAACGAGTAAGGGATGGGTATCGCCAACAACTAGCACAGGCACCAGAGGGGTCGTGGCTAGAGATAGACGCCACCCAGCCGCGAGAGGTAGTGGAAACATTGGCTTGGAATGCGTTGGTGCAACTACTCAGCATCCCCGCAAACAAGTAAGCAACCGACCCGTGCTTCGGACAGGCGACGGAAGGCTGCGGGGGCCTGCGAACTATTTTGCACGGCACTTCTACTCGCTGGAAAACGCCGGCTACCGCCTCCTCTGGACGGGCACATGGTTTGCATTCTTCGGAATGCAAATGCAGATCGTAGCGAGGGGTTGGCTTGCCTACGACCTAACAGGACAGAACACCGCACTGGGCGCAATGATGTTGGCGTTTGGCGCCCCTAGCCTTGTCTTCACCCTTTGGGGTGGAGTCCTAGCTGACCGTCTTCCCCGACGACGGACATTGCTAATTTCGCAAGGGGTGTTATGCCTCAACTCAGCCTGGGTGGCCCTAATGGTTTCCATCGGGCTGATCGAGTTCTGGATGCTGTTAGCGGCAAGCTTTACCCAAGGGGTGGGATTCGCCTTCATGGGCCCGGCAAGACAGGCCTTTATCGGTTCTCTGGTCGGACGAGAAGCGGTGGGCAACGCTATCGTGCTGCAACAGTTGAGCATGAATGGGACTCGCGTTGTGGGACCTGCCCTGGCAGGAGTCTTTATCTCCCTTTGGTTCATCGGAGTGGCAGGCGTGTACTTTATGACCGCAGCTGGTTTCTTGATTTCTATTCTGACAGTTTTGCGTCTGCCGCCAGGTGAGCCAGAAGAACGCACAGAAACAACCTCTCCTTTAGGAGACCTGGTTGACGGTCTAAGGTATGTAAAGAGCCGACCATCTGTAGCAATACTTATCCTGACCTCTTTTGCATTGACAGCACTCGCCTTCCCTTTCCAATCTTTCCTGCCCTCTCTAGCTGAAGATATTTACCAGGCAGGATCGCAGGGACTGGGAATCCTCTCAGCAGTGCAAGCAGTGGGGGCCGTGTTTGCGGTCGTGCTAGTAGCCAGCATGGCAGACCAGGCCAGTGCATGGCAGCGACAACTGCTCTTAGGAATCGCCTTTGGTGGTTCAGTGACACTGCTGGGATTTGCCTCAAGCTTTGCAGCAGGACTAGGTGCGATCCTGCTGGTAGGCGCCTGCTCTGCTGGCTTCCAGTCTCTCAACAACGCGCTATCAGTTTCTTACTCAGAGTCTCGCTACCACGGACGAGTGCAATCGCTAACGATGCTCTCGTGGAGCCTATTCGGAATCGCCTCGATGCCAATAGGGGTAGTAGCGGACATCATCGGAATTCGGGAGACCCTGATGATCACGGGATTGCTAGGGATCGCAGCAGTCCTGGCTCTACACGTGATAGGGAAAATCTGGGGGGCAGAGGAGGACCGCTACCAAATACCCAAAGAATCCACACAAGATCAACTCCCAAGGAGCTAGAAGGGGCACTCTCAGCCCAGGATTGGTACCCTCCAGAGCGAGGCAGGGTGCGAGAGGTGCCTTGGCAGTAGCTACTGTGATAGACAAAAACCTTCCTGACGAACGTCCCCAGCAACGCCGCGAGTACTCGGGCCCAGGTTTAACCTTCGGCGTCGCAGCGCTCGTAATAGGAGTGGTGGGCTTCGCTATATGGTTCTTGGAGATTCGCGGCAGCAGCAGTGGATCCAAGGGGGAAGCAAGCCTAGGAGTAGAAACACTTTTGGACTCGTTAAATCCCACTGGTGCAGCCCCGGCTGCAGAGGTGGGCCGGGCTGCCCCTACATTCAAACTCAGGTTTCTAGACGGGTCTATTGCAGAACTAACAGACTTCCGCGGGCACTATGTGCTCCTAAACTTCTGGGCATCGTGGTGCGGACCTTGTCGAGGGGAAACCCCAGCGCTACAAGCGTTCTTTTTAAAGCAATCACCGGCACTGGTAGTCGTTGGTGTAAACCAACAAGAAACTCCGGAAATGGCGCTGGAGTTTACTAAAGCATTCACTGTGACTTACCCAATTGCGCTCGATAGAGACGGACAGGTCTCATCAGCCTACCGGGTAAGCACAGGATTACCTGTGAGCTTTCTTATAGATCCCTCGGGTGTAATTCAAAGGATTCACTTAGGGGCACTGACGCCCGAAGACCTAGCAGTTCTAGGAAGAGAACTTTCTCGATGACACACAACGCTCCGCCCAAGATCTTTTCGATGGCAGGCCTAGATCCATTTCGGTCGGTTTGGCGGCTTTTAACAAATGTGAAGTTTGCAGTAGCACTAGTTTCTGCTGCGGTCCTGGGAAGCCTACTAGGAGTGTTGCTACCACAGCTTCCTGCCGAGATGAGAGACAACCCACCTGCCCGCTCAGCCTGGTTGGAACTCCAGCGACAAGACTTCGGCTGGTTTACTGGAATCCTGGATGGCCTCGACTTATTCGAAGTGTTCCATAGCCCATGGTTTACGGCACTGTGGTTTGTGATTGTGGCGGCAGTCACTGTCTGCACGATCAGCCGATTCCCTCCAACATGGCGGAGCGTTCAAAATCCACCTACCCGCGTAAACGATCGGTACTTCGAGACAGCCCGGCACCGAGCATCATTCACCCATTCCGGGGGCACAGAGGCAGTGGAAGCGTTGCTGAGGCAGCGGGGTTACACCGTAACTCAAACGCACCAGGAGGAGAACGTAACAGAGCTGTTCGCCGAACGTTTTCCCTGGACCCAGTACGCCACTTTTATCTCGCATATGGCACTTCTACTGCTGCTCATCGGAGGGCTGCTGACGAACCTCGCAGGTTTCCAACGAACTTTAGCGTTGGCAGAGTCCCGCCCAGCAGCACCTCTCTTTAGCAAGCCCGGCCCCGACCAGATCTTCGTAGGCATAGAAGATGCGCATCGGGGAGTGGATGCCGCAGGCAATATCGTCGAATTTCATAGCGACCTACTTTTACGTCGCGGAAATGAAATAGTGCAGTGCACTACGACGGTAAATGGACCCTGCTCAGCGTTTGGCTACCGCTTTCACCAGGCAGCTTTTTTCGACGACCTGGCATACCTAACTATCTGGGGCCCAGATGGCAAAATACTCTACGACGACATACTTGATTTCGAGAACGAGTCGACAGCAACTCCAACGCTAAAAGTCACAGATCCGGATGGGAATATCTTGTTCGATCAAGCCCTGCCCCAGATGGCAAGCGTACCGGGTTCGACACTGGGCTACGAGGGTGAGTTAGGACTCGCAGAACTAGTATTGCCATCCACTATTTACGGAGTTAGTTGGCGGCCGGAAGGAGAAACCCTGCTCACCTTAATTGACGGGGAGGGTATCGCGCCTGTGGAACTGAACCCAGGAGAGGAGGCCAACGTAGGGGAGCATCGCATCCTATTCCGAGGCATTGCTTCTGTTCCGGCTATCCCAGTGCTTGATATGCCTCGGGAGGAGCGGCCAGGAGTCGTTCATGTACAGATGCCAGAAGACCGCGAAGGGCGCCCTTACCTGTTAGTTACGAACATCGATACGGAAAGCGTTGTCATCACAGAAGGAACAACAGTCGAGACCTCCTCGGGATACCGTTACCACTTTGGCAGTCGATTGGACGCCTCCGGAATCGATGTTCGTCGAGACCCAGGTGATACCTTCATTTGGGTCGCTGTGGGAATGGCAATGTTAGGCCTAGTAATAACGTTTTACGTCCCTCGCCGGCGATTGTGGGGACGAATCACGGGTAGACAGACACAGCTCGCGGGTGTCGCAGCCCGCACAACCCGGTTCGGACGAGAGCTTCGGCGCATGGGCGCAGAGCTAGGTGCTAAAGATGCCCTACTACCGGAAGACCAGGAGGATGGCTCGGCCATATAAGAGTTAGGCCTGCTCGGAGAACCGCGTTGCTGGACTACTTAGAAGCAGGGAGCGGGGCTTTCTTAAACAGGATTTCACAACTCAGCAGAAGCAAAGGTAAACACCGGAGGCAATTTAGACAGCCCCGACTTAAGGAATGCTTCTTCGATCAGCTCAACTGAGAAGCGTTCCCAAGTACTTGCATAACCAGAAAAAGGGTTACTGAAAGAGAGCCCCAACACTTTGTCCCGTGTGAATACGCTGGATGGCTTCTCCAAAAAGCGGAGCGGTAGGAATGATATGCATATTAGGCATAAGCTTTTCGGAAGACAGTGGAACAGTATCCGTAACGACAATCTCGTGGACATCAGCTCCCCGTAAGCGGTCGATAGCGGGCCCGCTCAAGATAGGGTGGTAACCAGCAACAACTATTTCGCGAGCACCCTTCTCACGAAGAATATCGATGGCTTCAACCATTGTGCCAGCGGTATCAATCTCGTCGTCGATAAGCAGGGCGTTACGACCATTTACTTCGCCGATAACATTCAGGGCTTGGACACTTCCAGTGTTGCCAACACGGCGCTTCTCCACGATGGCAAGTGGAAGATCAAGACGTATAGCCATGTCGCGGGCACGCTTTTCGCCCCCAACGTCAGTAGCAACGACGGTGTAGCCATCCATGTTCTTACTAGCAAAATGGGCACTGACTGGGTACAGCGCATTAAGCTCATCCAAGGGGACGTTAAAGAATCCCTGAATCTGCCCTGCGTGCAGATTCATTGTTAAAACCCGATCAGCACCAGCGGTCTCAATAAGATTGGCAAGGAGACGAGCACTGATAGGTACCCTGGGCTGATCCTTCTTATCACTGCGGCCATAGGCGTAGTAGGGAATCACGGCAGTGATACGTCCTGCTGAGGCACGGCGGGCAGCATCGATCATGATGAGCATCTCCAGAATGGAGGTACTCACAGGCGGGAAGAAGGGCTGAACAAGGAAGACATCCCGACTACGGATATTCTCCTCGTACTGAACAAAGATGTTCTCGTTAGCGAACTCAAAGATGTCGGCCTTGCCGAGAGTCATCCCCAGATGGGCACATATAGATTCAGCAAAGGAGGGATAGGTACGTCCCGAAAAGATGGCTAGGTCAACAAGGTCACTACGCATCAGACAACGACAAACTCCTTGTATTCACCAAAAACCCTCCGCCACATATTGCATATCTCCCCAGAGGTAGCACCAACGTTAACGGCGTCGATGATGAGTGGCATGAGATTAGAATGGGGGTCGTTACTGCCCGTCTCGAGGGCCCTCATAGCCTCGCCCCAAGCGTCAGCATCGCGCTCTGACTTCACCTTCTTTAGCCGCGCTAGGTGGCGCCGCTCTCCTTCGGGATCCATCTTTAGGATGGGAATCTCGAGGTCTTCCTCAGTCTGGAACTCGTTGACACCCACAATGATCCGATCACGACTTTCGACCTCTCTCTGGAAGCGGGCAGAAGCATCCGCAATCTCCTTCTGAAAATAGCCCGATTCCAGAGCAGGGATCACGCCTCCCATGTCCTCGATACGCTCGAAAATAGCGTTGCACTCAGCCTCCATATCATTCGTAAGCTTCTCAATGAAGTACGAACCGCCTAGCGGATCGACCGTATTAGCAACACCACTCTCATGCTGAATTACTTGCTGAGTGCGCACCGCCAGGCGCACCGCCTTTTCCGAGGGCAAGGCAAGAGCTTCGTCCATAGAATCTGTGTGGAGCGACTGAGTTCCTCCGATAACAGCAGCCAGCGACTGGATAGCAACGCGAACGAGATTGACCTCGGGCTGCTGTTCGGTGAGCGAAACTCCAGCCGTTTGGGTATGGAAGCGCATCAACCAGGAGCGAGGTTTTGTTGCGCCGAAGCGCTCTCGCATCTGGCGAGCCCAGATACGGCGGGCAGCACGGAACTTTGCTATCTCCTCGAAGAAGTCGTTGTGGCAATTGAAGAAGAAGGAAATTCGCGGAGCAAAGCTATCAATCTCAAGACCACGCTCAAGCCCCCATTTCACATATTCGATGCCATCGGCAAGAGTGAAAGCAAGTTCCTGAACAGAGGTCGAGCCAGCCTCCCTAATGTGATA
>CEUS01259747.1_pt1 | contig 15905 bp, 15 predicted proteins | sample 427031 | NCBI WGS metagenome assembly CEUS01 (sample SAMEA2622837, study PRJEB7988) | marine metagenome | biome: marine biome (ENVO:00000447); feature: marine epipelagic mixed layer (ENVO:xxxxxxxxx); material: "saline water (ENVO:00002010), including plankton (ENVO:xxxxxxxx)" | depth 140 m | reverse complement strand
ATATAAAGGGGGGTTCTTAGGGGGGAAATAGAATTGACACATAGATATAACTTTCTTAAACACTAAAAGTAAACTAGATTCGATACTTAACCATAAGGTTAAAAAAGTACAGTTATTGGGCTATTGAGTAGGAACTATTATCCGGAACTATACTAAGTTTAGGTTGTGCATAATAGTCATCATTTAACTCCGGGTCACATGAGTAATGAATCTTCTTGATGTAATGTTTTTCAGTGGTAGCAAACCTACTATGCCCCATCAGGTCTTGTAGTACACCACCTTTTCTCCCCATCTCTCTATGTTGATATGTAGCGAAATATTGCCTAAGAATTTGCATGCTTGTGATGTACTTTAAACCTAATTCTTTAACAATCGGCGCAAAAACAGCTCTCTGAAAGCTATCAGAGATATGAGGCTTACCAGACTTTTTTGTGAATATTAGACCTTCATTCACTGGAACAAGTAATCCTTCTTCATTCAGCTTCATCTCCCATGAGTTTTTAATTTCTAATAAGTCCGGACTAAATCCCGGTAATGGAGTGTTTCTAAAGGCTGCATTAGACTTTGGTTCACCTAAATAATTCCGGGCAGTATACTCACTCTCTAAGTCTGTCCCGGTTAATAAACCCTTATCAGCCCGTTTAACTGTGCGCTGTACCCAAACAGTGTCATTAACGAAATCTTCGTACATAGTAGCCAAAGCTTCACCGGGTCTACGACCTAAATCTCCAGCTAGAAGTATTGGTACTGCAAAAGCTTCACCCCGTATGCGTTGCTTCAATAATATCCACTCATAGATATCAAAATGGTTTTCACTAAATACCTCGACCCCTGTTCTCTTTGAACGAGCTTTAGCCTCTTTTTTAAGTTTCTTTCGCTTAATGTTATCTACGATTTCCTCGTCTATAGGATTCACAGTCAAACCCTTTTTGCGCTTAACAGCCCATTCTATAAATCGGTTGAGAAGCTTGTGCCGAACAATAACCTGTTTCTCTGTAACTCCAGCCCTAAGCATCCCGGTATAAAACTTGGATATATTTTCACTAGTTAAGTCAGAAATACAGGTAGAACCAAAGTGAGACAATATATGGCCTTTCCACTGACGAACATACTTACCAAAAGTAGCTGGAGTTATACTTCGGTCGATTAGGTGTTGATACCATTCTGGAGTAACTTCACTCAATGTCATGCGCTCATAGCGATTAACTTCTTTTTTGAGGTCATATTGCCGGGCAAGTTCATCTAACTTTTTGTCCATGCGCTTTTGGTGAGCATCTTTGACAGCTTCTTCAGCTTGCTTCTTGTTCTCACGCTCCAAGTCATATTTGTAAATGCCATAGGGGGTATGTATGCTTTTCCTGATGCGATATCCCCATTTACCATTTCGCAGTATTACTCTACCCATTGCTATAATCTCCAAGTGGCCGTGCATGACTCTCGTTTTCACTCTTTAGCGACTAGTGCCACCGTGATATAAGTCTATCAAACTTGTGCGACCATCACAATACCATTTAGGACAAGCATTTTAGTATAATAATAACAAGTGGGATTGAGAGAGGTGGATATTGTTGACAAAGAAGTTAAGCACTGTTACCGTTTGAAGGTCGTTGATTATTGTTAGTCCAACGGGTCGATAAAATACAAAGCTCTAGGACGACCATACAGCAACATTTAGGACACTATGGCTGGTAACCTAGTCAGTTATGTATTAAAACTTCTGTCTGTGTCTTGTAGACGCCTTTAAAAGCGTAATAAATGTCGAGAAAACACCCTGTTTTCAAATCCACTGAAACTTTTACCTTGGAGAGTGTGATGAATAACAGATTTAGAAAATCGACAATGAATAAGCTTTTAGATTTACCCCCACATTGGTTAGACAAGTTCGTGGACTTTATAGCCATACATCCAGAAGTTTTTGATGAAATTACCCACATAATAGAAAATTGTGCCTGTAAACCAAGAATTAAAAAGCTTTGGAAAGATAAAAAAGGTGTTTTGATGGACGACTCTGCGCCAATACTCAACATTCCCCATTTGCATATGGCAGATTGTCATAAGGTGGGTTATCACTTGAAATATCCAACTGTTAGTGCCTGATATCAACGCAGATTTTCAGGATTTTTCTTGGTAATTCATTTACAGATTGACCTCAGCTTAAGGTCGGAAAAAGCACAACCGGGGTTAAATATAATTTTATATTAACGGGTTTGTTCTACCAGTGTTAATATTTAGGACATGGCAGAGCGAAAGACAAAAGCATCGAGAATCTCTAATAAAGCGTATGATTATTTAGCTAGAGCAAGCAAAGATACAGGCATTTCGATTGTAAGGCTTATCGATATGGCTTTAGGGCTAGAAGATGCGCCTAAATCAAATAAAGCATATTCGTCTATATCTCAACAAAAAGCCTTTAAACAATCGGTAATTGGGCAAGCATTAGAGACCCCATGGCTTAAAGATGCTATTGCAGCTCATAATAGAAACCGAATACCTAAACCACCGAGGTCTGTCATTGATTCAGCTATTTTAATTGTTTTTATTAATGACTCTGTATATCCACCAGTCCAATACCGGAAAAACCTACTAGATGCTGTTAAAAAACAGATGACTGAAGCTATCCATGAGGACAATATAGACGCTAGTTGGAGTTCAGTATATCCAGAATTCTTTGATGGATATGACAAGCCTCATAGTCGGTTTGAGAAGTATTTTGATAATCGTATAAAGGCTTTAATTACTGCCGGGATATTACTAAGCTCCCCTAATCCAGAGAATCGAGCTATGTATAGATTGCTTGACCTGTCTACTCGGATGGAGCATATTGTAATCGCAATCACTAAGATTGCGCCTAGAACGGGATTGGTTTTACCATCGATTCATTAGTGACCTCATAGGAGCTAAACATGAAATGCCAGAAATGTAATACGGAGAATCTAGATAGAAGTGTATTTTGACTATGACTGAAAACAATCTAAATTTTGTCGATCTATTTGCTGGATGTGGTGGGCTGTCACTGGGATTGGAAGAGGCTGGGTTTAAACCAGTATTCGTAAATGAGTTGAATGAAGACGCTTTGGCTACTTACCAAGTTAACAGGAAAAATGAGTTTCCCTACCTTTCCTTAGAACCTTTTTACTCAAATGATATTAAAGAGTTGGTACTGGATAAGGATCGATTAGAAACACTTAAGTCGTCTTTGAAAGAAGGACATAATATAGATGTCGACAGTAATGGTGGCCGAGGTCTTGATTTATTGGTTGGAGGCCCACCTTGTCAGGGATATTCAGGTATCGGGCATCGAAGATCATATTCTGTCGAAAAAAAACAACTGTTATCTAACCATCTTTACCAAGACATGGCGTTTATCATAAGCCAGCTCAGACCTAAGATGTTTCTATTTGAAAATGTGAGAGGTTTACTAAATTCAAGATGGACGTCTGGAGGTAGCAAAGGTGAAATCTGGGAGGACGTGAAAAATACATTCAAGAATTTACAAGAGTATTCAATTAGACACCAACTTATATATGCTAAGGATTACGGAGTTCCGCAAAACAGACCTAGAGTGTTATTAGTTGGAATAAGAAATGACCTTCAATTTGATTTCTCTGACGATCAAGATAAATTCATAGCTGGTGGACTTTTACCAAACCCTATAGATTATCCAACTAACCCTCCTGATTTGGCAGACCTTCTTTCCGATTTAATTGATCCTAATTATAGGAATGGAGGGAAAACAGAAAGATATCCAACCGAACCAAAAAATGAACTGCAGTCTAAGTTCAGAATGGATAAATATGGTCATGTATTTAAGAAAGGTGACCTATTAACTGAACATGAGTACTCAAAACACAAACCAAATGTCAAAGAAAAATTTAGGATCATGATTAAAAATGGAGGAAAAATACCTCCAAGGTTTAAAAGTAAGAAATTTTCACAAAAAGTCCTTCTGCCTGTATGGGGAGAAAATGGCCCAAATATTACGGCAACATCACTAGCAGATGATTATGTACATTGGCTGCAACCCAGAACTCTTACAGTACGCGAATGGGCGCGACTGCAGACATTTCCAGATTGGTATGAATTTAAAGGCAACAGGACAACTGGTGGCATACGAAGAGCAGGAAATCCTCAAAAATCGATACATTTCAGAGAGGTTCCAAAATACACACAGATTGGTAACGCCGTTCCAGTTCATCTAGCAAATATATTAGGACAGCATTTTAGCCAAATATTAAGGCAATAAAACATATCGATAGTTGAGGCATGAAGACATGATAAAACAACTCTTAAGAGAATTAGAAAGTGACAATTATTACTTGGTCTTAACTAGTGGGATTAAAATTATTTTTATTTACTATCCTGAGCTGTAAATTTAGAAGTTAAGCTCTAAGAACTTTTCAGTTAACACACGTTCCTCTGCTCTTAATTGAACAAGATGGTTAGGAATCCCAGATGGGAATGCATTTGGAAAATGTCTACCACCAAACTCTTTTATGCTAGATGCAACGTCCTTAGTGCTAGGTTTTCCCCAGTAATTACCTCCTGTGAGGTTTTTGACCCGAAGAACTTTTAAAAGCCCGGGTTTTACTTGGTTCCCTCTTTTACCAGTTGGTACAGTGACAAAACCATATTTAAATTTGCCCAGAGATTGAGGGTTAAGACCATTTACTCCTACGCTAACATTAGTCAATCTGCTTTCTGAGTTGTAGATCATATCCCACAGCATTGGTATTTGTGCATTATCTTCCCAATTTGTCTTACATTGCAGAACCACTAGATCAACTTTGTTTATTCGAGTCGATAAATGACTATCTAGATCAGATATCTTTGATCCCGTAATCTCCAAATGGTCTGGAACAGAGTAAACCAAAATATCAGATTCAGTATTTGTTTGAGTATTGGAGATTGTTACGGTTAGACAATCACTAATACATTTTGGAACAAAATCTTTGTTTTGCCTTACAGCGATTACATTTGTATTCAAGAATAACAAGTTAAGATACCAAGTAACCAAACACTCCCATGCAGCACCACCTCCTGAAACTCCGCTCTGACTTCTGCCCTTATCTTTTGTTGATAGGAACACATCGCTTAGGTTATCCCCTATGCAAAAAACGCTCTGTCCCCATTGTTTCTCATTGATGAGGTATTTAATTTTACTTTCCCAGACTGGCCAACTGTTTTTCAGCGAGTTAACTGAGCAAAGTTGCTCTAAATATCTATACTTAAATTCATTTAAATAAACCATTAAATGTTTTATAACACTTAGGTATAGGAAGATGGTAAAGTTTCTGCACCACTTTTGCACCACTTTTTGACAGGGTAATCAAGCTTATCCCCGATTGAAACTCAAGATTATGAGGTACTTGGCTGATTCCGCTTCACGATGTTATAGTCTTTGAAGACTAATATTAGGAAATATGTTATGAATGCCAAACAGATTAGAGACTTATACCCTATAACCAAAGACAGAGCGTACCTTTTCAGTGGCGGCCTGGCTCCAGTGTCAGTTCGCCATGAAAAAGCTATGAAGAAACATATGGATTGGCTTTCAGAAGACCCAGATGACATGTACGTTAATGGCTTAGACGCTGACGGCTCTGACTGCCGTCGCATGTTCGCACAACTAACAGGATGCGATGAAGACGAAGTAGCTATTGTTGAAAGCACATCTTCTGGATGTAATATAGCTTTTGATTTGATCGACCCTGTTGCAGGAGGCAATGTTGTTTTTGATGACTTCTCGTACCCTTCTAGCGTTTTCCCATGGCATTTACCTCCTCATGAGGGCTTAACAAAAAGATTTGTACATGCGAGAGAGGATGGAATCATTCATTTGGAGGACTTCGAACAGAGCATAGATGAAAACACTGTGGCTGTATGTATATCACACGTTACTCCAATTGAAGGATTTAAACAGGACATCAAGAAGGTTGCAGAAATAGCTCATGCAAAAGGAGCATTAGTAATTGTAGATGGAGCCCAATCTGCTGGGGCAATGGAGATAGACCTACATGATACTGGGGTGGATTTTTTCTCTACAACTGCTATGAAATGGTTGCTTGGGGCGGCGGGAGTAGCATTTTTGTATGTTGCTAAACGCCACCATAGTAAAAAACCTACGAGAGCTGGATATGCAAGTACCCACAGCTTCGACATACACGACTTCAGGCTGAAAGATAACGCGCAAAGATTCGAATTAGGCATGCCGAATTTACTGGGACTCGCTTTCACTAAACCAGGCTTAGAAATCCTTGTAGAAACTGATATGAGTGTAGTTGAGCAACATAACTTAGAATTGAGCGGGTATGCAATTGCCGGCATGAAGGAATTAGGTATCGACGTGACTACCCACGATGATCCAAATTATAGATTAGGAGTGATTTCAGCACGGCATGAAGCAGCAGCAGAGCTTTGGAATCATTTACATAATAATAAGGTTGATACCTATTATCATGGCGAAACATTTAGAGTAGACCCACATATTTTCAACAACCGAGATGATATAGATATGCTCCTAAAAGGTATAGATAGTTTCATTCAGTAATACTAATAATACGAATATGTCTGGTTTCTCTTACCCAATTATCGGTATTACTAAATTTTTCAAACAAAAACCATTTTTACTGGTTCTTTTACCTGCAGTCGTACTGCATTTAGTTTTATCGTCTCTGTCGGTTGAATATTTAATTTCTGAGCTATTCATAGTGGACGATGCTTTTTACTCAATGAAGATAGCTCGGAATATTGCAGCAGGCTTGGGCACTACTTTTGACGGAATTCATCCGACTAACGGATTTCAGCCGCTATGGGTCTGGTTGTTGGTGCCTGTGTATTGGGTTGAGCCAGACAATTTATATGGGCCAGTAAAAACTAGTGTCATAATTCTGTCGGTATTTAACTTAGCAGCGGGATATCTTTTATATAGGTTTGTATTGTCACTTACTAAATTGCATGCTGCTGCCTTAGTTTCAGCTGCTGTGTGGCTTATAAATCCATACTTCGTTAAAAGGGTAATAAATGGGCTAGAATCACCGATCGCAATTTTATTTCTCCTAGCCGTTTTGTTTATGTGGGTAGTGTCGATGGATTTTGGCAGGACTAGGCAAGTCAACTTGAAATGGGCCATTTTTGGAATACTAATAGGTCTAGCAATGCTTTCACGAGTAGACTTGATATTCTTAGTTGGAACGTGTTTCATTGTTGGGCTTGTACTACAGCGAATACCATTGGAATATTTACGCGGATGGCTGATTGCTGGGGTGGTTGCTGGGATTGTACTTATTCCTTGGCTTGTGTTTAGTTTTGATGGTTTTGGTACTCCAATTCCGACAAGCGGCGATGCAGTAAGAAACTGGATAAGCTTTAGGTCTGGAGGAGACGGCTCTGAGATTTTATTTTTTAGCGAGGAAGCCGTAAGCAGATCCATCTTATCTGTGACGATGCTAACATCAATCTGGGCTCAAACAGGACTTTCTCTATCACTCGGAGCAATTTTACTTTTAGTAATATTCGCATCATTAATTGTTTTCTTTGCTTCTGTAAGGCCCTTTAGGTCGGCAGTTTTAGCTTTGTATAAAGATAATCCGGGCTTGCACTTAATAGCATTCATCTTTTCATTAATTATCTTTTTGTTTTACACATTTTATTTGCCGGCACATTGGTATTTTGAGAGATACTTCTTGGCAATCTATATCATTTATTCTCTATATATAGGCCTGTCGTACAGGTTGTTTTGGCTCCAATTGGCTAAATTCACAGGTAAAAAACTTAATCATCGCATAATGTTATTGACCACAATTCCATTACTGTTATTTGCTGTTTATATACCTGCTTGGATGCCTGGACACGAAGAAGATGGTTTTTATCGAGCGGGCATTTGGATAAACGAGAATTTACCTCAGGACGCTATAATAGGATCGTACCTGGCAGGCACTGTGGGGTATTTTTCTGAGAGAAAATTGATTGATTTAGATGGCAAAGTAAATCGTAATGCAGCAGAAGCCTTAATAGAAGCCAAGATTGGTAAGTACATTCGGGAAAATGGAATCAACTTTGTAAGTGACTGGCCATCCTATATAACAGCTCTCGAATCAAGAGGCGGGCTGAAAATAGATCAGGACCTTGAGCCTCCGATTTATAAAGATTCAAGTCATCATGATTATTCTATTTATCAATTAAAAATAATTGATAAATAAGTCCAATTGATCGGATTTCGTAATACTAAACTGCAAAGATAGAGCCAAAACACTAAAATATAGATATGACGCAAGTTATGACGGTTACAGGGCCTATTGAAGCTAGCAATCTGGGATTTACCTTGATGCATGAGCACCTTCTTCTTGATTTATTAAAAGATAGTTGGTCTGTGAATAATCTTTTATATGAGCCGGAGTTAGCATACATGGAGGTCATGAGGTACAAAAATGCTGGCGGCGTGACCTTAGTAGATCAGACTAATCGTGGCTTGGGGCAAGACCCGGTTGCAGTGAAAAAATTAGCCGAAAGAACTGGCCTGAACATAATACTTGGCTGTGGCTGGTATCGAGAACCTTACTATGAACAGTATTTAAATCATTGGTATGTAGATCAGATAGCCGATCAAATGATTTCTGATATTAATGAAGGTATCGATGATTCGGGCGTAAAAGCAGGAATAATTGGGGAATTAGGAGCTCACGAAAAATGGGTGTCTCCAATAGAAGAAAGAGTTTTGAGGGCAGGAGCTCGAGCCCATCATAGTACGGGCCTAACAATTGCTACTCACGGAACCAATAGCCCGGTAGCCTTAGATCAACTTGATATTTTGAAAGAAGAAAAAGTTGACTTAAATCGCGTTGTGGTTGGGCATTGTGGTAGCTGGCCATATCCTGAATTCCATGATGAGGTAATAAAAAGAGGTGCATGGCTTTCATTCGATAACTTGTCCGATACTAATCCTTATGAACTTAAGAAATGTTTAACATTAATTAAACATATAGTAGAAGCTGGAAATTTAGATCGAATTTTATTGTCGCACGATGTTTGCTATCGAACTCACTATGAATCTTACGGCGGCTGTGGGTATGACTTTATCTCAACTAGGCTATTGACTCATTTGGAGAGTATTGGATTCAGTGATGAAATGTTTCATCAGGTTATGATTGATAATCCAAGAAGAGCTCTTACAGGAGACTTGTCTTGATTACTATCGATACTGTAACAGGTCCCATTTCCACAAATGAACTTGGCATTACACTGCCCCATGAACATGTCTTTATAAATCACAAAAGAGACAATTGGATGGGTTCGAACATTTTGGATGATCCTGTTTTGGCAGAAAATGAATTAACAAAGTTTAAGGACTTGGGCGGCAAAACTTTAGTGGATCAAACATCACGAGGAGTTAACAGAAATATCAATGCTTTGAAAAAGCTGTCCGAGCAAACAGGAATTAATATCATAACCGGAACAGGGTGGTTCAAAGAGGCTTACTATGAATTGGATTTTTCGAAAACTAAGGTTGATCAATTAAGCGAGATAATGGTTAAAGACCTGACCGAAGGAATTGATGACACAGGCATTAAGGCGGGTATTATTGGAGAAATAAACGTTAATGCGAGGTGGGTAACCCCGTCCGAGGAAAGAATGCATAGAGCCGCGGCAAGGGCTCAGGTGAAAACAGGGAGGACTTTGGCCATTGCTGGTACCCATATTTCAACAGCAAATGATCAGCTGGACATATTAGAAGACGAAGGCGCAGACCTGCGAAAGGTCATCGTTAATCATATTAACGGCAGCTTAAATAATGAGTTTTATTCTCGAGTGGCTGCCCGAGGCTCGTTTGTTTGTTTGAATACGTTTCCCGTTAATTCAAAAGATCTAATGTCAAGACATGTATCTTTATGTATGAACATGGTAAAGAACGGCCTAATCGAACAAATTTTAATTTCAAATGGAGTCTCGGTTAAAAATCATTTGACCGCTTATGGAGGCGGAGGTTATGTGTATGCAATATCAACGCTACGCGATCAATTGATAGGTCAAGGGATGACTACAGATGATTGGAATACAATCATGCAGCTGAACCCAGCGAGGTGCTTCACCATTGAATAGTAATTTACAACAAGAGTCAGTTATGACAGTAAATGGGCCTATAGCCGCAGAACAAATCGGATTCACACTAATTCACGAACATGTTTTCTTGTCTATTTTGGCTGATTATCTTGATACTAATAGGGTTCTTGATGACCCCGATTCCGCTTATGTTGAATTGATGCATTATCGAAATTCTGGTGGGGTTACTTTGGTTGATCAAACAAATCGCGGTTTAGAACAGCAACCAAGCGCGGTACGTGAAATTGCAAAAAAAACAGGCCTTAATATCATATTGGGATGTGGATGGTACAGAGAACCGTTCTATGATCAGAGCTTATATCGTAGTAGAACAAACACTATAGCCGACGAGATGATTAAAGATCTAAATCAAGGGATAGATGATACTGGAGTACGAGCCGGGCTTATCGGAGAGTTGGGAGCGCATGAAACGTGGGTATCACCGGTGGAGGAACGGGTATTGAGAGCTGGTGCTAGGGCGCATCTTGAGACGGGTGTGACCATAGCAACTCATGGATTGTTTTCGCCTGTTGGGCTTAAACAATTAGATATTTTATCTGAAGAAGGCGTTAATCCGAATCGAGTTATTGTAGGCCATGCTCATGATTATCCTTATCATGAATACCATATCGAGATAGCTAAAAGGGGAGCATTCATATCATTTGACGGAATGCAGGATGAAAACCAGTTTCTATTAGAAAGAGACCTAAAGAATATTAAAAAAATTATTCAGGCTGGATTTATTCATAAATTGTTGCTTTCACACGACGTATGCGTTAATTCTCACTACGCAATGAATGGCGGATTTGGGTATAATTTTATTTCTAGCAGACTCTATCCATACTTAGATAAAATTGGTTTAAGCAAAGAGCAGTTTCATCAAATAATGGTGGAAAATCCTCGTAATGCTCTTACCGGAGTAAGTTGATTTGAATTTTATAAATATACTTCGCCTCACTTTAATATTCCAATGTGTTTGTCTTTTTGGGTTTATTGCAGGCTGCTCCGTCGAGACACGAAACTACATAGAGGCATCTGACTCGTTGGTAATGGACTTCACCATCGTTCCAGCGAAAACCCCATTACCTACACCAACTGCTACCCCTGACCCCGTTAAGGATGTTGAGGAAGAGCTTGGAATAAACCTAGAACCTGGATGGGAGTTGATGGGAGAACTAGAGTTTGGCAGATGGGGCCATACAGCGACTCTACTTCAGAATGATTCAATATTGATAATCGGAGGCCGGAAAAGACTTAGCTTTAGGAGGGCGTCAGTAGTTAACGGTGAGATTCTTCCATTGGGAAGTACCGAATGGGCAAAAACCAGTCGATTTAATTGGGAAAGAACTTTTCACACAGCCTCTTTACTGGCTGATGGCAGGGTTTTAGTGGCTGGAGGCACAGGACGCGAAGTTCTAAAAGATGGGGAAGAGGAGCCGCTTTTTAGAGGTAATAAAGATTTAAATAGTTCGGAGATGTATGATCCAAAAACTGATGAATGGGAAAATGGTCCTGATATGGCTTACAAAAAGCAGTTAGCCCAGGCAGTAACTCTTGAAGATGGCCGGGTGATGATTATAGGAGGCAGGTCTGGTGTTTCAACACTGAATTCTATTGAAGTTTATGACCCAGAAGCCAATAGCTGGTCAGAGTTGGAGCCAATGATCCAGGCTAGGATGTCTCATTCAGCCGTTAAGCTTATTGATAGTAGGATATTAGTTACAGGCGGAATGTCATCTGTAACCATGGGAGACACCTTATCCACAACTGAAATTTACGATCCGTCTGAAAATTCATGGAATACAGTCGCCGAACTTAAACGAGCTCGTTTGGGGCATAGATCAACACTGTTGCCAGATGGCAGAGTATTGGTTACTGGGGGCACAACAGTTGAAGAGGGGGAATTGCTTGGACCAGAGACTACTGCTGAAATTTATGATCCAATACTTAATGAGTGGAGTCTTATATCAACTAATCTGGTGCCTAGAAAAGACCATTCAGCTGTACTTGTTCCTGGGGGCAAAGTTATTTTGATTGGGGGTGGAGACCCGATAGGGGCTGGGGTACTACCAGTGGAATCTTATGATATCGCAAATAACCAGTGGTCAGTAATTAGTTATTTACCAGAAGGACGTAATTTACTAACAACGACACTTTTACGGGACGGATCGATTATGATTGTTGGTGGGGGCACAGTAAAGGGATATATTGCCGAGTTTCCTGATCATACACTTAGATATGATGGTTATTAATTAACAGATTTCCTTAGGCATATCTATTGAGGAATATTCTTCTTCAATTACTGTTCCGTCTATATTTATCTGGTACATTTTGACTTCAGGCTCGAGTATATTTTCTAGAGAAATTAATATGTAATACGGGTCAGTCCATCCACTTTCGATAGCTAAGCGTATATCTGTATCTGATGGATATGCCGAAGTATGAGTGTGTGAATGATAGAAGCCCAAGATGCTTAGATTAAGCTGACCGGCCTTTTTGTCTGCATCTAAAAATTCTTGCGGATCCATCTGGTATCTATAAGGGCTTTGAGCGGTATTTGTAATTCTTACAATGGAGCTTGCAATGTCTCCTCCGCCATTTTCCGCCACAAGTTTCAGAGAATCGTAGACAGTTTTTAGGTTTATAATCTGCTGTGAATCGATCTCTAATACTGTTTTTGTAAAACCCTCAATTATTTTTTTAATATCGTGTTGAGTAAGGTTTAAATCGTCGGTTAAATTAGAGTCGAACAAGATTGAACTGGCATCTATTGAGAATTTATTTGTATATATTGATTTAAATTGGTCTAATAATGTTTTGCCAAGAATAACGCCACAGGCCTCATTTGGGTTTTCTTCAATACAATGATCGGTCATATCTTTTATTGTTTGTTTATAAAATGAAAACATCGCTAGTTCAGATACAGTGGTAATGGATTATTAGGTTACTATTTTAGGCTCACTGATGGGTTAACAGGCCCTTTTGAAAATTCTCTGTAGCTGACAGTATCATTGAGATTGCTGGATCTAGCTTGATTAGAGTGGTGTTTATTGATAAATGGAACTGCTTTGGATCCTCGGGGCCATTATAATCAAAAAAGGTTTTATAGAATTCTGCCCTCGCGGCATCTTTTTCATTAACAATTTCCTCTGCTGCAGTTTTATCAATATTTTCTCTCTGGGAAATCCTTTTAATTCGATCTTCTTTTGAAGAGTTTAATCCGATTTTCAGCACGGTTTCATCGTCTTTTAAGATGGCCGCAGCCCCTCTACCGACTATGACAGCATTATCGTTTTTAGCTATATCAACGATTACTGATGTTAGGCCATCAATGTAATCACTGTTTTCCATGTGAGAACCTTTAAGTATTGTGGCTTTCTGAAAGTCTACCTGTTCGTTTATGAGGAATGCAGCTGCTCCTGGCCCGAAATGAGGATCACCTCCCACACCGCTCATGGCTGATCGCTCTAGAATTCGCTGAGCTAAGGAAGATATATTCTCAAGAACGGAGATATACTTATCCTCCTTCTCTTGCATCGCCTGGACTGTTGAACCTATTTGTTTAGCAGCTTCGGATAAAATCAAACGGTCAATATAGTCAAAACCCAGCTTTTCTGCCACTGCTTTACCGATATGTCGGCCGCCAGATCCAGTTAGTCCGCCTATTGTTATAATCGCCATTTTCTGGTTCTCCTAAATCATAGTTGTGCTTAAGGAGTGCTTCGACTTTTTATATTGAATTTATATAGTTGTCAAATTCATCACATTGCTTATATTTTACATAAACTATGTATAGGCAGCTCTTTTAGCTTGACCCGTCCATTTAAATCTACAAGCTCTATGATTACTCCCAACTCAACTACTATTCCACCTAGCTCTTCAATTAACTTGGAGGCAGCAGCAAGAGTGCCCCCTGTAGCTAACAGGTCGTCAATCAAAACGATTTTATCCGACCTAGATACAGAATCAACATGAATTTCCAGCGAATCAGTACCGTATTCTAAGTCATATGTAACACTTTTTGTTTTAAATGGCAGCTTGCCTTTTTTGCGAATAAGCAATAATGGTACTTCTAGCTCTTTGGCCAATGGCGCTGCAATTAAGAAGCCTCTTGATTCAACTCCGGCTATACCTTGGATATTTTTAGATTTATACCTGTCTACAAATGAATCAATAACTTCTTTGAATCCTGATGGGTTTTGTAAAACAGGGGTAATGTCCCTAAAGTTGATTCCAGGCTCTGGGAAGTCCTTAACCTCTCTGATTAATTGTTTAAATCTCATAGTTTTATTTAGTCAGTTACATTAGCCTCGGGTATGACATTATAATGGCTCTACTTTCAGTTAGGAGATTAAAATGATAGCTATATTTGTAACTTTTAATATCAAACCCGCAAATCTGGATCAATTTATGCAGGCCAGTTACGGCGATGCGGCGGGTTCTGTTGGCAATGAACCTGGCTGCTTTAGGTTTGATATTCTGAAGGACAAAGAAGTTGCCACTCGTGTCCACTTTTATGAAGTGTATAAAGATCAAGCGGCCGTGGATGCTCACATAAAATATCCGCATTACTTAAATTGGAGAGCTGAAGTGGAAGAATATTTTGACAACGAACCACAAATAACTTTCATGCAAACAGCCGAATTCCCGATGTACGCATCAACCGATTTGTGGATGAAGCAGAAACATCATATGGTGAATAAAATTAAAAGCTAAAGCCTATTCCATTCTTGATCCACCCCAGGCAGCTGAGGTTCCAGCAGCAGTCGGCTCTACTATTACATCGATAACAGCAGGTTTTCCGGAGCTGAAAGCTCTTTCCAACGCTGGTCTTATTTCATCAGGATCCTCTACTCTTTCACCGTAACATCCGAGAGCTTTGGCCATTTCATGGAAAGGAGTGAACCCAAGTTCACGTCCAGGTTTTCGTTGGTTTGGAGTTCGAGCTGTCCAGCCAGCATTATTCGATATGACAGTTACTACTGGCAAATTGAACCTTACTAATGTGTCTAATTCCATAGCATTCATACCCATTGAGCCGTCACCGTGTAATACGAGATTTTGTTTCTCAGGCTTAGCGAGTATAGATCCAATGCCGTATGGTAGCCCTACCCCCATTGTTCCTGTCACGCCAGAATTAAGTCTGTGCCCTGGCACGTAAGTGTTTATAGACTGTCTTCCGAAATGTAATATTTCATTTCCGTCAACGGTAACAATCGCGTCTCTATCTAAAAACTCATTTATTTCGTTACAAAGCCGTAATGGATGTATTGGTACTTGATTCGAGTTAAGCACAGCTTCCATGTTTTTAGCTTTATTAGCCTGATATTCTGAGAGATCCTGAATCCAGTCAGACTCAAGCCTGCCGTTGAATTCTTGACTTTGTTTGCTAGCAGCATCACATAGTTGAGACAGTGCCATTTTTGCATCAGCAACAATGCCTAGATCACAATCACGGTTATGGCCTAGTTCAGATTCTTCGATATCGATTTGAATTAACTTAGCATCGTCGGCAAATCTACGACCGTATTGCATCATCCAGTTCAATCTCGTGCCAATAACTAGTACTAGGTCAGCCTCTCTCATAGCTTTACTGCGTGCTGCCGGGAAAGATACTGAATGATCTTCCGGTGCAAGACCCCTAGACATTGGGGCAGTGTAGAAAGGGATTTTAGTTATATCAATGAAACGTTGAAGCTCTTCTGAAGCATTGGAGAAAAACACGCCTCCACCAGCAAAAATTATAGGCTTTTTGGCTGAAGTAATTAAATTAATAGCGTCCTCGATTGCTTTCGGGTCTGCACTTGGAC
>CEUS01258284.1_pt1 | contig 15909 bp, 12 predicted proteins | sample 427031 | NCBI WGS metagenome assembly CEUS01 (sample SAMEA2622837, study PRJEB7988) | marine metagenome | biome: marine biome (ENVO:00000447); feature: marine epipelagic mixed layer (ENVO:xxxxxxxxx); material: "saline water (ENVO:00002010), including plankton (ENVO:xxxxxxxx)" | depth 140 m | reverse complement strand
GTTCACTGCCAGTGGCACATTCGTTTGCTTGTTTTCTTTCAGCCCGCCCAAATGAGCAGATTTACAATCAGTGCAGTGAATCATCTAAAGTAATTTATGTTGGGTCACTTGCGGGCCTATTGCCTGGGGGACCTGGACATTCACATCAATGTGTACGGGACATCTCAGCACTTGGAGCTATCCCGAACTTGCTCATGGTCGAACCAGCGACTGAATCTGAAGTTACGGCACTTTTTGACTATGCTGTTAACTCCTTGTCTTGTAGCACTTATCTAAGACTTGTTTCCGTCAAGTGGCCGCTTCCGTTTGAGTATCCTGATGATTATTTAATCAAACCAGGATGTGGATGGGTGGTTCGCCCAGGTACTGACGGAGTAGCTTTTGGTTATGGTCCCTGGCTTTTAGCAAATGCTTGGCATGCGGCAGAAGAAATCAAACGTACGACTGGTTTGGATATCAAGGTTATGAATCTTCCTTGGCTTAACCATGTTGATATGGATTGGTTCCGAGAAACACTTGGTGATTGCCGAACTGTTATTACTATGGACAATCATTATCTTCACGGTGGCCAGGGAGAAATGTTAGCTTCTGCGGCTGCCGAACTGGGTCTAACGCCTGCACGTCAGTTGACACGTATAGGAATAACTAATCTTCCTGTTTGCGGGACTAACGACGAGGTGCTTGCTCACCATGGTCTGGATGTTGAGAGTCTGGCAACTCGTTTTCGTGAAGCATTGGGAATGCAAGCACCAGCAGCATCCATTTCAAAATTGCCGTGATTGTTCTTTTCTGGGACATTGATGGAACACTTTTAACGACAGCTAAAGCTGGAGCTTTTGCTTGGGATGATTCTGTTCGAGAAGTAACAGGTTGTGATTATGACCTCAAGTCTGTACAGATTGCTGGACTAACCGATTACCAGATTGCGGTGAATACTTTTAAGAATCTTGGCATTAATCCAACGCCAGATCTTGTTGAGCGTTTAGTTCATCGGTACGAGGAATTACTACCTTCTAGTTTGCCTCGTCGAAAGGGTCGCGTTCTTGACAATGTACGTGAGGTGCTTGAGTATCTGCGTCTCGAACGTCAAGATATCCGCTCCTATCTACTAACTGGGAACACACGTGTTGGTGCACGAGCTAAGCTTGTTTACTATGATTTGGTTGATTATTTCCCTGAAGGAGCGTTCTGTGAGGATGTCAGCGATCGCGCGACCATTGCTAAGCGTGCAGTGAAGTTAGCTCGTAGTAAAGGTGAGGTTGCTAAGGAATCGATGTTTGTCATAGGTGATACTCCTCATGATATTAAGTGTGCGAGAGCGATTTCTGCACGAACAATTGCAGTGGCAACTGGTGGTTATTCTGTTGATGAATTAAGTTCCTATAAACCATGGCATCTTTGTGCAAGGTTGCCCTCACCAAAGACATTTGTTCAATTATTAGACAGCAGTAAAGACACTCAATTACCAATACCTTCAGAAGTTGTACCACCCCATTCACAGTGAAAAGCGCTATTCGAAAATTTCAGTGGCTTTGGCGTATTAGTCGTCTTATTAGACGTTGGTACTATGCTCGTTGGAATGCGTATCCTGATTGGACTGGGTTGCTTTCAGCAAATAGAGGCCTATGGAAAGAAGCCCTTAATACTGCCCATGGCGGACCACGTATTTTGATGGCAACATCAATTGGTTCTTATGCACATGCGGTGTCACTTGAAAGTGCTATTGCTGCTGCTCTAACTTTTCGTGGTGCGGAGGTTCATGTACTTCTGTGTGATGGTGCTTTACCAGCATGTGCTGAATGTGATGCTTCGTTGTACTCAAATCTTAAGAATTTTGCTGTGCATGGCCCAAGTCGGGATCTTTGTCGAGACTGTTCTTGGCCTGCCGAGCGTGTGTTTAACAAACTTGGCCTAAAGATCCATCGTTATAGTGAATGGCTTAGCGCTGAGGAACGACACGAAGCTGCACAGCTAGCTCAAAAGCTGCCCTATGAAGAACTCAGAGATTTCCGTTTAGACAAGTTATCAATCGGTGAACATGCGTATGCGGGGGCCTTACGATTTTTTGCTAGCGGGTCTCTTGAAGACGAGCCATTGGGAGAAGCAGTTTTTCGGCGCTATCTTGAAGCAGCCTTACTAACTGCATATGCGACTAGACGTTTACTGCGTTCAGTTAATTTTAGCTCTACTGTTTTCACCCATGGTATTTACGTGCCATGGGGCATTATTAGTGAAGTTGCAAGTCATGAGCATGTTCCCATCTCAACATGGAATGTAGCATACCGAAAACGCCGTTTCATCTTCAGTCACAATGATACTTACCATCATACTTTGATGACCGAACCACATGAGCACTGGGAGTCACTTGAACTAACTCAGACTAAAGAGCAAGAGTTGATGCAGTACCTGGCAAGCCGACGAGAAGGCCTTTTTGATTGGATAGTTTTTCACAGGCCGAAAGAAAATGATTCTCAGAATATTAGCCGAAACTTTGGGATTGATTCGTCAAAACCAGTAATTGGGCTTCTGACAAATGTTAGCTGGGATGCACAATTGCATTACCCTGCAAATGCATTTCCGAATATGCTCGATTGGCTTGTTACAACTTGCAAGTATTTTGAAACACGTCAGGATCTTCAGCTCTTGATTCGAGTGCATCCAGGAGAGGTTAGTGGATTTCCAAAGTCTAGACAGCCGATTATCAAAGAGTTAAAGAAGCACATTCAAACAATACCCAAAAACATAATTATTGTTCCACCTGAGAGCGAAGCAAGCACGTATTCACTCATGTCTGTGTGTGATTCAGCAATTATTTACGGAACAAAGATGGGAGTAGAACTGACGAGTGTCGGGTTACCTGTTATCGTTGCAGGGGAAGCTTGGATTCGCAACAAGGGTTTAACTTACGATGCATCAACTCCTGATGAATATTTGAAATTATTGGACAAACTACCATTTCGAACACAACTAGATTCAACGGTTTTGGCGCGTGCTAGACGATATGCTTACCACTTCTTTTTTAATAGGATGATTCCATTACCATTCATAGAACCTAAAACTAATTACCCAATATATCGCCTCAAACTGACGAAACTCGACCATTTATTCCCAGGTCAGAGTAAAGGTCTTGACACTATTTGTAATGGGATCCTGCAAGGGAAGCCATTTGTTTTTAACAATGATTCAATTACAGCAGGAGAGGAAGCTAGGGACCCTGGGAATGAACAGTCAGCGGTTCGCGCACTCTAGAGTTCACGTTTTATCCAGATCTCTATGATTAGTTTTATTATCTTCGCTTTAGCTATGGTGCTGTCCTTAGCGCTAGGTACAGTAGTGCGTCGTTATGCACCTGTGATGGGTACCGTTGTACCACCTCAACCAGATCGATGGCATAACCGTGCAACTCCAACCATGGGTGGAATTGCCATTGCTGTAGCAACTTTTCTAGCCTTTGCTGTGGCAACAACTCAGATTCAGATACTTGCAACAGTAATAACCTGGGGTTCTGTTCTATCTGCAGCATTTTCAATGTTCTTTGTTGGGGTTCTTGACGATCGATTAAAGCTTTCTCCATTAGCGAAGCTAGTTGCTTCACTGATTGTCGGCGCATTTCTTGTGTTTGTGCTGACACAAAATAATGCAGTCGGGTTACCAGCAGGATATATTTTGATTTCGATTGTTTGGTTTGCTGGAGTCTGTCACGCGTTCAATCTACTTGACAATATGGACGGCCTCGCTGTCGGCGTGGCGTTAATCGCTGCAGCATTTTTTCTCTGGTTGCAATGGGGGCTCCTTGACCAAGGACTAATACTATTGCTTCTATCGCTGGCCGGTGCATTACTTGGGTTCCTTTACTGGAACCGTAGTCGTGCCAAGTTATTTATGGGAGATTGTGGAAGCCTATTCATTGGAGCCATACTTGGCGGTATTTCACTTATACCTGTTCTTGATGCCGGCACCACTTTCTCTATACAGCCCATCTTTGCAGTACTGATTCTTGTAGTTCCGCTTTTTGATACAGGTTTTGTGCTCGTATTACGTCGGTTGGCTGGACGGGCTGCAACTCGTGGCGGCACTGATCACGTTTCTCACAGACTTGTCTCGCTTGGCTTCTCTGAAAGAAGCGCGGTACGTATTTTGTACTTGCTCGGAATTATTGGTGGTTTGACTGCCTGGGGGCTTATGACCGTCAGTGGGGACACGATGCTTCCAGTGGTAGCTCTATTCACAGTGTTGGTGGGATTGCTAGGTTTGTACTTGGCACGTGTTCCCGCGTATGACGCTGGAGATTTCAATGCGTTACAACAATCATCGTTTGCACCATTTTTAAAAGACCTTACGTTTAGATGGCACGCGGGTGAAGTGCTCCTTGATCTTGTACTAATAAGTGCATGTTACTACTTTGCTTACTGGTTACGTTTTGAGGACGAAGCCCTGCTAGAGTTCTTGCCTTCATTTGGAGAGTCGCTGCCAGTAGTTCTTGGTGTAAAGCTAGCTTCGTTGTACTCATCGGGTCTTTACAGACGGTCGTGGGAGACATTTGGGCTACGCGACATTGCTGCAGTCCTTCGTGGCGTTGGACTTGGATCCGTATTGTCAGTACTCACGGTTGCCTATTTATACAGATTTGAAAGATTTTCACGTGGTGTATTTGTCTTGGATGCATTGCTTCTCACCGTTGCAGTGATTGCTACCCGTGCATCTTTTCGAGCGATGAATTTAATTGCCTCATCACGTAGCAAGCGTAGTCAGCGGGTCCTTATTTACGGTGCAGGTGCATTCGGACAGTTGTTAGTTAGAGAGATGCGTGCGAATCAACATTGGCGGATGAATCCTGTTGCTTTTATTGATGACGATCCAGCAAAGTTACATCGTTGGATTGTAGGTGTACCTGTTTATGGTGGACTCGATAAATTAGAATCCACAATGCGGAATCATGATATCGACCAAGTCATTTTAAGTACTCCAGAGATCAAATCGAATACTGAGCAAAAGATTCATGAAATCAGTAAAAATATTGATCGACCAGTACGACGTTTATATATGGAGATTAAATAGCAGCAGTCATTTGACTGTTAGTGGTGTTTATTGGAGTGTTTTTGGTGCTGAATTCGTTGTCTGAGTCCTGAGGTTCTCATGAGAACCCTTCGAGTTGGTTTTGACGGTAGGGCGCTAACATCTCCAGCCCCTGGAATTCGTCGTTATACTCGTAATTTATTAGTCGCGTTGGCTGCGCTGAGCGGTGAAGTCGAATTAGTTGTTCTTGGAGGAAGCTCGGTTGCGGTACCTGATGGTATTTCTCATCTTAGGGCGTTGTGGAATCCAAAATCGAACATTGGATGGGTCAGTTTTGGGCTACCTCATGTTGTATGGCGTTCTGGGATTGATATCTTACATTCTCCTGCCTACACTGCTCCGCTTTGGAGTAATAAACCGATCGTATTAACCATTCACGATGTTAGCTATGCCCGTTATCCAGAGTGGTACCCATATCGAAGAGATGTTTTTAGAAGAGCTTTCTACCACTTGAGCGCACGTAAGGCGTCAGCTGTGATAACTGATTCTAAATTTTCAGCTTCAGAAATACACGCAGCATATTCATTGCCTGACAGTCTCGTAAATGTCATTCCCTTGGGTGTTGACCCGGTGTTTACCTGTGGAGACAAAAGCGAGTCCGCTGTATTGCCGCGCTCAGTTATACCGCCGTACATACTACACGTAGGTGACCTGCACGAGCGTAGGAACTTGTCTATGCTTGTTGATGCTGTGTTGGCCGCTCGGAAACACTTCCATAATTCTCACTTGCTCTCTCTTGTACTGGTGGGCAGTGATCATGGCATTACTAAACAGTTCAACGTTACAGATCAATGGTCTAATGCATCTCCTCCTGTAATTCATTTTGATACCGTGAACGAGAAACAGCTTTTAGCATTGTATAAACAGGCAGTCATGTTGGCTTACCCATCGTTTTACGAAGGATTTGGTCTTCCAGTATTGGAAGCCATGTCTTGCGGTACTCCAGTGGTTGCTTCACATGCGGCGTCAATACCTGAAGTTTTAGGGGATGCCGGCATCTTACTCGATCCAAATGATTTACAGAGTTGGACAAACACAATTATCGATCTTGTTGACAATAAATTTGAGCAGGAGCGTTTGGGGGCGCTTGGTCGTTCAAGGTCTAAAGAATTCACTTGGGAACGTGTAGCAAGAGCGACGCTTGATGTTTATCAACGAGTCTATGACACCTGAAGTTTCAATTATCATCGTTAGCTGGAATGGCCGAAACCATCTTGAAGCATGTTTGTCATCCATTGCAGACCAACGTGAAGTCAATATAGAAACTATTTTGGTTGATAATGGTTCAACCGATCAAACAGTTGAGTTTGTTCAAGAAAAATTTCCATGGGTACGTTTGGTGTGCCTTGAGAGTAACAGAGGTTTTGCTGGTGGCAACAACGCTGGCGCATGCGAAGCACGTGGACAATATTTAGTTTTCCTTAACAACGATACGGTCGTAGAGCCTGGGTGGCTAAGAGCTTTACAGGATGGCCTGAACGAGTCACATGGATTTGTAATGTCAACCTCACGGATTGTCTATATGCATGACCCTTCTAGAATAGACAGTGCAGGTGATGGGATGACACGTGCTGGTGGTGCGTTTAAACGACTACATGGTTATCCAGTAGCTGATGCACTAGAGTCCTGTGAAGTTTTTGGAGCATGCGGCGGCGCTTGTCTTATAGTTAAATCAGTTTTTGATGAACTTGGTGGTTTTGACGAGGACTTTTTTCTTTCCCATGAGGATGTTGATCTATCGTATCGAGCACGGCTGCTTGGTTATCGTTGCCGTTATGTTTCAAATGCGGTGGTGCGTCATCACAGCAGTGCAACGCTTGGACGTGGAAGTCGCTTAGCCATTTTTCATAGTCAGCGAAACTTAGAGTGGGTCTATTTCAAGAACACCCCACTCTTTCTTTTGTTCTGGACGCTGCCAAGCCATTTCATTTACAACTTAGTTGCGACAGTCCACTTTACACGCTTAGGATTTCTTGGCACCTTTTTAAGTGCAAAAATAAATGCGTTCTTTGGGTTTCGTCAGATTCTTCGAAAACGCTTTGTCGTACAACGTTCACGAAAATTATCTGTTCGAACACTCTTGAGGTTTTTGGAGCCGCGTTGGTTGTCTCTTAAGCTTCGTGAGGAATATTTTGATCAGTCATTGAGAAGGGATTCTTTCCAGTGACTCCTGCTTTTTCTGTAATCTTAGTCAATTACAATGCTGGCAATGAGCTTTACCGTTCCCTACAGTCTGTTGTTGATGAGTTGCATGGTGTTCCTTGGGAAGGTGTTGTAGTCGACAACAATTCAACAGACAGCAGTGCTGATGTTGCGCTTGAGTTTGCACCAAATTTTTCTCTCATCAGGAACAATGAGAACATTGGTTTTTCACGTGGCGTTAATCAAGGATTGGCTGCCACACTTGCACCTTTAGTTTTAATTCTTAATCCTGACTGCAGACTCATGGCAGGTGCTATTGCAGAACTCAAGTTTGCACTTGAGGAATATCCAGATTGTGCCATTGCAGGTCCAAAGATTCTGAATCCTGATGGTTCAGTACAGGGTACTGCTCGTGGAGATCCAAACATGTGGACTGGACTGTTTGGCCGGACGACATTTCTAAGGAGAGTACTTCCATGGTTACCTGTATCCAAACGGAACGTTGTGACTGCTTCAACAAATCGAAGTAATCAACCTAGTGTAATGGTGGATTGGATATCAGGAGCTTGCATGTTGGCAAGACGGGATGCGCTGGCAGCTGTAGGTGGTTTCGATGAGAGATATTTCCTTTACTGGGAAGATGCTGATTTATGTCGGCGTCTTCGTGCAACTGGAGACCACGTACGCTATGTTCAAGGCGCAACAGCAATTCATCGTGTCGGACAGTCGAACCGCACTGCTAGAGCCGATGTTGTTCGTGCATTCCATGCAAGTGCGTTCCTCTATTACTCTACCCATGTAGCTTCTAAACCATTCGATCTAAAGCGTTTGCTAGCTAGAGCTCTTCTGAAGGTCCGCTGTTTCTTAGTTTTGATTCGTCAGCGATTTAGACGGACCTAGAAAGTACTCTCCACCAATTCTGCAATCTGTTTACCAATAGAAAGACACGCCGTTAGTCCAGGCGATTCTATGCCAGCAGCCTGAATCAGGCGTGGGCATTTAACGTCTCTCCTAATTAGAAAATCTGCAAAAGGCTGTTCTGGAGGGTGGAGCTTTGCCCGTATACCTGTGTTTCCTATTCTGAGGTCGTCTATTTTGAGTTTTGGCAGTAGGCGTTGCGCTGGTTCAAGAAACATTTCGAGTGCGATTCTGTTTTTTTCATAATCATCTTTGCTAGATTGAAACTTAGCTGTAGGGCCCACTGTTACTGTTCCACTTGTCGTCTTAGAAAAATGAACTCCAAGGCTGTGTCCATGGGTGTGCGGGAGTGGATATACAAGTGCGTTGATGTATTCATGCCTTGATGGCACGAGCTCGGCGTATTCACCTCGGCAAGGGTATATGGTGAAGTCTTCACCACCTAGATATTTTGAAACTTTGTCAGCCCATAGGCCAGCAGCATTAACCACTGATCGCGTGCTGATTAGTTCAGCTGGTGTCTGAAGTTCGATACTGTCCTTGCGAATATTACCGCCTAATAACGGAGTTCCAGTTAACAGGATTACATCGTTAGCCATACAAAGGCGTGCTAGTGTGCGAACTAGTGTTTCAGCTTCTAAGATTCCGCTATTTGGTGAATACAGTGCGGCAAATGCTTTTACATGGGGTTCACGTTGTTGGATAAATTTTGAATCAACTAGATCGAGGTCACGTACGCCATTAGCAATTCCACGTTTGTAGAGTAACTCCAATTCTGGAACCTCAGATTCTTCAGAGGCTACAATTAATTTCCCACATCGTACGTGTGGTACTTCATGGCGTTTGCAAAATTCGTATAACAGACTTGCGCCTGCAATACAGTGCTTGGTCTTTAAAGATTCTTTCGGATAATAGAGGCCAGCATGAATTACCTGGCTGTTATGTGTGCTTGTACCCATGCCTGGATGGGGTTCACGTTCAATCACACAGACGCTATAACCTTTACGAGAAACTTCAAGGGCTGAGGCTAACCCGATGACTCCGCCTCCGATCACCACTGTATCGATATGTTCCATAGCTTTGGTTATGTGACGTGCTTGGAGTACGATAATTACATGTGCCCTAAACCTGCAAGCTACTTCTTATTAATTTACAGGTTTTAGGCTTGCCATTTGAAAACCAAAACGCTTTGGTGCTAGCACCTATCTTCTTTTACCCCAGAGGATATAGTTTTATTGTCAATTTACAACTCCGTATGAAAACTATCCATATTATGGTATCGAAAATACAAGTGCTCACTGTTTACTTAGCACAAGTACGATGACGAAACGGATTCTTGTGACCGGCGCAGATGGACAACTGGGATCGTTTATTGTTCAAGCATTTCAAGATTACGATGTTAAGGCTAGTACACGAAAACGATTGGACATCACGAACACTGAGGCTATTCATCAAACAATTAAAGATTTTTCTCCCTCAGTTGTTATAAATTGTGCGGCCTATAACGATGTAGATGGGGCTGAGAACGAACCATCCATTGCTCTTGAGGTAAATGCTCTTGCTCTTCGAAATATTGCACGTGCTGTAGAATCTTGTGGAGCAACTCTTGTGCATTACAGTACTGATTTTGTTTTTGATGGAGTTGCGACTAGCGCATACAACGAACATGATCGTGTGTCACCGAAAAGCACTTATGCGGCTTCCAAATTGCTAGGTGAATGGTTTGCTTTAGATGCTCCAAGGGCGTTCGTGCTTCGTGTTGAAAGTCTCTTTGGTTGTCATGATAACTGGACAGGTCGCCATGGGACGCTTGATAAAATTGCGGGAAATCTTCGAAAAGGACACGAAGTGCAAGTTTTTACTGATCGCATTGTATCTCCAACCTATTTAGTAGATGTAGCTGCTGCAACACGGCATCTCGTTGAAAATAGTGTTGAGCCAGGTCTTTACCACTGCGTAAACTCAGGATACGGTACCTGGTACTCAGTAGCAGAAGAAGTAGCTAGGGTCCTCGGTATTACACCTAGACTTAAGTCGGTTACGATGGATACGGTTAAGACTCAAGCTGTTCGTCCGAAGTTTTGTGCGTTGTCGAATCAAAAACTAGCGAAGGCTGGCTTTTCGATGCCTTCTTGGCAGGATGCCCTAGGGCGGTGGCTCTCTTGAGCTAACCGATTGTCTAAGGCGTAGAATAGGCTTACCTCTAAAATGGCAAAACGTGCGTTGATTACAGGAATTACTGGACAAGATGGCTCCTACCTTGCTGAACTGCTTCTGGAGAAGGGCTATGAAGTCACAGGGGTTGTGAGACGTTCGAGTGCTCCAAATCTATGGAGAATTAATCATTTACTCGACCGAGTCGAACTCCGCCCAGGAGATTTGCTTGATCAACTTTCATTAATGCGGATTATCCAGGATACACGTCCCCAGGAACTCTACAATCTTGCTGCAATGTCTTTTGTTCCAGCATCTTGGGACCAGCCTATGCTTACTGGTGAGTACAACTCACTTGGAGTAACGAGGTTGCTTGAGGCAATTCGACAGGTGGATACAAAGATTCGTGTTTATCAAGCTTCATCTAGTGAGATGTATGGTCGAGTTCGTGAAGTTCCGCAAACAGAACTCACACCTTTTTATCCACGTAGTCCCTATGGGGTGTCAAAAGTTTTTGGGCACTATATCACTGTGAACTACCGAGAAAGTTACGACATGTTTACAGTTTCAGGAATTTTGTTTAACCATGAATCTCCAAGGCGAGGCCTCGAATTTGTAACACGAAAAATTAGCGATGGTGTAGCGCGTATTAAGCTAGGGCTCAGTGACCATATTTCACTTGGCAATCTTGATGCTGCAAGAGACTGGGGGTTTGCCGGAGATTATGTTCGGGCCATGTGGTTGATGTTGCAGCAAGATCAACCAGAGGATTGTGTTATTGCGACTGGAGTTAGTCACACAGTACGAGAGCTTGTTCAAACGGCTTTTTCCCATGTAGACCTTGACTGGGAGAAATACGTTCGAATTGATCAGGATTTACTCCGTCCAGCTGAGGTTGACCATCTAATTGGAGATTGCAGTAAAGCTAACCGGGTTCTTGGTTGGAAGCCGACGGTCAATTTTAAACAACTCATTGGAATGATGGTTGACGCTGACCTTGCACGGTTGTCTGAAGGTTCGTCGCCGCGTTCTTCTGCTGCACTTGATTCTCAAAATTAGTGAGGACCTAGTGGAGCTAAAAGAGAAGATTCTAACTAAGCGGGCTAAGATTGGTGTAATTGGCTTAGGGTATGTTGGACTCCCGTTGGCAGTGGAATTCTCGAAGGCGGGTTTTGATGTTACTGGTTTTGATGTTGATCAATCAAAAGTAAAGGAAATTAATGCTGGTCGGAGTTACATTCCAGATGTCGCTGCCAGCACTGTTGACGACAATGTACACGCTGGACGCCTTAGAGCTACCACTGATCTTTCAAAACTTTGTGAAGTCGATGTAATTGACATTTGTGTACCAACACCACTGCGTAAGACTAGAGACCCAGACTTGTCCTATGTTGTCCAGGCTGTTTCAGCAGTCAAAGCACAAATCCACAAGGGTCATTTAGTCATCCTTGAGTCTACGACCTACCCTGGTACAACAGATGAAATTGTTCGACCTGCCCTGGAAGCCAGTCAACTCAAGGCTGGTGTAGATTTTTATCTAGCCTTCTCGCCAGAGCGTGTGGACCCTAGTAACGAACAGTACACGACTCGTACGATCCCAAAAGTCGTTGGGGGAGTTAATCCAGTCAGCACTGAACTGGCATGTGATTTGTACCGTGCAATTATTGATACCGTTGTTCCGGTAAGTTCAACTCAGGTTGCTGAGATGGTCAAGCTTTTGGAAAACACATTTCGTGCTGTGAATATTGGCTTAGTTAATGAGATGGCGTTGATGTCACATCGTATGAACCTAGATGTTTGGGAAGTTATAGATGCTGCTAGCACTAAGCCATTTGGCTTTATGCCTTTCTATCCTGGGCCTGGTCTCGGAGGTCACTGTATTCCTATCGATCCATTTTATCTTTCCTGGAAGGCCCGTCAGACTGGTTTCGAGTGTCGTTTTATAGAGCTTGCAGGGCAAGTTAATGGTTCGATGCCAGCTTTTGTTGTGGAGAGAATTAGCGAGGTATTAAATACCAAAAAAAAAGCTATTAAAGGTTCAAGGATTCACATGTTTGGAGTTACCTATAAGCGAGATGTAAACGACATGCGTGAGTCACCAGCACTTGATGTCCTGAGGCTCCTCGAACAACGCGGTGCAGAATTGAGTTACACCGACCCATTTATACCGAGCCTATCTGAAGAAGGTTTTGAGCTTAGTTCTCAGCAAGAAGATCAGATTGACAATAGCGTTGACTGTGTCGTCATTTGTGCCAACCATTCAGCATTTGACTATGTTGATATGCCAGAACGATTTTCGCTTGTTGTTGATACTCGTAACGCACTCAAGGGAATGAAAGCACCAAACGTGTTTCGATTGTAGTACCCGTTATACACCAGAGAATAGATTTAGGCGTTTCCCCTCCAGAGCCAGGATACACTATCGATTGTGCAGGAATCAGGCGCCGTTCCACAGAATCTGCCAAGACGGCCAGCCACTCCGTCTTACTTACCAATAACTGATCTCGCATCTGTTATAGAAGCTGTGAGTAAAGGTGCAGTCCTTGTGTCTGTGTCGCTCATAATTCTGCTTCAAATTTCTCTGCAACCTAGAGTGAGTTGGTTAGTTTTATTGTCACTGTCGATTGGCTGGGTAGTGGGACGTATGTCAATTAACACTGCACAGATCGGGTTTGCGTTTCTTGCTCCATTGCTTCCCGTTGGACTTGCAACTTTATTTGGAAGTTTTGATCCAACACTTCACACTGTTTGGATTGCGGGGTTTTTTGGATGCATGCTTCCAGGAATCCGTTGGTCAAAGTGGGATCTTCCTTCAAGTTGGCGTGTGGTACTTGGGGGTTGGGCACTAACACTCTCGCTAGCATGGCCCGTCATAGTAGCTCGCGAGCTTGGGTTTGATCTAAGTGAGTTTTTCAATCACACAAGTGTGAATTCGTGGGCGTTTATGTCGGCACCACAGGTGTCTGGTTGGGTGATACATGTTGTGCTTGCCCAGTTGGTTGGTTTGCTTTGGTTGGAATGGTTAATTTGCAGGGTTGATGCCAAGCAGGGAAGCAGGCTCCCAAACGTGATACATGGTTTTTGGATTGGGGCGACTATATCGAGTTTCTTTGCGATCTATCAAGGGATCGTGGACCTAGAGTTTCTTAATAGTTTGGAGTGGGCCTCTCGAGGACGTGCAACCGGTCTCATGTTGGAGGCTAATGGTTATGGAATGCTTGCAGCTCTGACGGGGCCACTTGCAGTCGTTGCAATTCGATCCCTTGGTTTGCGTTTCGGTACGATACTTGCCACTGTGGTATTCGCTGTGAATTGGACAGGTCTTTGGATGTCAGGGTCTCGTTTGGCACTCTTATGTGGTTTCATTGGGACGCTTGCGCTTGCCATTGACATGTTGCGGAATCATCGTCGACTACATACATGGTTACTGTGTCAGGTTGCAGTACTTTTAATAGTCATTGTGGTCTTAGTCTCAGTGTTAACAACAACGACGAGTCCACTTAAACGCATCGATGAGTTTCAGGGTTCTGATACGACGGAGGTTGTTCAAACGCTTTTAAATCGTGGAGGGTATGGGCAGATCGCGACGAAAATGATTCGGGAATACCCCCTGACAGGCATAGGTGTTGGTACTTATAACTGGCTTGCACCAGATTACTGGCGTGTCATGGTAGATGACCAACTGCCATTTGATAATGCACAGAACTGGTGGCGCCATCAGATAGCTGAACTAGGAATCCTTGGCGCACTACCCCTATTGTTGTGGTCGGTGATCCTCATGTTAAGTACGATATGGGGCCGCTCACCTGTAGATCGCTTTGGTGCGATGACAATTCGTGGTCTTTTATTGGGACTTGGCCTAGTCTCGTTGTTCGGTATGCCTACTCAAAATCCCCTTGTATTACTGTGGTTTTTTTCGTTTGTGGCAATATTAGCAAGTGGTCAAAATACTATTCCAGTAGCAGGCCGACTTTCTTGGGCGCTACAACCTAGTCGTGTAACTTGGGCAGTGATGGGTGCTATCGCTGTACTTTATGCAGGAAGCCATGTCTTATTAGCTGTTGGCGATTTAAGCGTGAAGGAGCGTGCTGTTCGTGCTAATCGAGATTATCTGGTTGGTGTTTATGCATCTGAACAAAATCCAGACGGTGGTGAGTTCCGTTGGACTAGTCGAGAGGCAAGACTTAGATTTATTAAAGACACACCATGGATGATGGTTCGTGTTTGGGTACAACATCCAGATGTAGCGAAACGTCCTGTTACCGTACGTCTGACTACGCCTTGTCAATTTGTTACTGAGTGGACACTAAAAGATTCTTCGAGAGTCGATGCTGGATTAGTTATTCCAGAATCTTATGGACCGCTAGATATTTCGTTGCAGGTATCTCGTACATGGAGACCTGTGAACTATGGCAACAGTGATACAAGGGAATTAGGGGCAGCGCTTATCACAGAGTTTGTGCGTGACATCGAACAATTCTCTGATGTACCACAAGTGATACCTCTTGAACCGTGTGGTAATTCAAAGCCCTGATAGGATTCTTCTTACGATGTTTTTACTTGAGTTCTAAACTGGCTTACCCATCATTAAGATCGATGGCCAATCGCAGCGTAGTCGAGATTCGTGAAAAGTAGATTGTTAATTTTTTCGACATTCGCGTTTAATGTTTCCACCCAAACTTGTTCTATTGGCGTCGCATTACCCATTTTAATAGTCTGCAACTTATCGTTGTCAGGATATGGAGCACGATAGCGAATCTCGACAGAATGGAATCCAGTCGCTACGAGCAGATATTTTAAAGTGTCCGGGTGTAATGGGCGAACGTGTGTAATGTCTCTAATATAACTCTCGAAGAAAGCAAACCAGCACGCTGGGTTAATTGTTTCAAGAACAATCGGTGCTCCAGAACGAAGTTTAAGAAAAGCTATGTCTAGTAAGGTCATGAGATACGACGGTGGCAGGTGTTCTACAACCTGCGCAGCAAGTAGTCCACCAAGGGAGCCGTCTGGCAAGGCACGCAGGTAATCTAGCGCGTCCGCTTCTGTAGCGTCTAAGCCGTTTTCCTTACACGTTTTTACCATTGCACGATTCGAGTCAACCCCACTGCCGCTGATACCTTTCTCACGAAGAAGATCAAGAAACTCGCCACGACCACAACCGATATCCAGGACATTCGCACTGTTTGTAAAGACCGGGAGGTACTCAGAAAGCCGATTACGGATATCTTTCTGAGATCCCCGAAACTGGTCTTCGAACCCAAGGTACTTATAGCTGTCGAGTTGGTTATTACTGAGTGCCTGATTACTGGATTCTGAGGCAGTCTTTTTCGGGGTTGTCTTTCTTTTTGGTGATATTGAACGGGATCTTACTTGTTGTTTTAGGATTTGCATACCCTGGTGTAATGCGCCAATGGATGTAAGTAATTCGTCGTGGGATTTACGTAATTCGTTGTGGTTTTCTACGAGGGTGTTTGTGGCGGCATCAAGGCGTCGTTCGCGTGCCTGAATTGTCTCACGATAGAGTTGAGCCTCATTAGTAATACGATGTGTTTCATTAATAGACTGCTGTGTTTTATCAATAGACTGCTGTATTTCATTAGTATAGATATCGAAAGACTT
>CEUS01083652.1_pt1 | contig 15930 bp, 15 predicted proteins | sample 427031 | NCBI WGS metagenome assembly CEUS01 (sample SAMEA2622837, study PRJEB7988) | marine metagenome | biome: marine biome (ENVO:00000447); feature: marine epipelagic mixed layer (ENVO:xxxxxxxxx); material: "saline water (ENVO:00002010), including plankton (ENVO:xxxxxxxx)" | depth 140 m | reverse complement strand
TCGCGGGTTGTTCCGTGATTTCCTGCGCGTTTTCCCGCAGTTCACCGTAGATCGCAGGTTACAAATCATGTTCCATGAAATTTGGATTGGTGAATTCCCAGGGGCGCCTTGGACGCAAAAAGTCTGTGGCGCGCTGCAAAAAAGACTAGTGCGTAAATTGCTTAAGAGAACTCGCCCCGAAGTCATTAACCATTCATGCGCCGGTTCGGAAGTTCGTTTGGGCAAAGCTGGCATAAAGTCCACTCATCTGCCCATCTTCGGAAACATTCCTCTTGTCCAGACGCGAAGCAAAACAAGATTTCTAGAACTACTGAAGAAAGCCGGTTTGAAAATATCTTCCGAAGATCGAGAAAACTGGTGGATTCTTGGTTTTTTCGGAAGCATTCACCAAGATTGGGAAGTCGAAACTTCACTAGCCCCAATTCTTGCAGCAGCCAAGCAGTTGAAGAAAAAAGTGGCGGTGCTTAGCTTGGGACGTTTAGGAAAAGCAGTGTTGAAATGGAAAGAAATCACTCAATTTCGTGAAACTGAAGTGAGTTGGGCCGAGATTGGCGAACTGGAAGCGGAAAGCATGTCGAACGCTTTGCTGAATTTGAATTATGGATTGACCTCCACGCCTTGGGACCTGGTTGGGAAAAGTGGTGCAATAGCAGCCATGGTGGAACATGGCATACCGGTGTTCGTCAGTGTTGCGGGAGGTACGCAAAACGCGCCTTTGGTCATTGGCGATGCCTATCGACGCTTAATTCACAGAGTGAACGATGACCTTCGTGAAACCCTAGTCGCGGGTTTGGCAAAAGGAACACCAAGAGAGGGATTGGACATGGTCTCCGATCGTTTTATGCAGCAATTGGAGGAAAGAGGACGAGCAGCATGAGGCTCTGGCACAAAACTATATTTCGGGGTCGGGATTGGTTCGATCGCCTAACGGTACAGCCTTTCCGTCGAGTGAAATGGAAATTAAGCGGGGCCGAAATCAAGAAAGGCACGAGGATTCCCCGAATGTGGGCAAACTGGCCTCATCAATTGAGAATAGGAGAAAATTGCGTTCTAGAACCAGGCATACGCTTTAAATTCGATGGGCCTTGGGCTCCTGGTCCAAGCATTGACGTCGGCAACAAAACGTTTCTGGGCAACAACGTGGAGTTTAACGCGCAAGGAAAGGTGACCATTGGAGAACGTTGTTTGGTGGGTGCGGGTTGCCGCTTCATCGATCACGACCACGGCATCGAGGCGAACGCACCGATGGGCGACCAAAGTTGCGATATTTCCCCAATCCAATTGGAAGACGAAGTTTGGCTGGGGGCGAACGTCATTGTTTTGAAAGGAGTAACCATCGGCAAAGGCGCTGTCATAGGAGCCGGAGCCGTGGTCCGTGAAAACGTGCCGGAAGGAGAAATTTGGGCAGGCGTACCAGCTCGGAAGATTGGTTCAAGGTAAAGTCGCATGAAAAAACCGTCTCTCATTCGTCTACTCGTGGCGGACGAATTGCCCTATTCCCACGGAGTCGAAAACGTCAGCTTGGCACTAGTAAAAGAATTTTTGGACCTTTTCGAACAAGTGACTTGGGTCACGGCACGACCGAACCGAGCGCGGGAACTCGAAAAATTGTTTCCCAAATCTCAAAACTTACGATTTGCGTCCTTGTTTGCGGAAGACACCAATAGCCAAAATCCACGCAAACCTATCGCTTCGTCAGGGTGGAAAAGCGTTGTCAAACGCCTGCCCTTGATCGGTAGAGGAGCCCGCAAAGCGCATCGTCGCAGAATCGACGATCGATTGCGTCGCATTTGCAGGGAAAGCGCTTCCACACATTGCTTCGTCAACTATGCCCTGAGTCAAACTGCTCCAAAGCTGGACATTCCGGTGGTTGGATTGGTGCACGACTTGAACTTTCTTCATTACCCAGATAACTTCACTCCGGATGCACCGCAGGAATTACGACTCGCCATAGCGCAATGGTTACAAGACGCAGACGTCGTCACGGTGCTGTCGCAAGCAGGGAAAGAAGAATTGCTTTCATTAGCGCCGAAACCTTCTCGAGCCCGAGTGGAAATCATCCCCAACGCGATAAAGGATGCCGTAGAGGAGCTTGCCAACCGGAAACCAGTGTCCGGGCCGCCGACTTTCCTCTATCCGGCTACGGCATTGGCCCACAAGAACCATCTCGGCTTGTTGCAGGCCGCCAACGAATTAGCCTTGAATGGTAATGATTTCCAAGTGGTGATGACTGGTGCCAAGGTCGAGGAAATAGGGCGACAGGAGCCAGTGGCAAATGCAACGGTTGAAAAAGCCCGGTTGTATTATCGCGAAAACCAAAATCTCCTCGAGGGAAAAGTTAGTTTCCGAATCGCTCGAAATACAGCTGAATTGTCGCAACTGTATCAACGGGCCCATCGAGTAATTCTTCCCACGAAATACGAAGGCTTTGGGCTGCCCTTGTTGGAAGCGATCTCGCATGGCACGCGAGTGCTTTGCTCAAACATAGCGCAGTTTCATGAACAGGTTGAACGATACGACCTCTCGGCATGGGTGGATTTTTTCGACCCCCATGAGCCGACGTCGATTGCCCGCGCCATGGAAAACACGTGTCTCGCTTCGGAAAGCCCATTGCTTCTTCCCGAAGTGAAAGAGAAATTATCTCAATGGCAATGGCGAGACAGCGCTCGCTCCTATCTAAATCTTTTCGAAGAGCTAACAGCCAAGGGTTCGCAAGACTCTGTCTCGAATCCCAAGAATTGAAATCGTGATCCGCAGGACTTTGACGAAAGTAGGCCGAGCGCTGCTACCGGAAGCCTTGAAAGGACCGTTGCGCAAGCGTATCCAGAAAGGCAGCCCCATGCCAGCCGACTTGCCCTTTGGGCTAGTGGAGGGAAATGGCTCTTTCACGGCTCGGCTACCAAATGAATCCAAGATAAGGATTCCACCCCAAATCCTTTCTGAATTTCGCTCCAATTTCGAAAACGACTGGGATGAAATGCACAGTTTTCTGGAAATCGCCAAGGATGCACAAGTCTTGTTCGACGTGGGAGCCGACAAAGGCGTGATGGCGGCAACCTTTGCGGCTTTAGGAGCAACAAAACAATCCTTCGCTTACGAACCTTCTCCTTCGGGGTGTGCCTTGATGAGCGAGTTGCTTGCCCTGAACGCTTTGGACAAACAGGTTGAAATCATTCCGAAGGTAGTGGCCGAACGCTCCGGAAAGGTCTCTTTCTCTCAGGAAGAAAGCGGTTACGTTCAAGTGGTGCCGGTAGATTCAGCGAATGAACTGCAAACCGAAAGCGTCAGCTTGGACGACGAATGCGCAAGGCTCGGGCTCGCTCCGGACGTGGTGAAGATCGACGTCGAAGGCTACGAAGGAGAAGTCCTGCGAGGGGCCGAGAAGCTACTTGCGGAAAAGGGGCCGATCATCTGCCTCGAGCTACATTTGGCTTATCTGGAAAAACGCGGGATCAAACCGCAAGGGATTCTCCACATGCTCGAGCAAAAAGGATACCTCATATTTTGCTTGGACGGCAAACCTGTTTCACCACGAAAAGCCGTGAATAGCGTGCGGCAGATTGTGAGAGTCGTTTGCCACAAGTCATGATTCCGGGACAATGAACAAGCCATCGGCATGGCAATGCAAGTTGCGACACTTGTGGTTAAAGATTAGGTTCATGTTATCCAGAAGAAAACCTGTGGTGTACACCTTGAGGGACAAGATAAGTTTCATTGCCTTTCACGACAACCTTCATTCCCAAGATATTTTCGTCAGGAGGTCTTACGAGGACAAAGACATTCAATGGTGCATGAATTGGCTGAACGACGGGGATGACTTTATAGATTGCGGGGCGAACATCGGCTATTATTCAGCATGCCTGTCGCAAGTAAGAAAACTGAACAAAGTAGTAGCAGTGGAAGGCAACTTCAAATGCGCCGAGAAATGCCGCTCAACGTTTGAGAACTTATCCCTGAGAAACATCGCAACAGTCAACAAGATCTTGCACTCAAACGAGACCGACAACTTACAAATCAACGACATGCCCGGAGAGGAAGGCTTGCAGCATGCTCGGAAAATAGATCAAGGAGCGTCCTCGGTACCGGCGACAACCTTGGATCAACTGACCAAATGCGAAGACTTAAGACCTTCGCTCATTAAAATCGATTGCGAGGGAGCTGAATCAGAAATTCTGAAAGGCAGCAGCGCCTTACTGGCTGACGTGCGTCCGGCATGGATCATCGAAGTCAATGACGAGGCCCTCGGGAGGGCCGGCTCGAACAGAGAAGAAATGTTTTCGTTACTTCGTGACAACAGGTATCTTCTTTTCCACCTATCCAGTGCATTCCATGATTTCCCGTTTGGCATAGAGGTCGATACGGACTTTCAGTCTTGGAGTTTTAATCTAGCCGCCATACCCATGGAGCAACCCGCGGTTGATCGATGGCGCTCATCAAAGATCGTTCCTTCGCATTGAAGAATCGACTGCTTGTAATTTCAATAACCCTCAATCTTGCATGCCTCGCGGGGTTGTTTTCCTTGGTGAGAATAAAGGGAGGTTTTGATTACCTTTGGATAAAGACTTCCTCCATGATCCGCGGCCAAGGGTTCGATCGCAATTACAACCCTCATTACTTCAATCGCAAAGAGCATTTCGCTCGTATGCCGAAACAGGCGGAAGACGTTCTTTTCATAGGCGATAGTATGGTAGAACACTGCGAATGGGCGAAACTACTGGAGAATTCCGACGTTCTTAATCGAGGAATTCTCGGTGACGACACCTTGGGGGTTCTTCACCGGATAGAGGAAATGCTGAAGCCGATTCCTCCACGAAAGATCTACTTAATGATTGGGATCAACGACTTGTTTCTAGGCGTTTCGGAAAATCACGTTCTGGAAAACTTCGCGGACATTCTGAAACGAATCGAAGTCCATGCCCCCATGTGCGAAGTCATCGTGCATGGTTTACTCCCTATCGATCCGAACCGGGCGCCAAAGCCCATTCCCTCGACGACCATTCTCTCTTTGAACGGACGGTTGAGCCAATTGTGTCGCGAACACGACGTCGTCTACCTCGAAACCTTCGCCGCTTTTGCCGACAAGAAAGGTCGCTTGGCCAATCAATATTCACGCGATGGCCTGCACCTAAACTCGAAAGGTTACCAAAACTGGAAAAAATTGTTGGAAGAACGGGGGAAGGAATGAAGGTTTTCATCACGGCTCCTTGCCTTGGAGCATTCGGCGGCATCGAAGCGTTTTGCCTGCGTTTGGCTCGGCATTTGAGAGAAGAAGAGGGATTTAAAGTGAAACTGGCGTTCCGCGAGGTAAAGGGATTCCAACTTAAAAACTCGCTGAGGGACGCAATCGAGGCAAGCCCCTGTGAAACACACTTCCTGAAAGGTCGGTGGAAAGAACTCGCCCCACTGATAAAGTGGAGCGATTTGGTCCACGGCCACAATCCATCGATTTCTCCAGTAGCCTTGGCCAAACGCTACCGAAAACCATGCGTGTTGACTGTCTATAACTGGCGCCGCCGAGGCTGGAGCCTTCGTTTGGCATTGTGGGGTCTTGCCAACCGATGGGCGGACCGCAGTTGGTACATTTCAAAGTTCGTGTGGGACACTTGGGAACCTCGTAAACGCAAGCCCACAAGCGCTCGCTTGCCAGTGATTTCAGAGTTGCCCGAGGGCGTCGTTTCCACCGAGGAGAGATCGGGCTTTTTCTTCGTTGGTCGCTGGATCCCCAACAAAGGTTTGCGCTTACTTTTGGATGCCTACAAAGCAGCCAAACTCGATAAGGAGAAATGGCCTTTGCGAGTGGCTGGTGACGGCCCGCTGCGAGAGGAAGTTCTTAACAAAATCAGCGAAGAAAAAATCGAGGGAGTAGAAACCCTCGGTTTCGTTTCAGAGGAAAAACGCAAGGAACTCACTCGTCGGACCAAGTGGATGGTGACTCCTCCCAACACAAACGAAGACCTCGGGCTCACACCACTGGAAGCACGTAGCGTAGGAGTGCCATGTATCGTAACAAACGATGGAGGATTGAGGGAAACCGGAGGCCAAGACGCCCTTAGGTGTGAACCGGGCGACCTTCAAGGATTGACGCACCTGCTTGAAACCGCTGCCAAGATGCCGGAACTGGAATACATTAATCGCTCTCACCAAACCAAGGAAGAGTTGAGCAACTACCTGGAACCTCTCTCTCGTTACGGTGAAGAGTACCGGAAACTGTTGCGGGCTTTCCCAAAGTAAGGACATGACAAAGGCCCCCGATTTCACCAAACGCCTGCCCTACGTCGACGTAGTAAAAGGCATTGGAATCCTCCTAGTGGTGCTTGGTCATAACGCTGCATGCGAGCCAGGTTTCCACTTAACCACATTCATCTATTCCTTTCACATGCCCCTGTTCTTCTTTTTGGCAGGCGTTTTCCACGACGAAACAAGAACTCTTGTTTCCCATTTGGCGAGCAAGACGAGAAGTTTGCTGTTGCCCTGTTTACTGGCATTTCTCGCTTGGGTAACCCTTCAGGCGATTTTCATGCCCGAAGTTCTTTTCCCAATCTTGGGCGATCTATCTCTCAACGCCTTGTATGGAACAGGCAAAACCTTGTTCTGGGGACAATTATGGTTTCTCACTTCACTTTTCGTGACTACCTGCGTCTGTCACGTACTCATTAAAGCGCCTCTCCTGAAAGGATCGGTCATCCGTTCGGCATTTGCACTCGCCTTGATTCCGGCAGGCATCGCGCTTTTGGAATGGGCTCCTACTCTTCACTCGATCTTCATTGGTGAAAGGAACTTTATCGTCACAGTTGTGGGACTGCCTTGGAACATCGATCTTCTTCCCATCACGGCGATGTTTTACCTCTTGGGCACCTCCTTCCCCAAAAGGAGTGTCGAAAATCAAAAATGGAACCCGCCGATGTTTTTCTTGGGAGCGACCACTGCATTTGTTCTGGCCGGATGTGGAGTCTTGCTGCTGGACTGGGGCATGGACTTGAACAACCGCAGGTACGATCATTGGGCAGGTTCGACTTGCGTTGCCATTTGCGGAATAGGGGGAGTTTTGTTGCTCTCGCTAGCTCTTGAGAAGCTGGCCATTCGATGGCCAACCAAAACTTTATCGTTCATAGGGCAACGCAGTTTGTTCATCCTCGTGCTGCACTTCTCCTTGCAGCAAAATAGTTTCGGAAAGATGATCTCATTAAATATCCCTTGGTCAGTAGCCTACGTTTGCTCCTTCGCCATTGGGTTAATCGTCCCGATTGGGGTCTCCTTGCTCTGGGAAAGAAATTGGACGAAAACAAGGAGCCGAAAAAAACCGGTGTCATGAAACGACTCGGCATCATCAATGCATTGAGAGGACTTTCGGCCCTCGCCATCGTGCTCTACCACGTGCGCATACCTCTATGGGAAGGTTGGTCCGAGATCGCTGCGAATCCCGCAAAATACTCTCTTTTCGATCGTTTACTAGCTTACCCTGGAGGAGCCTGTCACTTCTTCGGACATGCCGTCATGCTGTTCTTCGTGCTGAGCGGTTTTTGCATACACTATCCTTACGCCGCCAAAGCCCGCCCTTTGCAGCTGAAACCCTATGCCACTCGACGCTTTCTGCGAATATACCCCCCTTATCTGGCTGCCGTAGCGTTAAGCGTGTTCGCCTCCTATTTGCTAGACTGGAGTCTCGGCAACCCGCCAGGAACAATCGTCTGGCGATCAGCCTCAATGACTCAGAATTATCCACCTGGCGAAGGCCAATTTCTCTGCAACCCTGCGCTGTGGTCCTTGCCTGTGGAAATGGAGCTCTATCTGGCCTATCCCATCTTCCTTTTTTGCCTCAAACAGTACGGCTTGCGAATCTCGACAGGTTTAGCCTTGCTCGTTTCAATAGGCGCGTCGGTGCTGGCGAACCAAGACGTCGCTTGGATTATTTATAATTTCGCCCGTTATTGGATCATTTGGTGCAGCGGCGCATGGGTCGCTGAAAAGCTCGCTACCAATTCCTTGCCAGCTTGCGGACGTATGTGGACCGCGGTCACTTTGCTCAGTCTTGGCTTGGCCATGACCGCGATTGCTCGAGAATGGCATTTGGTCTGGCAACAATTGATTTGGGGGGGATTTTTCTTTCTATTGCTCGCATGGTTCCTCCGTCACGTCCCCTACTCCGAAGATAATCCGTCTCCCATCGGCAAGGCGTTGAATGGGCTTGGTTTGATTTCCTACTCTCTCTATCTCACGCACTACCCTTTTTTAGCAGTCTGCGGAAAATGGTGGGAGAACCACCTAGGCTCGAAACCAGTAAACTTTCTCGTGCCCCTGGCGTTCACGGGACTAGCAATCGTTTTTGCCACGATCTTCTACATAGTAGTCGAACGCCCCTGCCACCATTGGGCTCGCCGATTGGGAAGCAACACATGATCTCGGTCAGTCACCCAACGGGAAACACCTTCGTCCGAGCGTTGCTGAAAGAATTGGACGACAGGAAGGAAATGGGCCTGTTTTTCACCACAATTGGATGTGGTCACGACTCTCTCTTAAGAAGGCCTCTTCAAAGACGCTCCTATCCAATCCCCACACGCAAAGTAATAACACATTCCTGGCCCGAGCTAAAAAGATTGATCGGTTCGCGTCTCCCTTTTGGGGCAGCTCGTCGCAACGCTCCCGTTGATTGGATTTATCGAAAGCTCGATCAATGGGTAGCCGATCGTTTGCCAAAATCAGAAACTACGGTCATCCATTGTTACGAGGATGGAGCGCGCGAAACCTTCAAAATCGCCTCGGAACTCGGCATTCACCGAAGTTACGAGTTGCCCATCGCTCATCACGCAACCCTGAGGCGTTTACTTCAAAAGGAAGCTGAACGCTGGCCGGCTTGGGAACCGACTCTATTGGCAACAACTGAGCCAGAGGAGAAACTGCAACGGAAAGACAAGGAGCTGGAGCTGGCGGACGCAATCAGCTGCCCGAGCCAATTCGTCTTGGATACCCTACCCTCTCAGTTGCGAAAAGAAAAACCTTGCTACGTCTCGCCATTTGGCACGCCAACGCCATCACCAACAACGAAAACTGGGCAAAACCGCCATGCAAACGAACCCGTTCGTTTTTTGTTTGCTGGTTCCATGTCTCAGCGCAAAGGTTTGGCCGACTTGTTCGATGCCTTTCGGCAATTGAAAACGCAAAACGCCGAACTGCACATTCTCGGCGCGCCCATGATGCCCATGGATTTCTATCGTTCGCAAGGCGTGGAATTCATCCACCACCCACCCTGTTCTCATCAACGCTTTCTTACTCAAATGGGTCAATGCGACGTGCTTGTCCTTCCATCTATTGTCGAGGGAAGAGCTCTTGTGCAACAGGAAGCAATGAGTCAAGGTTTGCCGATTCTCGTAACACGAAACGCAGGGGGTGAGGATTTGGTGCAAGAGAAAAAAACAGGGATACTTGTGGAACCGAGTTCACCCAATCTGTTAGCCGAGAAAATGGAGTGGTTCATTCGTCACAAGAATCAACTGCCCTCGATGAAAAAAGCAGCCCAGGAACTTGCCTCCTCTTACAGTTGGGCCGCTTATGCCAAGACAATCATGGACAACGGGTTTTCAGTTGAAAGGAAAACTCTTGCTGGTTAGCTTTTGTTTAAGGAATCACCTAATGAAGACAGCTACATGGCGCTAACGACAGCGAAATACAACCAACCCGTCGACGTGCGGTTGGCGGAAACGCTTTCTTCTGAGCAAGTCGTCGTGCGCAGGCTCATCTGGTGCTACTTCTTTCTCTTGCTCTTCGAAGGAGCCTTCCGGAAATGGTTCATGACGGGATTCTCCACGCCCTTGTTGGTAATCCGTGACCCCTTCCTGCTCGGCATCCTTTTCTTGTCCTACAACGGGGGATTCTTTCCACAAAACAAATATGCCCAACGTCTTTTCGGATTAGCCATTGCCTTTGCTGCTGCAAGTGTTTTGGCCCAATTCTCAAACGCCTTGACAATACTCTACGGATTGCGAACGAACTGCCTTCATTTCATGCTGATCTTCATTATTCCCAAGGTATTCACTCATCGGGACGTGGTCTTGGTTGGGAAATGGTGGTTTGTGTGCGCCATTCCCATTTCAATAGTAGTAGCCCAGCAATTCATGGCTCCTCCGGAAGACGTCATCAATACTGTGGCGGGAGGAAAGGGATCGCAAATGATGTCATCGGGAGATAAAGTGCGAGCCTCGGGAACCTTTAGTTTCGTAAGCGGCATTATGTACTACTACGCATTCATCGCTGCATTCATCATATACGGCTTCGTACACCGAAAGGCATTCCCTTTGACCCTGCTCGTCATCGCAACGATTTGCTGCCTCTTGGTAATGGCGACTGCGGCCAGTCGTTCGGTGGTTGGGGCAGTCGCCCAAGTGCTTGTTTGCCTTGGCTTTTTGGCGTTCTACCGACCAAGGCTCTATTCAAAGTTTTTCTCTTTCTTGTCTGTCGTTGTAATTCTCTTTTTCATCTTGAGCCAATCGCAGTTGTTTCAGGAAGGATTGGAAAACATCAGCCTGAGATTCGAGGAAGCATCGGGCATGGGAACCGGAGCTGGCCCCATTCAGGAATATTTCATCCGTAATTATGAAATAGCCAAAGCCCCGTTTACGGCCTCATTTGAAGCCCCTCTCTTCGGTTATGGATTGGGCGCCGGCACAAATGCCGGAGGAGCCCTTCTCGAATTGGGCACCTTGGCAATGGGAGAAAGTGAATGGCAACGCAACATTTACGAAAGTGGCCCGATCATCGGCAACTTGTACATTCTTTGGCGAATTGGGCTTTTCATCGCCATTCTGAAGATAACTCTAAAAGCCCTTAGAAACGAAGGCAACACTCTCCCGTTGCTGTTATTCGGAGCTGCAGGACCTCTTGTGCTGATGGGACAAATCGGGCAACCAACCACCTTGGGCTTCGCCACCTTCGGAGCAGGTCTGTGCTTGGCTGCAACGCGAATCGAACGCCCTCCGAAAACAATTCCTGCAGCGCGATTGCCCACCGAAGTTCGCTGAAATCTCCCCTTAACATTCTTCTGGTCTCCAATTATCGACCAGACGAACAATTCAGTATGATCGGGTTCGCCCGCATGCTGAAAAACGGTTTTGAGCAAACCGGGCATCAAGTTACGGAATGCCACCCAAGACCCTTTTTCGCAAGATTTGCCAAAAAGCAAAGTTTCATGGGGAAATGGTGCGCCTACGCGGACAAATACCTTCGCTTCCCAAGGCAACTCCGTCACCAAGTTCGCAAGTGGAAGACAGACCTCGTGCACGTTTGCGATCATTCAAACGCGCTCTACCTCCCTGCCATCCAAGAATTACCGCATACGATCACCTGTCACGACGTCATTGCCATAAGGTCGGGACTCGGACATTTCCAGCAGGCTCAGGTTGGCAAACTGGGGAAAAAACTGCAGTCTCGCATTCTCGCGAATCTCCGGACAGCCGAATACGTAAACTGCGATTCGGAAAATTCACGGGATGACCTGACTGAATTGGCTCCTGAACTCGCGAACAAGAGCAACGTGATTCATCTTGGTTTCAACCAACCCATGATGCCGATTGAAGAATCCGTCGCGAGGAAGCTGCTTCGTGAAAAGCTTCCGGCTGCGACAAAGCCTTTTATCCTACATGTCGGAAACGACGCTTGGTATAAAAACCGCATGGCAGTACTGGGCGTTTTCTCTCTTTTTCGTAAAAGTTTCGGCCAACCGGTTCAGCTTGCTTTGGTAGGTCCTCCCCTGAACAAAGAACATTCCTCTTATGCAATTCGCGAAGGGTTCATCGACGAAGTGATTGTTGTCGAATCGAGCTCGACAGAGGTATTGCGAGCTCTTTACTCCAAGGCCATAGCCCTTGTTTTCCCCTCCTTATACGAAGGCTTCGGTTGGCCCCCATTGGAAGCTCAAGCTTGTGGATGTCCAGTCATAGCAAGCCCTCTCGGTTCACTTAGCGAAATACTTGCAAATGGAGGCATTATCGAGCACCCCGACAACTTGGAAGCCTATGCATCCACGCTGTCACGCCTCGAAAATGATGACGTTTTTCGTAATCAGGAAATTACCAAGGGGCATGAAAACGCCAAACGCTTCGATGCGCAAAACACCATCACCGCCTATCTGAAAACCTACGAAGACATCCTAGCTCGCAGGAAGGCGACATCATGAATCTCAGCAATCCAAGAAGACTGGCGAAACTTTGTGGGCAACTACTCAGAAAACCTCGCCTGATCCCAAGGCACCTCACAACTTCACTGCCGCGCAAAGCCCCCTTGAGCTCCAGCTTTGCTGGTGGTCTAACGACGCCATCCGCGCCGTCGAGAAACTTGTGACTCCCGCTACGACGGTATTCGAGTAGGGAACCGGTGGGTCAACCCTTTTTCTCGCTCGAAGAACCCAGACCGTGAAATCCGTGGAAGACGATGAAGGGTGGCTCCAAAACACACAAGACGCCCTGGATGCCATGAATCCAACAAACGTCACACTATGCTTTGAGCCTTATGACTTCTCCAATTTAAAGGATTTCCAGAAATCCTCTTACCTTAACGGACTGGATCAGCCGCATGACTTGATCGTAGTCGACGGACAAGACAATTATCACTTTGGGCAATCATTGTCCGCTAGAACCATTTGTTTTCGGCATGCCCAAACTCTCATCGAGCTTGGAGGCGCAATCGAGGTAGACGATTCTTGGAGGTATCCAGAAATAAGAAAAATCTCGGCTTGCAAAAACTTGGCAGTTCACGAATCCGCTGGTCCCGGACGAAGAGGCGTAACCTCTACGGACATCCATCATTATTGATCGGTGGCAAACCCTGTGGAATCCTCAACCAAACGATGAGATCCATCTCGTTTTGCCAAACGCCTCCCCTGGCAGTCCAAAACCAATTCGCAATGATAATAGTTGGGGACTTCCGCAGCCAATGCCTCGAAAAGGAGAAGTTGCCGGGCAGTGGACTTAAGCAAGTCCTCTCCACGCACGACCTCCGTGATTTGCATTGCGATATCGTCTGCAACAACCGCTAGCTCGTACGAAGGGAGGCCATCCTTTCGCCACACTAGAAAATCTCCGAAATCTTGACCCGCAACAAAGGATTGAGGTCCACAGCGCCCATCATTGAAAGCAACCGCCTTGCCATCGGGAACCTGAAAACGCCAATTCATCGAACCTGGGGAAAGCGCATCCCTGCCACTTCCCTCGGGAGGCCTGAGATGGGAAGGGAATACAGGATCGGAATCCCTTTCATGAGGAGCGTTCAATGCACCCCGAACGTCCTTGCGTGACAAGGAGCAAGGATAAATGCTCCCACTGGCATGCAATCTTCGCCAGGTTTCAAGATACCACGACCCCCTTTCACTTTGAACGTAGGGTTCGAAAACCCCACCCACGTCTGGTCCCTCCTGCCAACTCAAACCGAAGCTTCGAAGATCCCTCATGGCAGCTTCAACGTATTCGGAACGACAACGAGATTGGTCGAGATCCTCGGTTCGATAAACAAGCGTCCCGTCAAACTGCAGAGCCCTCTCCATGGCAGTTCGAAAAGTGCTCCCGTGACCCAAGTGAAGATACCCGCTGGGAGTCGGCGCAATCCTTCCGCGATAGGCTCTAGTTTCAATTGATGCTCGATTCATTATTCGTTTTGGCCTTTACTCACCGGCCAAACAAGCCAAGGCCCCAAGCTTGGGCAATTAAACAAAGAAGACAACATGGTATTTGAACAACTCCTTCTAGAGAAACCGCTCATGAGAGCGATCGAAGAACGAGGTTACGAAGAACCGACTCCGATCCAGGCACAAGCCATTCCTGTGATAATCGATGGTCGCGACATCATAGGGTCGGCTCAAACAGGCACGGGCAAAACCGCCGCCTACGCACTGCCCACCCTGCATCGGTTGCATCAAGAAAAGACCTCCCATTGGCCTAAGGTTCTGGTATTGGCTCCAACACGCGAATTGGCGATCCAGGTCGACGAAAACTACAGAGAGTACGGTAAGTTCATGAATTTGCGCACCGCCCTGCTCTACGGTGGAGTCGGTTACGGGAAACAGAATCAAGATTTGCAGAACAAACCCGACGTTGTGGTCGCCACCCCGGGTCGCTTGCTCGACTATCTTAAGCGAAGAGCCTTGAGACTGGACAAACTGGAGACGCTGGTTCTGGACGAAGTAGACCGCATGTTCGACATGGGCTTCATCGAAGACGTCACGAGCATCGTAAACAAAACTCCGAAAACTCGACAAACCCTGCTTTTCTCAGCCACCATACCGGATGCCGTGAAACGCCTATCGCAATGGGCGCTGCAAGACCCGGTTGAAATCGCAATAGACATAAAGATCTCTACCGCCGAAACCGTGGAACACGCGCTCTATCCCGTGGCCGGCATCCAAAAATTCGACCTACTCGCCACCTTGCTCGAACAAATTCATTTCGAGAGCGTGATCATCTTCTTCAAAACGAGAGCGGGCACCGATCGAATCAGTCGCTGGCTACAAGCTCATGGGCACAGCCTTTGTACTCTGCATTCCGACATTAATCAACGAGATCGGGCCAAAGCCCTCAAGGATTTCAAGGAAGGCAAAGTCAAAATCTTAACCGCTACCGACGTGGCTTCGCGGGGACTGGACATTTCAAGCGTCACTCACGTGATCAATTACGACGTTCCACAACATCCCGAGGATTACGTCCACCGTATCGGGCGCACGGGTCGGGCGTATAGTGAGGGCTTCGCTTATACTTTTTTCTCTTCCGATGAAACAAGCATGGTCCTGGCCATCGAACGGTTCATTGGACAAGAACTCCCGCGCGAAAAAATCGACAACTTTGACTACCGGGAGGAACTCGTTGCTTCCGCGGCTCCTCCGGCCAGTCGCAAAAGGAATCGTGGTTTCGGAAAGCGAACGTCAGGCAAGCGGCGGCGTGGGTTCTAGACTTGCATGAGCTTCCAATGGAAAATGAAAATCAGCCCGATTGTTCCTTGGATACGAACGAAAAGTTGACCCCCGAACAACAATTCGTTTGCGGAGGAGGCACGGAACGTCCTTTCACCGGGGAATACTGGAACTGCAAGGACAACGGCGTTTACTTGTGCGTGAGATGTAAAAGTGAACTATTTTGCTCCAAAACCAAGTACGACTCCGGCACGGGTTGGCCAAGTTTCAACGATACAGTGTCGGAAAAGGCCGTAAAAGAGCTTCGAGACACGACTCATGGCATGGTAAGGGTTGAGGTGCGATGCGCGAACTGTGATTCGCACCTCGGGCACGTGTTCGAGGATGGCCCAGCTCCGACCGGGTTGCGATATTGCATAAATTCGGCTTCGCTTCAGCTCAAGCCGAGCAGCTGATTTAAGAACGATTCAAGGGAACCGCGTTCCGAAAGGGACGCGGTTTTATTGTGCTTGGTCAAAAAGATGGATAAGGCCCACCATTGAAAATCAATCCTCACGCAAGTCGGATTTAAAGCGTCAATCCTTTCCACAAGACCTATGCATCGGCTTTCGCGCAAACCATCACAGTTTCCTGTTGCGACTGGAGGCAGAGTGAAATCCGTCCTGCAACAAACCACTGCTCGCAAACGAAAATCCGTTGCCCCCTCGGGAATCCTCGCAAAACAAGATTGATCATGGAGGGTAAAACAACAGTTTTGTAGACTTGAATGACAACAAGTAGATCCTCCATGTCCAAATGAACGAATTGCTATACCTGTTGCCCCTTATCGGAGCCATGATCGGATGGCTTACGAACTGGGTAGCAGTAAAGATGCTCTTCCATCCCAAGGAACCCATTCGGTTGTGGTTTGTCACCTTCCACGGAATATTCCCTAAAAGACAGGCGGCCTTCGCGCAGAAACTGGGTGTTCTGGTTGCGACGGAACTATTCTCCGTGGAAGAAGTAACCGCTAAACTGCGTGAAAAAGCACTGAGCGAAGAAGT
>CEUS01130758.1_pt1 | contig 15931 bp, 16 predicted proteins | sample 427031 | NCBI WGS metagenome assembly CEUS01 (sample SAMEA2622837, study PRJEB7988) | marine metagenome | biome: marine biome (ENVO:00000447); feature: marine epipelagic mixed layer (ENVO:xxxxxxxxx); material: "saline water (ENVO:00002010), including plankton (ENVO:xxxxxxxx)" | depth 140 m | reverse complement strand
GCTTATAGTCTTAAATTGAGAAAAACAGTAGAAATACTAAATCCTAAAATCGTAACCATGAAAAACGGTAGAAAAGCTGTTCAGGGTGTTGCAGCTGAAGATCCATCAGCTAAGGTATTTAGAATCCTTAGTGACAAGGACGTAGCCGAGGTTGAAAAGCAAATAGGCTCATAATTTAGATAATCGGCGTTGGAGTTTGTTCAGGAATTACAGGGTCAGATTCAGAACATGCGATGATAAGAGAGACAAGAGCAGTAAATAATATTGTCTTGTTACTACTCATTCTGATTATTAAAAATATATTTTGTTAAATATATAATATTTATACTATAACTACATTATTTTCCAATGTTCCAATGTCCGTAATAGATATACGTACCACGTCTCCTTCTAATAGACTGAATTCAGGGGGTGGTATTATTGGTGTTCCTGTCAAAAAAGTTGTCATGTCAGGTACAGTGTTACTTTTGGTTAACCAATTTTTAAGACTTTCAAATTTGCGTGACAACAATGAGGTTGAAGAATCGTTTTTGAAAATTAGTTCTCCATTTCTAAATATCGAGCATTGAATAGTTAATGAATTAGGGTTAGTTATGCTACTTACACTTACAAAACTAGGTCCAATAGCACAACATTTGTTATATGTTTTTGCCTGTGGGAGATATAGCGGATTTTCTCCTTCAATCGATCGACTACTCATATCATTTCCGATTGTATAGCCAATGATCTCATTTCTGAATAATACGAGAGCTAATTCTGCTTCCGGAACATTCCAGCTTGAATCTTGCCTTATGCCAATTTCATCAAATGGTCCTACAGATCTTTCTTTTGTAGCCTTGAAAAAGATTTCTGGTCTATCTGAATTGTAGACTTTTGCATAAACATCAGGAGTTTCACTTTCTCTTTTACGTTCTAGCTCACTTGATTTATATGTGACTCCTGCTGCCCATATTTCAGTAGGTGTATATGGCTGACACATTTTAAATTGACCAGATTTTTTTTTCGATGAAGAAATTAAGTCGTCTAAATTAATTTTTAGGTTGGTTGAGTCCAATAATGGGATAGCAATGCTATCTAAATCAGTGAAATCATTTTTCGCTAGGAGTAGTAATTCTTCAAGATTTGATAAAGGTTGATTTTGGTAAGTGATTCCACAAAGTGTTGTGTCATCATCTATCTGTGCCGTCAAAAAAACTTCTTTGGTTGAATTATTGATTATTTTATAAAATCGCATTAAATTCTTCTTTCTTATTTTTTCATCTATAAAATCGTTCTCCACACTGAGTTCTTTCGATTTATAAAAATATGTTTTGTTATTTTCTTAAATATATAATATTGGTCAGATTAGTCAATTCCTTTCGATAGTGTTTACAAAACCTTTTATAACTCATAATATTTCGACAAATTAACAGGAGATAACTAATCCCAAGAGGAATTCCAAATCCCCAAGATTCATAAGTTGTTTGTTACTACCATTTAAATCTGTAAATATTTGAAGTAAACTTTAAATAAGTGAAAGGAATTTAAATGCCATCTTTTGATGTTGTGTGTAACACAAATTTAGCGGAATTGGATAATGCAGTTAACGGCGTTAGCCGTGAAGTAAGACAACGATTTGATCTGAAGGGTACTTATTGCCTTGTTGAACGTTCGGGGAACAATTTGATCATCAATGCAGACAACGACATGTTACTTAGGCAGATGCATGATTTAATAAAAACTTACTGTGGTAAGCGTGGAGTTGATATCAAGGCCCTAGATTTTAAGAAGCCACAAATTGCTACTAAAGGAACATTGAGGCAAGAAGTGGCCATCAGACAAGGCATTGAAGACTCGATGTGTAGGCAAATAGTGAAGATGGTGAAAGGAAAAAAACTCAAGGTGCAAGTCAAGATTCAGGGCTCTGAGCTACGGGTCAACGGGAAAAAGCGAGATGACCTACAAGAGACGATTGCGACAATCAAGAATATGAATCTTGATGTACCTCTCCAGTATGTAAACTTTAGAGAATAGATCTCTGTATTCATTAGCACAATACCTCTAATCAGTGAATTTTACTGAATACAAATCTGCGTCTTTCATATAGAATCTCAGTCGTACAACCTTGCCTTCTAGTATCCCGACATCAGGACCATTTTCCCATTCTACGATTCTATCTATTTCATCACCGAAGAATTCTGGGCACTCTTCCAATCTATAGCCAGCAATTGGAAAGCCTTCTTGGTTCAATATCTCAACCTGTATCCCGCCTGCAGCGCTAGTGGCATAATTAATCTCTAATTTATTACCTTTAAATTTAAATGGCTTCGTAACAAATTCCCCTCCTGAATAATCGGCATTTACAGAAATAAATCCGTCTAGGCGAATAGAATATCGACTAAGATGTACTGTAGGTTGACCATATTGTGAAAGGCGGTAAATATACATATCTCTATCTCCACCAGGCACAACCCCGAGAGCAGGTGTGTTGTCACGATTGATCCAATCTCGAGGGCTAGGCCCTGGACGTATAAAGCCTTCCATGAATGTCCTGTCGTACCGGTTCCCTCCTCTACTGGTCATAAATACTGAATCACTTGAATCACTATAATACTTTTCGACCCCATCAGCAAAAAACTGTTCAGCTTGTTCATCAGGTAAAGCCTTCCTGCCCTCCATAAATCTTTTAGCTAACGAAATATATATGTGTGGAGCGCGAAAGTATGGATGGGTACCGTTAGTGTAAAGCTGTTCATCAGGGGTGTCGCCATAATCCATTTGAACCAGAGGAGTCCAGTTAACAAAATCGTCACTCGTCGTACGGGAAATCCAGCGTAAACCGTGTCCGTCCTTACCAAATCTCTTTCTATACTCTAATGAACTCTCTTCTAGAGTATTGCCAAGTAACTTCCATTCACGTACATAAGCCACGTAGCAGCCTTCACTATCAGACCAAAACGCTACATTTTGAGAATCCCAGGCCGGCTTATCGTGGAACATAACTGGTTCCTGAGTAAGTCTATTCCAGTGGATTCCATCCTCAGATACAAATGCTGAAGGTGGGCTTCCTGATAGTGCTTTAAATTTTTCAGATGGATCAACACCAGGACGAGTATCCATCGTTACGCTAAAATAATTGCTGTTGGGTTGGCGATTCTCATCGAGTGCTATTGAACTGCCATAATTGCCCCCCCTAGTAATAGCATTGTTATCATAGCTACCATTTATTTCAACCAGACCTAACTGCGGCCGCTCCCAAACGATTCCATCTGAAGACTCAGCATAACAGGTAGATGCACTATGTCCACCCCCCCCAGAACTTGGATCATTAAGTCCCCTGTAGTACATTCTGTAACGATCTTCTTCTTTAAAAACAGTAAAATAGCAGGCGTATGGAGACTCCCATGGCTGATCAAGCTGAAGAGCTACCCCCTCATTACGTGGTTCGTGAAGTTTAAGCTCAACGTCCTCCATACTATCTATTAAATAATAATCAACGAAAAGTTCTCGTCGGGAACCTATGTCTAAGATAGCAGTACTAACCATTTGTGTTTTCTCCTATAATTACGATGCCTTTTAACTTGTAAATATTTGATAAAAATCTATTTAATCCATTTTGCAAAATATCTTGGAGCCCATTTATGAGATAAATAATTAGTCCTAGTTTTAAACCTAATATAAGAAGGGTCTTCTTGTAAATCTATCCATGCTTTGGCTCCATTAATCGTTGGGAATTCAGTAATAACAGTAGTGCGCCAGTTAGATTGTGGAGTAATTAATTGATAGGCTTCTAATCTAATTAACTCATGTTGCTTAGATACGGAGTAAATGTTTTTAATATATTTCTGTCGTTGACCTTCGTCAAGATTAAGTAAGTCTGAACCTGGCACAGATATTTCAAAAGTTATAACTACCACACTATTTTTATCTTCTTCTAGGTTAGTATGATCTAAATCATTTTCGTTGATGACAGGGTGCTGTTCTGATTCATTAATAACTGAATGGACTTCCATGTGTTCAATACGTCTTGCTAAATAATAATTCAAGGATCCATACTTGCCGTATGGTGGTTCCATTTCAGCATTTATCCATGCTTCAGCTCCTTCAAATGTTGGAAATTCAATAGCCCAAAAAAATTGCCAAGCATTAATTGGACTAAAAAGCTTGTAACCTTCAAGTTTAATTATTTTGTGTTTATCAATAATCGATCTCATAAGATTTATATGTTCTACTGAATACGAATCTTGTTCTTCAGGACTAAGATCGTACCAAGAAGGAATACGTCCTCCTTTAAGAAATACGACTACGCTATCTTTTTTTGTATTAGATGATTCAAACATTCTTCCTCCACATGAGTCACACCTAGGTTTGCTTATAATATATCATTCAGATCAACAAAAATGGTTTTCGTTAAATATATAATATTGATTAGATTAGTCAATTGCCATCAGTCAAGTGATGGCCATGAGTGGTTTTTTGGATCCAAGATACGTTTTGGGGAAAAATATTCCTCTGGATAATCATTGGGGCCATCTAAACCCAAGATTTGTTGAACTATATGCCTAGCTGCATTAAAGTGTACTCCAGATCCTGACCCAACTTGCCCGCCTATTATATATTGACGCTTATTATCTAATAATCCTATTACTGGAAATTCGTCATCTGTATACCCAACTGTCCCACTCCATTCATTTGTAATTTCCATTGAACTTGGTTCGAAACTATTACCAGACTCCCCTATCACATATTTAGTTATAAATCTGGATGGTCGGTTCCGGCCAGCATCTTGATATGAGACGGGTGTTTCGTCAGATCCAAGTAGCACTCCATTTCCACGTCGGACAAAAAATGCCTCGCTTTTCATTAAACCAATATTTGGTTTCATAGATTTTGGTCCACCTTTAGCATAAGCTGCCTGACTTTGAGCTGCGTTTATAAGTCCTTTAAGATGTGGGTGTAGCAGAGTTGTATAAGATTCAATTGCATTAATTACAAATTGCGTTTTGATTTCTCCTCTATTTGTATGTACTAAATAGTGTGTTCCGATATCTTCTATTTTTACAACTTTCGTGTGCGTGTAAAGGTTTACGTTCTCACTTTTAAGGGCTATTTCAAGTAGTCCCCAAACCCATTTAGCAGGATGCCAAGTAGCAGCTCTTTGAGAAAACCCAGCCGGACTTTCTAATCTAATACCACCTATTTTCTTAGCATATTCTGGTTCTATTTTAGTCCAATCATAAAACCCAAAGTCATTCCCTAGTTTTACCGAATAATCAAGTGGTTTTTTGGAATCTAAATGTTTCCATTGAATCCAACCATTTCTTGAATATTCACAATCAATATTTTCATCTAGTATAGTTTTTTCTATCATGTCAGCATTTTTGTATGCACTTTGGACATATATAGATGCAAACTTGTTTGATAGTTTGTCTTGTTGGTCGTAATTGAGATCGGTTCTGGATTTTTGAAGGTGTGTCAAAACGGTATTTTTTACTGTTGCAAAATAACGTCCCATCACTACTATCCCAGCATTACGCCCACTTGCACCAGAGGATGCCTCATTCATTTCTAAAACCGTCATATTCCCGCCACGTTGTTTTGACCAGTGATATGCAGATGCGGCTCCCGTGAATCCTGCACCTATCACCACCACTTCAACCTTTTCGGGAATTTGAGCTTGTGGATTGCTGTTCCACGGATGGTTTTCTAGTGGATTTTTTGATGCTAACCAGTATGGTAGTTGAGAAAGATTATCTGAGAATTCAACTAACGTAATTGCATTTGGAATAGAGTTGAATAAATGAGGGATAGTCCATTGGAGCAGTTTAATGATTCTCATTAGAATATTCGAATCACCATATACTTTTGTCATAAGTGTTTTGGCCGCAGTAATATCATACCAACGTAGATTTGATAAAAGGGTTACGGCAATTAGAACACGTTTTAAAATATTTTTTCTTCTACTCAATCCGATCACCAAAGAGAGTTTTCATTAAATATATAGTAACGGTCAGATTAGTCAATTCCAAATTAATTTATCTGGATGCTTTAGGTAAATAAAAGGCTGTATATGTGTTAATCCACAAATCTACCTTTAACGGGGTTCATTGGATCATTAAATCCAATTCCTGTGTGTTCCCCAGGGGGTACAAGTTCGTCGATTTCTAAAAGATTAGATTTAGGAATGTTCCAGCCAAGTGCGCCTATGTTATCTTCATACTGCTCTAAATTTCTAGGTCCTATTATTGCAGAACTAATGGCTCGATTAGCTAAAACCCAGTTGAGAGCTATTTGAGGTGTAGTTTTTCCGATGCTTTTAGATATGTCAGACAGCTTAGAGGCAACCATCAGGCTATGTTCTCTCATTTCTGATTCGAGTATCCGTGAGTCCCCTTGTCCAGCTCTTGAATCTGTGGGTATCGGTTTGCCTGGTAAATATTTGCCCGTCATCACTCCTCTAGCCAATGGGCTGTACGCCATAACTCCTACACCATATTCTTTACAGAAGGGCAATAGTTCGACCTCTATATCCCTGTTCACTATGTTGTATAGATCCTGAACAGCTGAAACTTTTGTTAAATTTTTCAGCTCCGCCATCCAGATTGCTGAGCAAATTTCCCAAGATTTGTGGTTAGACATGCCAATGTAACGTACTTTACCCTGACGAACGAGGTCGTTAAGGGCGGTGATGGATTCTTCCAAGGGCGTGGAAGGATCAGGGCGGTGAAGCATATATAAATCTATATGATTGGTTTGAAGTCTTTGAAGGCTGTTTTCAACTTCAGTTAGTATATGATGACGGCTTAACCCTCCATCATTTGGTCCTGACCCCATAGATCCGTTAACTTTTGTTGTGATGATTACATCGTTTCGTCGATCGTTGACAGCCTTTCCAATAATTTGTTCAGACAATCCGTTGTTATATACGTTAGCGGTATCGATAAAATTGATTCCATCTGACATGGCTCTGTGAATTAATGAAATGGAATCTTTTTCATCGGTTGAGTTTCCTAAAACCATTGTTCCCAAACATAATTCTGATACTTTTAATCCTGATTGACCTAAGTTATTGAATTCCATATCTTACTAATACCTCGAAATTTATCGTCAATTTTAAACATATTTGCCTTATAAGACATAATATAGCATTAATACCAGTGAGTATTGAAATAACTATGTGGGTAGTTTTTACTCTTATTTTTTATCGCATTCATTTATGTGATGGTATAGATAAGGATTGTTAACCTTTTACAACGTGCTTCATTGCCATGATATGTTCTGGGCCAGTAGCACAACATCCTCCAATTATCTGTGCTCCCATATTTTTCCATTCCATCGCAAATTCAGCTAATCTTGAAGTCGTATATGTACCAATTTGAAGAATATCTGGTCCACTACTAGGTAATTGATTAGTCAACATAGTTTTGTTGACCAACGGTCCTGTAGGATTGTATCCAATATTTGGATAAGCACCAACAGGACCATCAAAAGCATCAACAAGCTTTGGTAACGTAGCTGTGATAGCCTCTGGATTACTACACATTATTAATATCGCATCTACAGGTAAATCTTTCAGATCAGAACAGAGAGTTTCTATACTTTCTCCAAATTGCATATTACCCTGGCGATCAACATGCCGAATTGCCAAGAACACTGGTAATCCGGCAGTGGCACAAGCTTTTACTGCACTCACACAATCAGCAATATAACCTACATATTCCGCTAGAATTAGATCTGCACCCTGGTCAGCTAATATCTTTGCATGTTCAACATAATCTCGAGTAAATGATTCTTCTCCCATGATCTCTACATCTGGTTTATCTATGCCTACACGTACATATAAGCTAGGTGCTGCTATTCCTCCTGCAACATACGCTAACGGATTTATATTATCTCTAGCAATTACTGCATTTCGTGCAGCAGCAGTCGCATATTCACTCCATTGGTCTCTCAAGCCAATTCGCTCCATAGATGTTGGGGTTGTCCAAAAGTTATTACTGATTATCATATCTGCACCAACTCTAAGGTAGTCTTGATGTACCTGTATAACAACATCTGGATTATCTATGTTTGCGGTAGCAGACCAGGCCTTAAGTTTATCTGAAGCATCCTTTAGAACATTAACTCCCCTTCTCTGTAACTCAGAACCTGTTCCTCCATCCATCAGTAGAAATTCACCATTTTCTAATACATCGGTGATTTTTTTTCTTAGCATTGATATACTCCTTACGGTTTTTTGAGTTACTAGTTATTCCTGACTCTTATTTTTCATTCTATTTTAATTTTTTTATTTGCTTTTTTTATTTGCATTGTAGTGTTTAATTTACTGTTAATAAATATATAATATTGGTCATATTAGTCAATTCCTATCGGTTGACAAAGTCTAGATATTTTGTCAACAATCTTATACAAAAGCTAGTAACATATGTATGTTTTACTAGTAAAAATTATCACAATTAAGGAGATGTTATGAACCAGAGACGTATAACTATACTTGGCGGGGGAAATACTGCATTTGCTACCGCTGCAAAATTAACTCTTGATGGGTTTGATATCACCTTGTGTGAATTACCAGCATTTAAGAATCAAATTGAAACAATAAAAAACACCAAAAAAATATCCTTAGAAAGTGTAACTGGTTCAGGTGTTGCAAATTTATATAATGTTACAACAGATTTTAGTATGGCACTTTCATTCTCAAATTTAGTTTTAGTCATAGTGCCTTCATATGCCCATTCTGAATTTATAAACGCTGCCCTTCCATTTATAGATAATAATCACATAATTGTACTCATGCCTGGAAATCTTGGATCGATTCAATGGAAGAAGATGGCATTAGAAGCTGGAAAATCATGTATTATTTCAGAAGTTGATACTGCACCATATGTGTGTAGGAAAACCTCATCTGACTCTGCAATAATTTGGGGAGTGGTATCACAATTAGGCATAGGTGTTTTACCTAGTATAGAGACAAATCAAGTTTTTGATTTGTTACAGAATATTTTTCCGGGGTTGTCTACATATTCTGATGTAATGGAATGTGGTCTTTCTGCAGCTAATCCAGTTGTACACCCTGCAGGTGTTTTAATGAATGCTGGTAGAATTGAATATTCGCATGGAGAATTCTATTTTTATGAAGAGGGGGTTTCAAAATCTGTAGCTGAAGTGATTATGGCTGTAGATAAGGAACGCATCAATATTGGAAAGCATTTAGGGTATAGCTTGCATCCAATTAATGAAGTGTTTCATAATGCTGGTTTTGGTCCTAAGGGAAATCTTTGGGAAACAATTAATGGAAGTTATATGTTAACTAGGTTAAAAGCGCCAGGTAATTTAAGTAGTAGATGGTTAACTGAAGACATTCCTTTTGGTTTAGTAACCTGGAGCTTTTTGGCTAATTATTTTAATATTGAAACTCCAATGATTAATTCAATTATTAATTTGGGTTCAGTAATTATGGAAACTAATCCATGGGAAAGTGGTAGAGATATAACGTCGTTTGGAATTGCGAACAAATCGGTAGATGATATAAAAAGTTTTTTAAAAAATGGTAACTTGAATTAAGAGAGATTGTCTTCAATTTCTATAATCCGATCGATTACTTCAGTAGTGATGGTTTCGTGATAATTATCAAAAGGTATAGTTAGTGATCTTGTGTTAGTTGTTTGAAATAATTTCCTTTTTTTACAATAGCGCTTAAAGAACTGAATAGAGATATCAATATGCTGAAAGGCAAATGCCAAAAATGGCACAATAGAATCGAATAGATTAATTGCTTCTGTCCTTTTACCGCTATTGTATAAATTGTATATGTGAACAAAAGGTTTGTTAATTGCAGTAGTTGTAAAGAATGACGTACCTCGATCTAATGCTTCAATAAATTGTGGGAGTGACCAGCCCACCCCTACTGCAAGATTATTGTCTGTCGCTTCTAATATCTGGGAAATTTTATATCCTGATGGAACTGTTTCAAGTTTAAGACATCTGAAAGAATCAATTTCTTCCCACAGGTCTCTGATTGTATCGATACTCATTCCAAAACTTGACCAATGTAAGTCTTGAATCATCAACATTGGAGGGTTGGATTTAACAACATTGGAGAAGTAACGTTTTACAGATTGTTTATCTTCAATAATATCCATCGGTACTGCACAAAGAACTCCATTAGCTCCGGATTCAACTGCATGGTCTAAAAATGCCCTAGAACGATTTGGATCTTGATGGCTGACACCAGCAATTACTGATATCTTATCTTTACCAATTTCAATCACTTTTTCTACAAATTCTTTACGTTCTGTGTCAGATAACTGAGAAACCTCACTTGCTACAGCAGGGACTATACACCCAACTATACCATCTTTGATTCCTTGTTCAATTAATCTATTTACAGAATCATAGTCAATGATATTACTCTCAGTAAATGGAGTGTTAACTATTGGTACAATTCCTTTTAAAGGGTACAGTGTTTTATCCATTTTTGTTTTCTTCAACATCTACTTTCTCTTGGTTAATAAACCAAGTTTTTTTTGCTTGAATCATTGTCTCATTCAACTGAACACTATTTTCTTTTGATTGCTTAATCCAATTACCTGTATCATCTTTCATTACGGGTAAACGCTCCTGAACAGATGGAGGTTCTAATATTGAAGTAGGTGTTTCAGAATACCAATAAGAGACAGAAGACATCTCATTAGCAAGATGGTTTGCATGTCCATGTTCGATTGTAACCTTTATATCCTCTTGGTATCTTATTGGGTTTTCGAGATGAAAAACATAACTGGTTTGATAACCTCCTGTATCAAGTTCATAAATAGAACTACCATTTCTCAAAAATGCATTTGGTTGCATACCCCATGCTTGATTAAGGTAATCCTCACTACCTGTCCCATGTAAATCAGGTGGCCATTTGTAGCCATCAACCCAAATCATGTCATCACCTTCTCCCCACCAAGTACCCTGAAAATTTGTGACTGATATATTGCACCCGATATAGTGTCCCTTGCCTTTTGTGTTCAAAATAACATAATTGTTATTCCATGCTAGTTCTTCTTTGTTGCTTATATTTGATTCAGGAGAATTAACTGTTATTTCATGTCCCCATCCACCAAAAGGATTAGCTCTATTAAATTCGGCATGAAAATATCCAGTGTCTGGAGGTAGTTCATTTAGGTTTTCATAATCAATATAAAACCACATCTGATGTGGTTCATCACTCTCATTAATCAATTCCACCACAGCGCGTTCTCTAAATGGCATCTGGACATAACAATTTAACGCACATCTACCATTAAAAGCATTGTTGTCTTTGGCTGATGCACTAAAAAGGTATGATTGAAAACTATTAACAATTCCATGACCAAGACAGAAAAAATCACCTAAAGGAACCAATACACTAGGCTTACTCGCATTATCCCAGGTGATTTTAAGAAGTGCTTCACGATAGTGCTCCCTTTGAGTCATCCAAATATGCGTTATAACACCTGGCCCTTCTATATCTGCTAGAACTCTAGACTCTCTAGGTTTAATAGTCCAATAATCATTATTTCCACCCGTCAAATCCCATGAAGAAACTCTCCCTACAGATGAATTGGCAATCTGAGTAATATTATTAAGAATCAACTTTATACTCCTTAGAGCTTATTTAATAAAAAGGTCTATACTTTGTCAATTGAGGGAATTGACTAAACTCACCCATATTATATATAAGTATAGAATGAATAAATAAGTATAGAATGAATAAAAAAATGCAAAAACAGAAGTTTTAAAAAATCCATATTTAGATGTTGAAGAAAACAAAAATGGATAAAACACTGGACCCATTAAATGGAAGGTACCAATTTGAAAACAAAACCATTTACCCTGGCAATATTACCTGACACTCAAATATACACCAACTCCTATCCTGAGATATTCACAATACAAACTCAATGGTTAGTAAATAACATTGATAAATTGAATATTGCGTTTGTTTTACACGAAGGTGACATCCAACACACTAATACAGAAGACCAATGGAAGCGTGCTTACTCAAGCATGAGTTTACTAGACGGCAAAATACCTTATGCAGTTGTTAAAGGCAACCATGATATGGGTCCAGAAGGAAAATGCGAAGTAAGGGAATCTCCACTATTTGAAAAATTTTTCCCGGTGGATAAATATATTGGTCTTAATACATTTGGGGGTACATTTGATCCAAATCTACTCGATAATAGCTATCACTTATTTGAAAAAGCGGATATTGGTTGGTTAATACTAGCATTAGAATTCCTGCCACGCGACCGAGTACTAGACTGGGCAAATGATATATCCGCTTTTCACAAAGATAGGAAAATAATAATACTCACCCACAGTCACGTTTACAAAGACAACAAATTACATGGTGAAGTACCTTGTCCTACCGATAATTTTGGAATAATAAATTCACCGGAAGGGGCAAATAACGGAATCCAAACATGGGACAAATTAATAAGGAAACACAACAACATGTCATTTGTTTTCAACGGCCATTTTTTGGACATTGGGCGTTTTTCAGCAAAAGGTGACCATGGCAACATAATTCACCAAATGCTCGCCAATTATCAGGATATGGAAAAAGGTGGCTCCGGTTATTTACGACTTGCCCAATTCGATCCATCTAAAAAAAGGGTGCACATTAAAACTTATTCGCCTTATTTGGATTCTTATCTATCAGATGACAGTAATGAATTCATTTTAGAAAACTGTAACTTCTAATACTTATGATTTTGATGGAGAAACCAATATCCTAAAAAAATCTTTGTTCCCACTCAGCATCTTGTTGTAGACGACATCAACTACTTGGTCAATACCATCAGTTAACTTCATCAATTGGGTTTTACGTTTTTTAATATTTTTCATCTCTCGAGATAAACTCTTTAATTGTTAATGCTTCTCGCTATACAAAAGTGAGTGCATCGGCGGGATTGTTGACAAGTATATTTTCTATGGCTTGTTTCGTAAATCCTCTGGAATACATATAAGGTACTATATGCTTCAATATATAAGCATATCCATGTCCACCATATTTGATGAGTCTGTGTTTGGTACATATATCCTGTGAAAATAATATTTTATTACCATAACCTTTGATTACAAGATCCAGTACATTTTTCAGTTTGGTACCATCGTTAGGGTGGTTTATCGATGGATTGGGACGATAAAATGAACTTTCATTACCAAAAAGATCCCATTCGAGGTAACATCCTGTTTTCGCAATATCAATCAGCTGTTCTCTGTCAAAAATAGTTCTGTCTATATGTCCCAAGATAGTTCTACTTAGATCAGCTTTATTCTCAATCAGGACTTCCAGGATCTCTTCATGAGATCTTTCGTTTCTCCCAAGATGTATCGAAATAGATGAACCTGTTTCTTTCTGTGCAATAGCTGAAGCAGCAAGAACTTTCTTTTCGTTTACAGTCAATGGCCATGAACATCCTATTTCGCCTATTATCCCTGATTTTATACCTGTACCTGCTACACCTTCCAATATGTCACTAATTATATGTTCTGCAAGCTTTTTCACGCTAATGTTTTCAACATAATCAGGATGTGAATCGTTCACGTAAAATCCTGACCCCATGATTATATTGATGCCTGTTTGTTCAGATATGTCTCTCAATCCCTGAGGATTACGGCAAACACCTATGCTAGTTGCGTCTACTACTGAGACTCCTCCATGTTCTTTATACAAAAGTATCTCGTCTATAGCAGTCTGTTTATCAAGTAATTGGTAATTGTCATGATTGGCCTGATGGTAATACCTGATAGCACCTAATACCTCTGTATCAAGCTTGGAATGGAAGAATTCGTAGTTGCTGTCATCGATATCAGGATTAAACAGTCTGGCAAGATCTATAAAAAGATGCTCGTGTGTTAATGTGATACCTAGCTGCTTTGGGCTTATCGTTCCTGTGACTGTTTGTATTTTTCCTGATAATTTGCTTGGCATATGATGTGATGACTATCGTATATATTATTATTTCTCATAAATATACAATAATGTTCCGATTAGTCAATTCATCTTAGTATACAAAGCATAAAAAAATTATGATCCTAGTAGTGTATTATGAATGATATTAATATAGGAGGTATTATGATTGAATTACAACGATCATCATTAGATTTGTGTATAGTATGTAGTAATTTTGACGATTCTTTGAATTTTTACCATAAGTTGCTTGGATTTAAAATAGTAGCTGAAACTGAGATACCAGCAGAAGTTGCTTTGAAGTTTGGATTAGCTCCTATGGGATTTAGACAAGTACGATTAAAAGCAGGCGACTCTTTACTAAAATTGATGGAGATAAAAACACCCTTAAAAAAAGGATCTCATCAATTTTCACAATTCTCAACTGGTATTAGATGGGTGACATTTTTTGTTAATGATGTCCAGTCTACATATACGACTCTTAGTAGTGCAGGTGTTCACTTTTTATCTGAACCTCATGCAGTTGATACCGTTAAAGGTGAAGATCCAATTGCTGGTATTGTTTGTGCTGTAGATCCTGATGGATTATTAATCGAATTTTTGCAATTATAAACAAGGATTCATCAAAGTATTAGTTTCAAATTCCCAGGAAGATTATAGTATACGTTCCCAAACCAGAGTAGATATTCTACTTTTCCCTCGAAATCGTATAGAAGGTGTTTTAAGAGTTAGTCTATTGTCTGACAGATGAAAAGACCGTTTTTGGGTTATACCAATCCAATTGGGGAATAAACATGTTTCTATATGATGGTATACTTTCCCTTCCTCTTTTGAAATCGTATAAGTGCCTGAATAAGCAACGTAACCTTCAAAGGCATTTCGTATTTCCATATCGCTTCCATTGTGCTGATCTTGTGATGTGAATATGGGACGATTATTTTCCATAATGTGAACCGAGATGCGTCCGCTTTTTGTGTAAGTAATTATTCCAGTAGGATTCTTACCAAATGGATATACGATATTCCCATCCGAGTCTTGTGATGACATGGATATCAAACTCCAGGTACCAATGAATTGTTCTTCAAATGTCATAGTATTTCTTCTCACGATTTGTAAATATAACTATAATTATATCAACTATAGTAATCCAATAAATTTTGACAATCGAATCATAAACCAGGATATTAGTTTTAGTGTATGAAGTGATAGTATGTCTCTATAGCTGATCTTAGGAGGAGTATATGAGGTTTAAGAATAAAGTTGTAATTATAATGGGTGCCGGATCTGGTATTGGGCGTCAGGCTAGTGTGCTTTTTTCAAAAGAGGGAGCCAAAGTCGTTAGAGTTGATATCAATAAAGATTCATTGAGTGAGTTGGAGAAAGGAAATTCTTCTAACCTCACAGTAATTGCAGATGTTATGGATGAGATTCAAGTTAAAGGTGTTATGACAAAAACATTGGAAGCATTTGGTGTTATTGATGTTTTAGTGAATGCAGTTGGTGGAAGTACAGTAATTGATAATAGTTTTGCAGCAACGGATGAGTTAACTGTAGATGAGTGGGACAATCTGATGAGGTTTAATCTAAGAGGAGTTTTCCTTTGTACTAGAGAGGCTATTATACACATGAAGAAACAAAGGAATGGAAAAATCGTTAACATAGCGTCTGTCGCAGGCAGAGGAGTAAGTGAGTTTAGTAGCAGTGGATACGCGGCTTCTAAGGCAGGTGTAATTATATTCACTAAGAAAGTTGCTATCGAGGTTGGATCATACGGTATAACATGTAACGCTGTTGCTCCAGGTTTTACGCTTACTGAGAGAATGAAACGTAGATGGGAAGTAGCAACACAAGAACATCAGGAACAACTCTTGAATTCCATTCCACTAGGGAGGCTAGCTAGTGTAGAGGATCAAGCAAACGCCATAGCATTTTTAGCCTCGGATGATGCCAATTATATTACAGGCATTACGATTGATGTTAATGGTGGTAAGTTTTGATGTTAATTAT
>CEUS01001981.1_pt1 | contig 15939 bp, 19 predicted proteins | sample 427031 | NCBI WGS metagenome assembly CEUS01 (sample SAMEA2622837, study PRJEB7988) | marine metagenome | biome: marine biome (ENVO:00000447); feature: marine epipelagic mixed layer (ENVO:xxxxxxxxx); material: "saline water (ENVO:00002010), including plankton (ENVO:xxxxxxxx)" | depth 140 m | reverse complement strand
TTTTTGAGGTGTTTTTTGGCTGTCTTTGCAACCCAATTAGGCAACGTTGCAGAAAAAAGTACAGTCTGTCGGTCATCGGGTGTAGCTGATATGATTTTCTCAACGTCTTGGGCCATACCCATATCGAACATTTCATCAGCCTCGTCAACAACAAGAACCTTGAGATTATTGGGTATTAAGTTTCCTTGTCGGATGTGATCTAGCATACGCCCCGGCGTCCCTATAACTATCTGGATACCACTATGTAGCAGTTTCTTTTCAGGGAGCAGCGAGTGACCTCCATAGACAAGGCCTACTTTGAGGGAGCGGCGATTGGCTAGCGGTTTCACTACGTTGGCTATTTGTATAGCTAGCTCTCGAGTAGGAGCTAGGATGATTGCTTGAACAGACCTGACACTTGGGTCAGCTTGTTCTATTATCGGTATCGTGAAGGCCAAAGTTTTTCCTGAGCCGGTCCTAGCCTGTCCGATAACGTCATACCCTTCTTGTAAAAGCGGTATCGTTGACGCTTGAATTGGCGAGGGGTCAGTAATGCCCATAGTGGCAATAGCCGCCCTCGTAGTAGGCATCAGGTCGATTGATGAAAAAATATTCCTATATGCTTCTTCTTTTTCCTCGTTGTCCACTCTTTTTAATAGCAAACCATTATTTTTACGAGATGTAAAACAATCCGAACAATATAGGTCTTTGCCAGGGATTGGCACGAATGGTACAACTGCTTGCCCTCCACAAGAGGTACAGTCTGCTTTGTAGGTGTACGTACGTGACTTGTTGTGTTGTGAACGCCGTGACGTTCTAAATTTTGTTGCTTGCATGAATGCGCGCGCTCCTAGTGTATTAATTTGCGGAACATGAGGGTCAGCGCGATGCAGTCAGTGGGGATGGTAAAAAGTAGCGAACAATGCCAATCTCTGCCGAAACCCAGCCCTTATCGTTGGGCTGCCTAAAGTGTACCGTTTCTTTTATTCTACCAGAAACAGGCGTGTTTTTCAATGTAGCCGTAGTCTAAGCTATGCCTAAAAGAGTGGTTTTCTGCCAGAGAAACCGGTGTCAATCTCGTGCCAGAACTGTATATCGGATTCCCCTAAAATCCAGCACAAGTACACTTCCCTATCTTCCCAAAGCGTCGGGAAATCGACAAGGCCTCTTTCTAAGTCCCTCAGTATTATTCCTGAGTCGTTTATTTCCTCTGCAAGCATTCTTAATCTATCAACCATAGCGTCAATTTTTTTTTGGCCACCTTTCGAATCTATATCAGTTGCGCCGTGGCCATTACTGCTTGCCTTTATTAAATCGGTATTGAGTTCTAGACTGATCTGTTCAATTTCTTTGGTTAATGAAGCGATGGTTTCAAGCTGAGTTTTGAGCCATGGGATTTTCCGGTTGGCTTCATCTAATGTGAAATAGTAGTGCTTATCCAAAAAACACCTCCGACCTTCATAAATCCCTCAATTCGCCAGTTAGCACTTAGTAGCTATGAATTCTATTTCATTACCATCCGGATCATCCAGATACATACCCTTCAAAGGCAGAAAAGGATGCTCCCCGAAACGCAATTCATAACCTAAGCTTTCCAATCTTTCACGCTCACTTTCGAAATCTTCCGTTGCCACCTCTATTCCGAAATGATGCATGGGCCTTTGGGTTCGTTCATCAGGAAATGCATCTGTTCCTTCCGGCAATGGGATTAGTACGAGCTGTTGGGGTATGGTATCTGGCTGTTCCCCGATCAGGAGGAATACTGCTCCCCGGATGTCTGGTGATGACATAACCGTTAGGCCTATGACATCACGATAAAAGTTTACAGATTTATCCATGTCATGAACTAAAATTACAACCTCAGTCAGACCGCGGATTTTTCCCATTTATAGCCTCCTTTTTCTAGAACAAACCCTAAACTGCAAGTGGTCCTTACGCCGCAAGTCTCTTAATCCAATTAGCAAAGGCCGTAAGGTTCTGAGAAACTGCCTCTTTGGCAGCCTCATTAACAAGGTTCCCATTCTCGTCAAAGTTACTGAGCCCTCCGGACAAACCGACGTCACCAGATGGCATTGGAATAGCTCTTGGATAAACTATCACATCCCGAAGTTGACGACGTGCCAGTGCTCCTACGCTTGTAACGCCACCTGCCATCGACATAATAGATACGGGTTTATTCAGAAGCACATTGCCCGGCACTGTATTCCTCCTTGATGCCCAATCAATCAGGTTTTTTGTTACGGCAGGTATGCCCCAATTGTATTCAGGTGTAACAATTAATAGCCCATCAGCTGATTCAATAGATTCTTTGAATCTGATAACGGATTGAGGAGGGTCTTTGTCTTCTACATCTTGGTTAAACAATGGGATATTTTGAATATCCAATTCACTAATTACCAGTTCCTCAGCCGCGATAGATATCACAGACCTGAGAAGCAGTCGGTTTATAGATTCTTTCCTTAAGCTTCCGGCAAAAGCGACTATCCTGAGGGGATTAGTCATAAATAGGCCTCCTTTTTTATAACATCATATCCTTATTAGACACTATCGAGCCCCGGAGAGGCCCATAGAGGTATATCATCGGGCTTTATAGATCTCAACTCACGTCTCAGATCCTTGCAATCTGGAAGGACACGGCTAAATGAGCGCCAGAACTCCCCCGAATGATTCAAGTGTTCAAGATGAGTGAGTTCATGGTGAAGCACGTACTCGACAAGGTATTTGGGAAGAAATAGCAGGTTTCTATTCAGATTAATGTTGCGTTTCTTAGAGCAGCTTCCCCAAAGGCTCACCTGATTCTTAACATATATTTTTTTGTATTTTAGGCTTCTATTCTCAGCCAAGGAAGCAACCCATGGTATTAACGAGGCCCTGGCTTTTTGTTGAAACCACTTTTGCAAATTCCGGGCTGCATAAAAAACATCTTTTGGGTTCAATCCAACGGTCAGGGCGTAGTCTCCGCTGACTAGCAACCCGTTGCGACCCTTATCAGTATTTTCGAAGGTCACTGACCAGGTTTCGCCCAATGCTTTAAGGTCGATCTGGGCTGGATTCAGCTGACTCCTTCCATCTCGGACCCGTCTTTCAGCTTGTTGGATCCACGGAATTCGTTTTTGTGTCATCTCTAGCACCCATGGTGCCTTAGCAGCATGTGGAATGACTATTTCGACCCCTTTTATCACTGATGATTTGAAGATCAGTCGCTTTGCCCGTGAGCTCAGCCTAATTGTTACCCAGTCGCGATGAATGTCATGTCTCAATAAGAGATTATTAATTCCATCCAGATCTGATGTTTGCAAATAGTCATCTCCTGAATTAAAGGTATGATATTACTAACTAGAGGACAATATCGGTCTCATATAAGTCGTAATGAGAATGAGTCATTCCTAAATCCTTATAAGTTTCCTGGGCAATGGTGTTAGTGCGCTCAACGTACAATCTGATTCCGCATATATCTTTTCGGGATTTAGCAACATTTACTACGTATTCATACATTGATCGATAAACACCCTTGCGTCGCCAGTTAGCGTCTACAAACACACTTTGTATCCACCAAAAAGTTGCGTTCCGCCAGTCACTCCATTCGTAAGTTATAAGCAAACTTCCAACCACAACGCTGCCCATTTCTGCAACTATATAGAAGCCCTTCTGGGTCGAATCGAAAATCGCAGTGATTCCGTCTCTGAGCAGAGCCTCGTCCAAGACTTTACCTTCAGTTTCAAGGGCCATGCCCTCTTGGAATCTAACTATACTCTCGGTATCTTCGAGGGTGGCTTCTCTGATGGTTATTTTGGTGTCATTCATCCTATTACTTTCTCCATAATCCCATTTCCCGCATTATAAATCACCTATTTGGATAATAGTCTTTAGTCCACTCAATTCTGCTTAGCTAACAAATTGATGTAAAATTGGTAATCTATCTTAGTGGGAGTTGGGATGTGCGTAAATCAGAAGATATAGAGCAACGGGTTAGGACGACTCTGGAAAGTATGAATGTGGAGTACGAATGGATCGAAGTTGACCCAGACTTCGCAGACACTGCAGCATTCTGTGAAAAGTATGGCTTCCCAATGGATCACTCTGGCAACACTATAATTGTTGCTTCTAAGAGAGGGGAAAAGAAATACTCCGCCTGCATAGTGCTCGGCACTGACAGGTTGGACGTGAATAAGAAAGTCAGAAGTCTTATGGAGGTTTCACGGCTTTCATTTGCCAATGCTGATGAGACTATGGATTTGACTGGGATGATGATTGGAGGGGTAACTCCTTTCAGCCTGCCTGATGATCTCCCCTTATATATCGACGCTACGATAATGGACCTTGAATATGTAATTCTGGGGGCAGGAAGCAGATCTGCGAAGCTTAAGGTTCCTCCATCATCATTGCTTAAGATTTCCGCCGCAAGTGTAATCGAAGGTCTTTCGATCGCTACGTAAACAAACTGGCTCGGTGAACATTTATCTGTAGTCTCTAAGAGGTAACCTTTAATTTAGACGAGGTCTTTGAATGGAGAGTTGGATCCCCATAACAGTTGCAGCAGCTGCGGCCCAAACGAGCAGAAATGCAATTCAGCGCCATATGAAGGGGCCGCTCGGAGATTATGGTGCATCTGCTATAAGGTTTATATATGCGGTGCCGTTTTTGTGGATTTGGTTGCTAGTTCTGTCCTCGTTTTCAGATCAACATTTGCCGAAACCGGAGCCGGAATTTGTGATCTGGGCGACCATCGGTGGAGTTACCCAAATCCTATTTACGGTTTTATTGATCAAGTTATTCAGTTATAAGAATTTCTTAGTGGGAGTCGCGTTCTCAAAACTTGAAGTCCTTTTAGTTGCGCTAATGGAAGCGGCCTTTTTATCAGTGGCTATAAGTGCGCAGTTCGGTATAGCTATCTTTATAGGGAGCGTATCCGTTATTCTACTTTCGTTGAGAACCAATACGTTCTCATGGAAAGAACTTCGACTGAGTCTTCAGTCGATGTCGACGATAATCGGACTATTAGCAGCGATGGCTTTGTCGACAAGCGTAGTCTCATTCAGAGCGGCTTTAAACAGTTTCCCCGAGTCTGATTTTCTGATTCGAGCTAGTGTAACTGCGGCTATCGTGATAGTAGTCCAGGCCCTGGGCTTGTTGGGAGCCCTTTACGTCTTCAGGCGTTCAGAGCTGAAGGCTGCTTTGGTGTTATGGCGACCCGGGATTGCGGCGGGATTTTTCGGATCAATATCGACACCAGCCTGGTTTTCGGCATTTGCCCTGCATAGTGCAGCTCCTGTTTTGGCAGTCGGACAAGTTGAATTGCTGTTTGCCTTGGTATTCACGGTGTTTGTATTCCATCAAAGGCTTACTAAGATCGAAGCGTTTGGTGTTTTGTTGCTGCTCAGTTCAATACTACTTGTGATATTCAATTGATCATATTCGATGAGTAACTGCAGTAATCCGATGCGCTTTAGCTGTAAAATAGTCTTTGTATGAGACGTTTATTTCGTTGGAGAGTCATAAGTTTAGCAGTGTTCGTGTTGCTATTTACTTTCTATGTTGGTGTATCCACTTTCGTTGTAAGGGCTGTAGCTATAATCGACCGGTCGGAACCCGAATACCGGCCGGAAGAATACAAGCTTCCTGCGAAGGACGTGGAATTCCCTAGTAGAAATGATGGATTAAACCTAAAGGGTTGGCATATATCGTCGCCTGATAAAGAACACACGGTCATTTTTGTTCATGGCTTTGGTGGCAATCGTGGATCGGCCCACGCTTTAGACATCGGCTCCGGTCTTTGGCAGAACGGCTTTAATGTTCTGTTCTTTGACCTAAGTGCGAGTGGAACATCTGAAGGCGAGATGGCGTCCGGAGGATATTTCGAACAGGATGACCTGCTAGGTGCGGTCGATTTCGTACTTAATACCGGAATCCGGCCTGGCAATATAGGAGTAGTGGGTTTCTCAATGGGGGGAGCCACAGCCATACTTGGTGCTTCTAAAGAACCTGGCATACAGGCGATAGTCTCCGATAGCACTTATGCAAATATATTGGATCTAATTGCACAGGAGGTAGCACTTGCTACTCCTATACCAGAATGGATTGTCCCTGTGTTTCAGCCTGGAATAATAGTAATTGCAGACCTGTTATACGGTATAAAGCTAAAGGAAGTAGTTCCAGAGAGAGCAGTATCCAGCATCGACTACCCCATATTCCTAATACATGGAACAGGTGATACGCGAGTACCTTTCGAACAAAGCATACGTGTGCATGGGGCTGCAGCATCCGGGAGTACTTTCTGGAAGGTTGATGGAGTGAGACACGCAAGGGCCTTCGAGGAATACCCCAGCAAGTATATTGAGGACACAATACGGTATTTCAGAACCCGTTTTGGACTTCCATCCGGGGAAATTGTTGGAGAATACCTGCAGCCTATTAAGATCATATCTATTGATGGCGACATTACATATCGGATGATAGGCGACGGTAGCAAATAGTGGTTTCCTTTTTCACGGCTACATTGCTCATGGAGTATCCAGAAATTACGCGAGGTATGTGAATGGAGCTTTGGATACCGATAACATTCGCAGCTACTGCGGCCCAAACTAGTCGAACAGCAATTCAGCGGCATATGAAGGGGCCGCTAGGAGATTATGGTGCATCGGCAATAAGATTCATATATGCGGTCCCTTTTTCGTGGGCTTGGCTGTTAATACTTTTCGCATTTTCAAATCAAGATTTCCCAAAACCCGCAATTGAATTCATTTTCTGGGCCACCGTAGGTGGTGTTATGCAAATACTATTTACGGTTTTATTGATCAAGTTATTCAGCTACAAAAATTTCTTGGTGGGAGTCGCGTTCTCAAAATTTGAAGTGCTCCTTGCTGCAATAATGGAAGCGGTCTTTTTATCTGCGGCTATCACTGCCCAGTTTGGTATCGCTATAGTTCTGGGAATCGTAGCTGTGTTCCTCCTTTCCCTCAGGAACAGTACGTTTTCATGGCAAGAACTTCGACTGAGCCTGCAGTCGATGTCGACGATAATCGGGCTATTAGCAGCGACATCTCTCGCAACCAGCGTAATCTCATTCAGAATGGCGATAAATAGCTTTGACGAATCTGATTTTCTAGTACGTGCCAGTGTCACGGCGGCCATAGTGATCGTAGGCCAGGCCCTTGGCTTGGTAGGATACCTTTATTTCTTCCGGCTCTCGGAGCTTAAAGCCGCTTTTGTGCTATGGAGACCCGGGATTGCAGCGGGACTGTTCGGATCAATAGCTACAATAACGTGGTTTATAGCATTTGCCCTGCATCGTGCAGCCCCAGTAAGAGCGATTGGACAATCTGAATTGCTGTTTGCTTTGGTGTTCACAGTGCTTGTATTCCGCCAAAGGATTACTAAGATTGAGCTATTCGGTGTTTTGTTACTTCTGGGCTCGATATTTCTCGTGATATTTAGTTGAGGGCCTATCTGTATTCGTAGTTACTGGAGGACGCAAGCTAAAGAGATTCAAAGAGAACACCTCGATTTTATGAATTTGTGCCACCCGTTAATGTCACGAATTATAGAAATAGAGTTAAAATACAGATACTTATATTAAGGAGAGCTCTTATGAAAGCCATTAGTTATTCATGCATGAAATGTTCCGGCACAGACTACAAAGTAGAAAAAATTCGAACCACTGGATCTGGCCTGTCAAGATTCTTGGATCTACAGAACAAGAAGTTTGCGGCAGTGGCATGCACTAGTTGCGGGTTTGTCGAGCTATATCGAGAAGGAAGTGGCATGGCGGGTAGTATCGTTGATTTATTGACTGGGTAACAGAAAAAGTTAATAGACTCAAACACTTTTTATGAAATGAACTGACCTCTCTACTTCCGAAAATCCCAGTTTTGCATGTACAGTGAGGCCGATTTCATTTCCGATCACAGCATCACTCCCGATTTGAGAAATGCCGTTATCTTTGCACCAATTTTCTGCTTCACTAAATAACTTAGTGGCTATACCTTGCCTACGAAGAGACGGAGTTACATATATTCCTTCAAGATACCCTACGGACGAGCCAAAGTTTGACCCGGGTACATAATCAATTCGGATGTCCATTTCTAAAAAACCCTGGAGACGGCCCTTGATATTCCATCCTAAAACGAGCGCCTTTTCCGGATTAAGTGAAGATTTGGTAAGTAATCCATCAACCTCGTTGCGATTCTTATTGTCAGTCATTGCACCATAGAGTCTGACCCTTAGGGCCATCCATTCTTCGATATGTGATGTATCCAATCGAATTATATTTTTTGAATTGCTCATACTACTCTGATTTCACTACTACAATTAGGGAAGCTACATAGCGAATCATAGAGCACTAGCGTGTTCGGTAAAGAATGCTGTCGCTGCGTCGATAGTGCGCTGTACATCATCCTCAGTATGGGCTGCGTAAAGGAAAGCTCTAGCAGGCCTTGATGGCTGAATGAATATGCCGTTATTGAGCATGTACCTCGCGTATGCTGCTCCTTTCTCTGCGCCACCAGATTCGTTTTGGAAAACTACATCCCTGTAGTTTGAGGGAGGCGTACGGTCAAAGAATATCCCCCATGTCGATCCGTAACCGTAGCAAACCGCGTTAACTCCCAACTTCCGAATGGCTTGGTTTATGCCGTCCCGGAGGAGATCTCCTAATTTGTAAAGACGATCGTAGAAACCGTCACGGCCCAATATTTCTATGGTCTTCAAGCTTGCTGCTGAGGACAAGGGGTTTCCGTTATGAGTCCCGGAAAAGAATGCAGGGCCATCCGGGGATAGGGTCGAGATGTACTTCTCTTTCCCGGTGACTGCAGAGATGACGTATCCGTTGGCCATAGACTTGCCGTAGACAGCCATGTCTGCTTTGATACCCCATTTACTCTGCAAACCACCTAAGTCGTGCCTAAATCCGGTGATAATCTCGTCGAGGACCAGTGGTATATCGCATGAGTTACAGAGATCTTGAAGACCTTCAAGGAACCCTGGCTTTGGCAGAATGGCGTGACCTTGTATGATCGGCTCCACGATAACACAAGCGATGTCACTTTTATCACGTTCTAGCCGCTCGCTTGCAGTGTCTAGATCGTTGTATGGGAGCACAATTGTGTTCTGGAGAATAGATGGTAGTACACCAGCCGTATCGGCGACAGCGTTCGGTCTAGAACTTGGTCCTGCGGCGGTTAAGTCTGGATTTGTGCTTATAGCCAGTCCATCTGACCAGCCGTGGTAGCCTCCTTCGAACTTGACCACTTTACTCCGACCGGTATAGGTGCGGGCCATCCGCACCGCGTATTGCAGAGTGTCGGTTCCAGCGTTACAAAATGCTGTTTGCTCTGCACAGGGTATGATTTCACGCAGTTTTTTGGTTAAATCCACTTCGATGGTGTGAGGATGGGCAACTTGCACACCTACGTTGCGGATGGTTTGAATGACCGCCTCGTCCAGTTCGTCATATGAGTGGCCTAGGATAATGGGGCCGGCGCCGGCGTTGTAGTCTATGTACTCGTTGCCGTCCAAGTCCCACAAACGGTTCCCCTTAGCTCGCTCGATGTAGAACAAATCTTGTTTCCAGCCCTTGGCATCTGGAGCTCCTTGCGGGGAGTAGTTGCGGGCTTCATCAAAGTAGGCCTTAGATTTGGAAAGGTCCAGTTTGAGTTCGACGTTTATCAATTAGGTATCCTTCTCCGGCTATTCTTTGTTATATGTTTTATGTTGCGCCTGATGTAATTAATGTCCGAGTCTTTGTTTAGCACGACGATGGTACGTACACCGAGATACACTGTCAATCAGGTGTATACGTCGCCTTAATTCATGAACTTCATCGGGTTTATTATGAGGCGTCAGCCAGCGTTAGTACTTCCATTGGATTTCCCACCATCATTTTGTCAATCTGAGGATCGCTGACTCCCTTGGTGCGTAAATAAGGTAAGAATTTTTCTAGTATGAAAGAGTATCCCGTGCCACCGTAAGCTTTAAGCTGGGTTTTCCAGCAAACGTCCTGTGCTAACAGGATCTTGTCTTCATATCCGGCTTCTATAAGGCGAGGTATGGCCTCTGCTACAAGTACGTCGTTAGCCGCTGGATATAAACTTAGAATATCCAGGTCGTGATTGTTAGGATATCGGGCTACTGGCGCGGCCACGCGACCGAGGATATCGAACTGTACGTAGGCGCCGAGCTCGAGTACTTCTAGCAGAAGTGGAATATCCCCCGCCCACCAGTCACTATGCCCGAACACCACTCTGGATAATTCTGCGCCCTCTTCTTTTACGATGGCGGCCACCTCTAGCTTTTCTCTGTCCGTCCCACCCTTGTGGAATGATATAGCTGCTCCTGTTGCACGACTGGCTCGGGCAGATGCCTTGATGCTTTTGATTTCATTTGGCTTGAGCGGATTGCCTTCGATTCCTACCTCGCCGATTATGCCTGAGCATATTCCAGTCCCATCAACCCCTACTGTTATGTCTCGGATTATTTCCTCCGTCAGATCTTCTACCGTCCTTTGGTCCATATTCGAGGGGTGATAGGCTGTCCGATACCAACCTGACCCCATAACAATGTTCAGTCCGGTTGCGTTGGCGATCCTTCTCAATGCCAATGGATCCCTTCCCAGGCCTATACTGCTAACTTCGACTACTGTACTTCCGCCTTCATTCTTAAAGTGGTTCAATTCTTTGGCAGCAACGCTTTCATCAGTTAGCATGAAATTATCTTTTATAAGTTTTCCTTCACGCGCGGAGTGAAGATTCTCAAGCGTAAGTTTTTGTTGCCAAAGGTCTAAATCAGCAACAGGTGCATTAAATTCTGGCACCGGATCATGCGAAATATCCAGGATTATATGTTCGTGCATTATTGTCACGCCTAGTTCTTCCGGATTCACTAGGCCGTTTACGGTCAACACGTTGCCCGCAAGGGATTTTTGCTTATTCGGGCTCATTTTGTGGTTGTTTATTTGTCCCGTCGTCATCGTCCTGGGACATTGGATAGGGAGCAGTATCGGTCACATCGATTTCTGCTCCAGCTTGTTTAAGGCTGAAGTCTCCCGATGGAAGCATTTCATAAATGGGAATCGCGGGGTCTTCAGGAGTACCGCTTAGAGGTTTACCTTGAAGGTGTACGATGGCGTCTTCAGGGAGCAGGCGGAAATTCCGGACTGCTTTTCGTAGGGACGACCTATCGTTTAACCCCATTCTTTGAAGCGCAGGATTCATTATCTGGTTTATTACATCTTTAGGATTGCCTAGTCCAGCGGCAAGGACACACCTAACGAACTCATCGCCATTGGGTAACTGAACTATCGGCATCCTATACTGGGCAGATACCTTTAGAAGTGCATCAAGGGCTTGATCCGGGAAATATTTCATGTAGATTCTTGTGATATTTGTAAAATTAGCTTCGTGAGCACCCTCGTCCGTTTCCGGGTACCTTATGGCGCCAGCGATTGCTGGATGGATGTGTTTGCCGTTAGAGTCCGTTGGGCTACCATATTCTTTCCAAAGTATGCGTCTAACGTTGGTGTAATTCCAGCGAGTTTGCCGTTCTTGGAATATGGCATAAGCAGCAGCTAATAGCGGAGTTTCCTCGTACCCGGTTTGATTTTCAAAAGTCCAATGTTCCTCTCTGCAATCATCCAGATATTTATCTATAAATTGCTGTGTATATAGACCAGAGTCTATTAGAGAGTGGCGAAAGGTTTGTCCGTGTCTTCTTTCTTCCCAGCCCCATTGTAGATATAAGGAACTTGTGGCCAAATTATCGCCGGCTGCGTTGATGCCAGCGAAGACATAGTCATCAACGAAAGACTCCACTCCAAGGAATCCTAATAGTATCTCTTTGGTGTTCTCTGAAACCATATGGCCATATTTAGCCATTTCATTACGTTCCGGTAGCCTGTCCGCGAACCACATCCGGGCTTTCACTGCATGTGCGAAATAGGTTTCGTAATTTTCCTTGACTTCTTTCTGGACTGCTGCTTGCTTTCCTTCAAAAGTAAACGGTCCGGGTATTATATTTACCAATTTAAAATTTCACCTTCGAATGATTCAGGATATTTTAGTCCAGATTTTCGGTATTATAAACCTTTATGGATGCCAAAATTTATGAGTGTTCAGTTTTCTAGAGATATTGACTTCAAGGTACATCTTCGGGTGATACACCCACCTCATTCATTCGCCTTTGAACTTCCGCGTAAACATCTAGTGACATAGGACCTCTTTGCATAGCCGCAACGTTCTCCCAAAGGTGATCAGGATTCGTTGTGCCCACTATATTCGTGTCAGAATTAGGGTGGGTCAAGGTGTATCTGAGTATGAAGGATGTTCTACTTTCCCCCTCGTCGCGCAGGTCGTCTAGACACGCTTCATCGTACTTATCCCAATGGTTCGTCATCTCGCCTGTCCCTACACCAGGTTCACCCAGAGCCACTCCACCTCGAATAACAATACCGACCCCCGCATTCGCTGCTTTCGTTATCCATCCCTCGTGATCACGCTCCAGTGCAGAGTACGGAATCTGGAAAACGTCGAAGACGCCCCAGTCCAAGTATGTTGCCAGATCTGGAAGAGTCGTTGAGATGCCTATCCAGCGTATTTTGCCTTGGTCACGCATCTCCACCAAAGCTTCGACAAGCTCCTCACGGACCGTATCTTCCACAGGGGGATTGTGGGGCTGCATTACATCGATGCAGTCAGTTTTAAGGCGCTTGAGACTTTGGTGGAGACCTTCGAAGACTTTTTTCTTGGTCCAAATATGCTCGTGATTTCCATCAGAGCCTACTTTTAAGTCGGTACAACCGCACTTAGTTGCTAGGTAGAATTCAGACTTCCGGTTTGAGATATACCTCCCGATCAACTCTTCACTATTTCCGTAGCAGCCTGCGGTGTCTATATAGTTGATTCCGGCATCAAGAACCGTGTTCAGGATCCTCTCTCGTTGAGGATCTTCCATGGGTTTACGATGCGCTGCTCCGTAGCCAAGGCGGGTCACCTTGAGGTTGGTCCGACCGAGCATGGTGGTTGGCAGGGGTATCATTGAAACCTCCTTTATAAGTCAGGGCTGTGATATGGGAATTTGGTAGCTATTACAGTCTAATACTTCCTAGTTGAAGTAACTGTCACTCGGTCACTTATTACAATGACTCTTTGAAACGAGTTAAATCTTGGCCATGACCTTGGTAATGTTTCCATGTTTCCGCCTTGATGGAATCTCCGGTAAAGGTCCCCTCAGTGAACACATGTTCCTCACAGGTTTCAAGAAATCTCACAAGTGCTTGATGGGTATCCCTGAAATGAGCCCAAATTAAATCCGGGGCCAAATTCCGTCTCTCAGCAACCTGACTTTCGTTAAGATCATCAATCACATCTCCTGACAGGCCATCCCACTCGGGCTTTTCTCCGGTTGCCTCGAATTTTTCTACAAGTAGCTTTACTTCGTTGTCCCAAGCTGCAACGTGAAGGAGAGATTCATGGACGTTCCAGTGCCCTACTGCACCTGGCAGGACACGACTTTCTTCAGGGAAATCCTCAGCTAAAATTGCGAAGGCATTCCATTCGTACTCGATTGCTTCTATAACATCTTGCTTTGTCATACATATCACTCCTCTTCATGCTTTACAGCAAATATTGTAGCAAAAGCCTTCCTGGTTCCGTGCTTTGGGTATAATGCTTTTATGGCGTCTCCTACCTGGCGATACATTCTCCATGCCGACCTCGATGCTTTCTATGCTTCTGTAGAGCAAATGGACAATCCGCAGTACAGGGGCAAACCTCTGGTAGTTGGGGGATCGCCGGAGCACAGAGGTGTAGTCGCCGCTGCCTCTTACGAGGCACGGAAGCATAACATCCGTTCTGCTATGCCAATGCGGACCGCGATCAGCATGTACCCACAGCTTGTGCGAGTATCCCCACGGTTCGATCGTTACCGGGAGATTTCACGCCAGATCTTTGATATTTTTCTGGAATTGACACCTCTCGTAGAGCCGCTTTCATTAGACGAAGCCTTTCTAGATATTAGTATGGAGTCCTCTTGGGAGAGTGTAAGTAACATAGCCGGAGGCCTTAAGATAAAGGTTAAAGAACAGACTGGTCTAGTGATAAGTATTGGAGGAGGACCGTCCAAAACTGTGGCGAAGGTCTCCTCGCAACTGTCTAAGCCGAACGGCCTTCTCCTGATAAAACCAGGGGAAGAGGAAGCCTTCCTGGCTCCCCTAGAAGTTGGTATTTTGTCTGGGGTTGGACCCAAAACTGCCGAGGTTCTCCACCGCCAAGCCATCAACACACTTGGTGACTTAAGCGCCTGCTCGAATTCGTGGTTGCGCCAAGCCTTCGGTAAACGCGGCACAGAACTCAAAGAACGGGCCAAGGGATTAGACGACAGCCAGGTTGTACCTCACCGAGAGACCAAGTCGGTAAGTGCAGAGGTAACCATGCCCCGAGATGTGGGAGACGAGGCGGAGATTGTGGAAAGGATCGGGCAATTGGCTTTGGCTGTAGCCTCAAGACTTCAACGTAGTAAGTTAGCAGGAAAGACTATCACTATTAAACTGCGCCTAGCGGATTTCACAACGATAACTCGCCAGAGGACTCTGCCCATTCCAACATCAGACGCGGAGGTCATTACTTTAGTGGCGTGCAATTTGTTGCACCAGGAGCTAAAGCCTGAACAGAGGTTTCGTCTAGTAGGGGTGGGAGTTGCCAGGTTTCAGGAAATCCGGCAGTTACCCCTTTTCCCCCTACTTTAAACGCCTAATATGTTTTCTTCCCCATCTCGCATATCAGGTCGAATTCTTTTGCAGTAACAGGTTGTATAGAAAGTCTCATTCCTTTTCGAATTAACAACATGTCCGAGAGTTCAGGAGTATTTCTGATTGTGACCAGTGTGACGGGTTCTGCAAATTTTTCGTCTGCTTTGATGTCTACCATGTACCAAATCGGATTATCTGGAGTGCTTTTTGGATCTGGGTGCTCTGATTCAGGGTCCCAAGCCGTATTGTCTGGGTATCCTGATCGTACAACAGTAGCAGTTCCTATGACTGCTGGCGGCTTTACATTTGAATGATAAAAAAGAACGCGGTCGCCAGGTTTAATATCATCTCGGAGAAAATTGCGGGCTTGGAAATTACGAACTCCGTCCCATTCTGCTACGCCATCATTTACGAGATCATCGTATGAATAGGCACCAGGCTCCGATTTAAATAACCATCTTTTTGTTTTCATCAGTTCTGTTCCCTGCTGTACTGCCTTTATTATAAACCTTCAGGCGCATCACGCGTTATACTGTTGTATTACGTAACACACAGAAACAAAAGAGGTATTTATGGCCAAAGGACAAGATTCACAAAAGGCGGTTAAAAAGAAAGCTGCAAAAACTCTAAAAGAAAAACGTGTTGCAAACAAAAGTAAGAAAGCAGCAGGGTAACCGGAATTAATTTTTAGGATAACTTCGTATCAGATGAAGTAACCGCTGCCGGGAGCATCCCAGTAATGTTGGAACCGCTGCATGGATGACAAGGCAAAAATACAATATATAATGCCGCTTGCATACCCGATATCATACTAGCTGCTGGAGGATGTTTAATGGCGACCCAGACCTTTGAAGAAGCCGTAGCTGAATACCTGGAACGGTCAAAAGCTCTTATAGAAGAAGAGGCGGAAGAGGGATTGCCTCCAGACCTCCCTTCTCCATTCGATCAATCCGGACCACCCTACGTAGCTGCGATTTCTTTAGACTCAAATAACATCCGCAAATATGCTCTCAGTATCATGGATGACAATCCTTTGTTCATAGATCCTAGTTATGGCAAACATACTAAGTACGGTAGCCAACTTGCCCCTCCTCCTATACTTGCACTTGTCCGTTATCCCTCAGTACACGGTGCAATCCGATCCGGCGGATACCCGGTGGCCAACTTCTTCTCAGGTGCGGCATGGGAGTACTTCGATGTAATTAGAATGGGATCACGGTTCA
>CEUS01283585.1_pt1 | contig 15940 bp, 17 predicted proteins | sample 427031 | NCBI WGS metagenome assembly CEUS01 (sample SAMEA2622837, study PRJEB7988) | marine metagenome | biome: marine biome (ENVO:00000447); feature: marine epipelagic mixed layer (ENVO:xxxxxxxxx); material: "saline water (ENVO:00002010), including plankton (ENVO:xxxxxxxx)" | depth 140 m | reverse complement strand
GTTATGTTGTTACGATAGAAACGTCTTGGTAGAATGGTTGTTGCACTGCGGAATCGTCTAATGGTAGGACACGCGGCTCTGGACCGCGGAGTCTAGGTTCGAATCCTAGTTCCGCAGCCAGAATACTTAGCTTAATTAATTAAATAAGAAGGCAATAAGAATTAGCCAGAGGGGAGACAGATCTTGAAAGCAGTCGTTTTTGAAGAATATGGAGGGTATGACGTCCTTCAATACAAGGAAATTCCGGATCCTGTTGCAGGGGCAAACGATGTCCTCGTTGAAGTTAAAGCTACAGCTGTGAATTACAATGACATATGGGGCCGACGTGGTGCGCCAATGCAAGTGGAATTGCCTCATATTTCTGGCAGCGATGCTGCCGGCGTAATTAAAGAAATAGGATCTGAAGTGGATTCAGTCAAAGTTGGAGACGAGGTAGTTGTTCATTGTGGCCAACCAGCTTGGTTTAACAAGGAAGGACAAGAGTGCAATATCTGGGGTTATGATTGGCCCGCACTCGAGGGAGCACATAGTCAGATCGTCCGAGTACCAGCTGAAAATGTAGTGCCAAAGCCGACAAATGTTACATTTGAAGAAGCTGCGTCATTACCACTAGTACTCGTAACTGCTTGGCGAAAATTAGTTCATAAAACAGGCATAAAACCGGGCGACCACGTTCTTATATGGGGTGCTGCAGGTGGACTAGGCGTCTTCGCTATACAAATTTGCAAGCTCTTCAATGCTCATGCTATCGCAGTCGCGTCAAGCGATGAGAAGCTTGAACTCTGCAAATCACTTGGGGCAGAGTACACCATCAATCGACGCACCCAAGATGTCTCGCAAGAGGTCAGAAACATTGTCGGCAGAAAAGGCGTAGAAATCGTATTTGAGCATCCGGGTCAAGCAACAGCTGGCTTAAGCTTGCGATTAGCGGGGTGGGGAGGCAAGGTTGTAACTAGCGGCGCTACTTCTGGTTATGACGCGTCCATAGATTTACGGCACATATTTTTCCGCCAGGTCCAATTTATAGGTTCAACCTTAGGAACTGTCGGACATTTACAAGAAGCACTAGACATGGTCCAAGAAGGACACATCAAACCAGTCGTCCACGGAGTCTTCCCATTCTCAGAATCTGGAGAGGCGCAACGGATCGTTGAAGAAGATGAAGCGAATGGCAAGGTCGTACTCATTCCTGACTAGTTAGCAAAGAGCATAGTTTCACTCATTGAAGTACTTCTATTCAATCGGACAATTACAAGAGCAGATTAAGAGCTCTAATCGGTTTATCAAGACCGCGATTAGAGCTCTTGTTTTTTCGTAAACCTAAACTCTAATTTTGATGTTCCATCTATATTAGAATATACAGATCAAAATCGCTTCTCGTGGTAAAGTTTCTTGACAATTTTTATTCGAACCAATAGCCTAAGTAGGATTTGTACCTGAATTTATCGCTATTGAACTATTATTTATTGAATCCAAAGAAATGCTCGGACCAACAGCTCTCGCAAAATTAAATCCTAAGAATCCTGTGTTTGACATCGCTCGACAAGTCGGCCACGGCTTCTTTGGCATGAATTGCGCCCAATTGGCCGCAGCAATCTCCTATTACAGTCTGTTTTCCCTCTTTCCGCTAACACTCGCGTTAATATCCGTTTTTGGTTATATAATGCGATCGGATAACGTGGAGGCTTTTATCATTCAACAGATTGTTCAATTCCTACCAGTCTCACAAGAACTTGTGGTTAACACGATTGAAAGCCTGATCCAAACAAGAAATACCGCTGGGGTACTAGCAACAATAGGATTGTTCTGGACTTCTATGGCAGTGTTTTCAACTATTCGTAAGGCAATCAATGCGGCTTGGGGTATACATCAACCCCGCCCATTTCTTCATGATCGCTTCATTGACTTATTACTGATGGCGGGAGCCGGCCTTCTATTCCTTTCATCAATTGCAGCAACTGCTTTTTTGAGCGTCGCGCATGATTTAAGCATTTTGTTCTACGGCCCAACAGTTACAAACGGGTTGTTCCCTTGGGAACTGTTAGCGCGCATCGTATCTCCATTATTAGCATTTCTGACTTTTCTATTCATTTATCGTTTCATTCCAAATACGAGAGTCAGCTTTCAAGATGTATGGGTCGGCGCAATGATTGCGACAATTGGCTTGGAAATCGCGAAAACAGTCTTCGTAAATTACGCCCAAAATCTATCAAACCTAAACTTGGTTTATGGATCTTTCAGTGCAATCGTCGCTCTACTTTTATGGTCTTATATCTCAGCATTAATACTGCTTATCGGTGCTAGCATTTCTTCGATCTGTCACCGTGCCTGGGGGCCAGGGGTCTCCCCTGACGCGGATGCGTTGTACTATTTGCGCCAATAAACATAAAACCAACGGATCATATCGACTGCATCTTGTGAAAATTTCTGATCATGTTCTTTCTAGGTAATGTCATTCTACAAAAATGGTTCCGTTCAGTTTTTACAACCGTTATCGCAATGCTTCTATCTATCTCTATGCCGGGGTGCCAAATTGGGCCAATTGAAGAACTATCTCCTCTTGGTCTAGAAACACCTGTTTCTGATAAAAACTCAAATCAAACCGCCACTAGTACAAAATCACTAGAATCATCTAGCACTGATCATTCATACGAGAAATCATATAATCTTCCACCAATTTCCCAAGTAGCAAATAATGTAGCACCTGCAGTTGTATCTATAACAACTGAAAGAATGACACTGGACTTTTTTTTCAGAGAACAAGTGGTTCCTGGGGGGCAAGGATCAGGCGTAATCTTTGACCAAAAAGGGTTGATTATTACCAATAATCATGTGATTGAGAATTCGACAAACGTCCAGGTTACGCTTTTAGACGGACGGGTATTTGAAGGAATCATCATTGGCTCCGACCCGCCTACCGATCTTGCCGTTATCAAAATTGATGCCTCAAATGTCCCCATCGCAAGATTAGGAACAACTGCAAAAACTATTGTGGGGGACTGGGTAGTAGCAATCGGGAATGCCTTGGGAGATGGGATTAGCGTAACACAAGGGATTGTTAGCGCGATGGAGCGGGAAGCAACCGTTCCTGGAAGCTGCCAAATTGAAAACGTAATTCAAACAGATGCTGCCATAAATCCAGGTAACAGTGGTGGCCCTTTATTGAACTTAGAGGGCGAGGTAATCGGTATAAATACCGCAATCGCTCGGAATGCAGAGGGGATTGGCTACGCGATCTCAATTGATGAAGCTTACCCGATCGTGAATCAGCTTGTCGAACGCGGACGGGTACTCGGAGAACCATGGATAGGAATTCGTGTAGGGGAAGTCTCAGCAGCAGTGGCTCAACAATTTCAATTAAACACAAATGAGGGCCTTATTGTAAGTCCTATCAAGGATTCGCCTGCTTGGAAGGCAGGAATCAAAATTGGCGACGTAATCACCTACGTCAACAATAAGAAAATCAAGACCTCGATTGATTTAGACGCCATGCTTTCATCAAGCAAAGTGAATCAAGAAATCAAAATAAAGACTGACCGTTTTGGAGAAATCCTTGAGTTTGAATTAAAGCTGGGAGAAAAGCCTCGACTCTGTGAATAAGCGTGCAGACTGGCGAATTGTGCCACAAATCTTACTGTGGCATACCTAAAGCTACTCCTCTATATCTTGTGGGAAATCCCCATTCGTAAAAACCTGTTGCACGTCATCAATATCTTCCAGTTCTTCCAACAACCTCAAAGCTTGCTTAACAACTTTCTGTTCAACTGGAACAGTCGATTTTGGCAACATAGATGCTTCCGAGCTTGTAATGTTTACACCCTCTCCCTCAATAGCAAAACGTACTTGCTCTAGATCTTCAGGAGAAGTATATACTTCAATTATCCCATCTTCTTCTTTAAAATCTTCTGCTCCTGCATCAATAATTTTCAAAGTTAGTGTTTCAGTATCAAAATTACTGTCATCAACAACAACCACGCCTTTTCGCTCAAAGTTCCAGATGACACTACCCGCTTCAGCTAGGCTTCCATTATTGTGAGTGAACAGCGTCCTGACCTCAGATACTGTACGATTCTTATTGTCGGTCAATGCTTGGATGAGAACTGCAGCTCCCCCTGGTGCATACCCTTCATAAGTAACCTCAATAAGACTTTCTCCTCCATCCCCACCAGTTCCTCGCTTTACAGCTCGTTCAATATTGTCATTCGGCATATTGTTGTCCTTGGCATTTTGCACTGCCATACGCAACCGAACATTAGATGTTAAATCACCCCCACCTTCCCTGGCCGAAGCTGATATTTCGCGAGAAAGCTTCGTGAAAATCTTCCCTTTTTTCGCATCAGCAGCCCCTTTTTTGCGCTTTATAGTTGACCAGTGAGAGTGTCCTGACATTATTCTTCTCCCAACATTTCCTTGCCGCTTCGACTTATTTTAAACTAACCCCGGAAGCAATTGAATAATCATCGTGTTATTCTCAAGATCCACCTTTTCGACAACATGTTGCAAGTCCGGGACAAGAATTTCACTATCATCTTTATGAACAACAAAAACATCATTGCTTCCCGTCGAAATTATTTCGGTAATAGTCCCAAGAAGATCCCCATCAGATGACAAAACAGTTAATCCCATTAATTCAAATTGGTAGTATTCACCTTCAGCAAGTGGGAAGACATCAGTTTCATATATCTCTATTAATTCACCTTTAATTCGTTCCGCATGATTCCTATTATCAAAGCCAAAGAACTTAACCACCAGAACATTTTTTTGTTGACGAATAGATTCAACAACAACTGCAGATTCACCTATTAACAATTTACTATTAATTGAAAAACGCTCAGGGAAGTCAGTTAACGAATACACCTTAACCTCACCATACACACCCCAAGGTGACAGAACGCGCCCTACAGAAACACGATCATTGTTCTGAATATCCCCTTCAGTTGCCAAAGGACAGAAACCTAAACGATTTCCAAGACCGCTCGCGTACCTTGTTTTGCAGCAGCAACTCGTAGCAACGTCCGCATAGCCTGAGCGACACGTCCCTCACGCCCTATGACCTTACCTTTGTCATCTTCAGCAACAAACAATCTGAAAACAATTCGGCCATCTTCCACATCTTCTTCTTCTTCAACTCTAACTTCATCCGGACTATCAGCAATATTCTTAGCTATGAATTCAATCAATTCTTTCATTCTGTTGCGGCTCCTTCAAGCACTCCCTGCTTCTTTAGAAGATGTCCAACCGTATCAGTAGGTTGTGCTCCCTTTCCTAACCAGTAACGAGCCTTCTCCTCATCAATTACAACGATCGCAGGATCAACCGTAGGATCATAGTGACCAAGTCGATCAACAAAGGCTCCATCTCTTGGTGCTCGGGCATCCGCAACAACGACGCGATACTGGGCTTTATTCTTTTTCCCTGTCCGCGCTAACCTAATCTTTAACATTCATTCCTCCCACACTGCTCCCATAACATAAAAACCAACTCATAATCTTCATACTAGTTCCGAATTGTAGCCATGACTTCGTATTTTGGTCAACAACATTGACGATTCTCTGCTTATAACATACTCAACATGCAATAGTCCATAATCTGACGAAACATAAATTGCTCTCGATATTGACGTTCATAAATTGCAATCTTCAGCCTAATTATAATATCGATCCACAAAAAAAGACCTGAAAGAGGCAGAAACATTACCCCTTTCAGGTCAATCGTAATAGAACAGACGAAAAACCTGATCCTAAGTATTCAAGTTAAAGATGATCTATATATAAACAGTAACGAAGGCTACTATCTATTGACTCAGAAGGCGAACCCAACGCGTCGCGAGAGCTTCGGGAACCCCAGCAGAAACGAGCGCCGCTTCATCACCTGAGCTGGCCGCCGCAAGCTCTTCGGCTGTCAAATCATGACCCCTTGCAACTTCCTCAGGCTCTTTCTTGAACTTGTTTATCAAACCACCATACTTTACTGTCGTATTAACAAAATTCGTAAGTCCTTCAGCAGACACATCGCACCTCCCTTTCAACGTATCAACGTCCCTGTAGTATTACACTACAGACGAATCAGTGCAATCCCCCTCACTCAAAATATCGCGAAATTAACAATCAGATCCAAGCAGCAAGCCGCTCTGTTCATGAAAAAACTAAAGAATACGATTCAGACAATATAAAGAAAATCTCTCTTCAAAAAGGTATCGCCTAAATCAGCCAAACCGTCTCAATCACCATAAAAAAACTCAATCAGGGGGAGACAGGAAAAGTCACGGCAGGTATAATCATTTGATGTCTTCCGATTTCATGAAAGGAATATGAATATGTTCGTTGTAGGTTTAACGGGTGGTATTGCTTCTGGGAAAAGTACCGTATCTGAAATTCTACAGGAGAATGGCGCGACCCTCATCAATGGGGATGTTGTAGGACATGAAGCACAACAGGAAGGCACCGATTCCTGGAAAGATATCATTAAAGAGTGGGGTGAAGATCTGATTGATCCTGAAACCCGAGGCATAGACCGAACAAAATTGGGACCGATTGTGTTCTCCGATCCAGCAAATTTACAACGCCTTAATGAAATTATGTGGCCACGCATGTACTCCATGATGTACGAGCAACTTCAAAAACTGGAAAAGGATGGCGTAAAGGTTGTAATCCTTGAGGCAGCCCTGTTGATCGAAGCGGAGTGGACTCCTTTAGTAAATGAGGTATGGGTTACAGTGGTTGATGAAGCATCAGCTGTTGAGCGATTAAATAGCCGAAACGGCTTAGATGAAGAACAAGCTCTCGCTCGCATTCGCTCACAATTATCAAATGAGGAGCGGAGTGAACACGGTCACGTGATTCTGGACACAAACTGTACTTTAGACGAGGTCAAAGAAAAAACTCGCGATTTGTGGAACACTCGAATTGAAGGAAAGGTATAACAAAACATGACTAGTGATAAAACAAACATCAGTTATCAGGCACACATCGTAGAAGAATATCGATCTGAGGAATCTCCATACTACCTGCCTGTAAAAGACGAAATTGATATCTTTCACGCAGCCTACCAACAAAAAATCCCTGTCCTACTAAAAGGGCCAACGGGATGTGGTAAGACTCGATTTGTCGAATACATGGCCCACAACATGAACCGTGCACTGATCGAAAAAGAGACGCCATCGGCAGACGAAGGCGCAGCGTTACCGCTGGTTACTATAGCCTGCCATGAAGACCTGACTTCAAGCGATTTAGTAGGAAGATATCTTTTAGAAGGTGAAGAGACTGTTTGGATGGATGGCCCACTTACTAGGGCAGTCAAAGTTGGAGCAATCTGCTATCTTGACGAGGTGGTAGAGGCAAGAAAAGACACGACAGTCCTGATTCACCCATTGACCGATCACCGCAGAATATTACCGATAGAAAAACGTGGCGAACTTATTGAGGCAGACGATAGTTTTCTCTTGGTTGTTTCATACAACCCCGGCTATCAAAGTGCACTGAAAGATATGAAACAAAGTACCCGTCAAAGGTTTATATCAATGGAATTTGATTATCCACCCGTTGATCTTGAGGCAGACGTTATCGCCCATGAAAGTGGTGTGGATGATGCCACCGCAAACAAGCTCGCCACTTTGGGTGAAAAAGCTCGAAATTTGAAAGAGCACGGCCTGCAAGAAGGCGCGAGTACACGCCTGTTAATTTACGCGGGCAAGCTCATAGAAAAAGGGATCCCTGCACGCCGAGCCTGTGAATCTGCGGTCGTCTACTCTTTAACCGATGATGCAGTAGTCCAGCGAAGTTTGAATGAAGTCGTAACAAGCATTTTTGAGTAAACATCAGGAGCGCTAATAATGACTAACGAAGAGTCTTTCGCCAAAATTGAATCAGATGTGCTTAACCTGCCACCAGCGGTAGGAAAAGAATTCAATGCAGGCCATGAAAAACTAAAGACTATATTGACCGAGGATGAAATAGTCCGATGGGCCGCTGCGGGTTACGCAATTGCCCAACAATCGTTTCGATCGTGGGAAGCAGCCGCTGAATTTTATAGAGTCAGCCCAAGTTTGCTTCAAGATCAATTACCAATAGATCACATGGATTCCTGGTCATCTTTTGGACGCGATCTGGCATCAGACTCCGCAACCCTGGCAATCGCGTATTTTCGCACTACGCCAGATATACTAAAAATAATCTCACCTGATGACATACCAAGATGGGCAACGCAAGGGCAGCGCCTGTACCAAGGCACATGGAAATCTAGTGCTCTTTCATCTCATTTCTTCGAAAACAGCGCCTCTTTCCTAGCCTTGATGCCATTGGAGACCCTGGAAGATTTCGTAAGCTTCTTGGAGGTTTTATCACAGAAATCACATGATTTGGCGGAAGAATGCCTAAGTAATTCTCCCCAAGTTTTCTCAGAAATCGCTCGAGATGACATCCCACCATTAATATCATTGCTGCAAAAAGCGGCTGGAACAAATTGGAAATATGCGAAAGAATCTCTCGAGAGCGGAGCTGTAGCTTTACAAAGAATTGACCCGCAATTCCGGATCCGTTTCCTTCAATACGCCGAGGAAATGATTCTTCTGGGTGGCAAACATTTTCTACCGCTACTAAACGACGGGTCGCGAGCACTCGCCGCGATTCCAACGACACTTCATGGCGAAATCTTGTTCATGTTTGACGAGCTTTCTCAGGTATCTAAACCGGCAGCCGTTGATTTCTTGATTAAAACCCCAAACGTACTAAGCCTCGCAAATATGGATGGATTGGACCAATGGTATCAACAGGGGTTAGAAACCTTAAACGAAAACGAAGATGCAGGCATCTCATACTTCAAACTGGAATCGAGTAAGGGAGATGAACTATTAGATGCCCTCTCTGCTCGCATCGAGCTAACATCCGTCCACTCAATCCTTCAGATGTATGGCCGGGCCTTAACAGGTGAAGAAATTGACATCGTTTCTACGAAAATTGCCACCCAAAGTCTGGGATGGCTCCCTCTGGACCAAGCTTCAACCGATGGACGTTCAATTAATTTGCCAACAGAAGTTTCCAGATTCAAAGATAAAGAGGAAAATTTCTCTTGGTATAAAGTGGTTTCAACCCATCAGGTGGGTCATTTGGAATTTGAAAGCTTCGCATTTTCGTTTGAGCGTGACGCAGCACATTTTCCACGATGGCGAGACGACATGAATTTTGAAACGTCCTCTCCGGAGATAGAACGTGAAGCACAAGTCACCACGATGGCTGATTTTCAAAAATACTTTGACCTATTTCCTGATCGGCAACTAGCATCAGACATCTTCGGAATTGTTGAAGCTGCACGGATTGACCAGCGAATCATTGAAGAATATCCAGGTTTAAGAACTGCTTATGATTTTATACGGCAGGACGCTGTAGCAACTCGAAAATCCCCTGATGACATGCCACTTCAAGAAAGTATTCTAGAAATTCTCATCCGAATGACATTGTTGGAATCACCAGAAACGATTCGTGTACCAACGGTCGCTAAAGCTGCTGTGGATAGAATCGCCGCAGTATTGATCCACTTGCGTCAACCGGGCGCACAAGTTGAGGACTCGGCTGAAGCAACTTTACGAATATACCGTATTGTATCTGGGATACCAAATCTGGACGAACCAGAAACCGATTGGCAGGATATTGATATAGGGGAACTAGGCCAAGAGGGCTCTGCAGCAGACACCGTAAATACAACACCAGACGAAGCTGAAACCGCTGATGAAGCCGGAAGCTCATTCCAAATGGTACCCAATAACGACGAGAACGCCGACAATGGTGAAGAATCAGAATATGAATCGCCTGAGACCGTTGATTATCGAGGTGACTTCAAACCAGAGCTCGTACAAGTCATTGCTAATCTTAGAGAGACATCCGAGGGAGACGAAGACGCTGGAGCATCAATAGATCCAGAAGCACTTCGCCGCCTTGCCGAAGAGAGTACTGAAATCAACCTGGAAAACGTTGTTGATGGCGCAATCGATGAATCTGCTGGAATGTTTGTGTCAGAACTGATGAGTGACATATTAAACCAAAGTGAAGAAAACTCAGACACCGACTCCGGGCGGCGCCCTGCGCAACGAAAACCCGAGCAAGAAGGGCCTTTGGAAGAAGAACCAGGAAGTGTTCTTTACAGGGAATGGGACTTTAAAGCAAACGACTATAAGCCCCGCTGGGCCCGTGTCCGTGAAGTTCCGGTAACAGAAGGAACTTCAGAGTTCTATGATCGAACCCAAGAACATCACGCAATGTTGATCACGCAAATACGACGACAGTTCGAAATGATGGTACCTGAATTACATAGGAAAGAAAAAAAATTACCTGACGGAGAAGATATTGACATTGACTTGGCGGTCGAATCAATCATTGAGCGGAGAGCAGGCTCAATCCCAAGTGAGAAAATATACTGGAGGCGCAATAAAGTCCAACGAGATGTTGCGGTAATTTTCCTTCTCGACATGAGTGCATCGACCGCGGAAGCCATAGACGAAAAAGCTCGTGATGACGATGAATGGAAAGACATCCCCGATGATCCACGAGAATACTTATTTTGGTTACGCGCGAGGCGTGAAGCTGCGAAGAGAAATTATAAACGGATTATCGATATCGAGCGCGAAAGTACCGTGCTACTAATACGTGCCCTAGAAACAACAGGAGATATGTACGGAATACATGGATTTTCTGGATACGGTAGGGAAAACGTAGAATTTTATACAATTAAAGACATTGATGAAACCTTTACGAATGCAGTACCACAACGAATAGATGGTATCTCACCGCTTCACGCAACTCGGATGGGCCCAGCCATTAGACACGCAACGTCTAAGCTAAAAGATGTACCCGCAAAAACAAAACTTTTGTTCTTGATCAGTGATGGCCGGCCACAAGACCGAGGCTATAGCAGGGAAGGTGTTGACAAGGAGTATGCAGTTCAAGATACCCACAAAGCATTACTTGAAGCCAAGACACTTGGTATTACACCTTTTTGCCTCACAGTTGACCGTTCGGGCCATGATTACATGAAAGAAATGTGTGGAGATATGGCTTATGAGGTCTTAGAAGACGTAGCATCCCTTCCCGAACGATTACCCCAACTCTACAGAAGCTTAACGGTGTAATAGGCGCTAGAAAAGGTTTTTGGATATGCGTGTCCTTGGTCTTGACCCCGGAACGATATCAATGGGCTACGGCGTTTTGGACTTCATTGACGATGAGATCACGGTTATAGACTTCGGAACCTTTAAAGCACGACGGTCGGATACTAAAGCTAAACGCTTATTATCAATCCACAAAAAACTACTTGAATTACTACCCAGATGGAAACCCGATGAAATCTGTGTAGAAGATCCTTTTGTCGGGAAAAACGTGAAAAGTGCTTTGGCAATTGCCGAAGCTCGAGGAATCAGCTTGATCTCAGCCGCTGAATTCAATATCCCTATACACCAATACTCTCCAACTAAAATCAAAATGGCAGTCACCGGATACGGTAGAAGCAATAAGGACCAAATTCGGACGATGGTTTCAATTGAATTACACCTGAATAATCAACCAACTTCTGATGACGCTTCTGATGCTTTAGGAATTGCGCTTTGCCACATAAATGAAGTTCGCCATAACAAACTGACCAGCTTTTAATAGCTGAATCAGAATCTTGAATGACCCAGTTAGACACCCAAAAATGATATTCAGTTTTCCTGAAGTCTCGTAAATAAAACCGCTGGCACCAGAATTATTTCTTCCGCAATCTTAAGCGAGGCTTGAATTGTGGGCTCTTGTATAGCCTTGCCTTTTTCGGTAAACGAGGGTTTGGCGAGATCGCGCTGGAAAGGTTTTGATATTCATCACCTGTCAACTCAAGAACCTTTCCTGATTTTAGGGAGCCCAGCAGAAGATTTCTGATGCGTACTCGTTGAAGATTGTGTACTTCGCAGCCAACCGCACGGAACATATTACGAACTTGATGTTTACGACCTTCATGAATAATCAAACTGTACCAAGGGGCATCACGATTAACCATTCTTTTTACTTTAGCCCGGGAAGTTTTAATACCCTGAACCATGACACCATCCTCCAGCGCGTGGAGTTGCCTATCAGTAAGTTCCGCATCGATTAGCGCATAATACTCTTTTTCAACTTCAAACCTTGGATGGGTTAAACGGTTAGCTAAATCACCATCATTGGTGAGCAAAACCAATCCAGAAGTATCCACATCCAATCTTCCCACAGGGTATAACCGGAGCTTGCGAAAACGCTCCGGAACAAAATCAAGAACGATCGAACGTCCCACATCATCCGATGTGGTCGACACAACACCAACCGGTTTATTTAATTTCATATACACCAATGGCTGAACATCATCAATCAATCGTCCATTGACTTCTACTTGATCTGAAGCAAAATCAATCAGAGTCGCTGCTGATAATTGCTCTCTACCATTCACTCGAACGTTACCGTTTTTAATTAGTTCAAAACAATATCTTCGAGAACCAACACCCGTCTTGGTTAAAAGTTGAATTAAAGACGGCATTATATCGCCTTCCACGGACTGAATTTATCGTACGCTAAAATGCTATAGTTGTCCGTGTTCATGATAGCAAAAACAAATCCACCTGAGGTCTATATAGCTTGAAAAAATGAGTCTGAGAAATCAAGATCATACCTAAGCGAGATTAATTGTCGATCACATAGGGAAAGTGTTATTCAAAAAAACAACAATTTTAGATGATTACATTTTAGATGATTACATTAATAGAAGGCGTCATTAGAAATAAAGGGGAAGATTGGCTGGAGGTCCAGATACCAGCTGGGGTGAGTTTACGTGTTGCTGTTCCAAGTAACTTAGCGGAGAAAAACTCGCCAATAGGACAGAATACCGCTCTTCATACCCACCTATACACCAGAGATGGTATCCTTTCACTTTATGGCTTTAACACCACCGATGATAGAGATGTCTTTACTCTATTGTTGAGTATTTCTGGTATAGGACCTAAGGCAGCGTTGTCATTAATTTCGACGCTTGGTCTGGAAACACTCGTGCAAGCGATTCAAGAAGATAATCAAACAGTGCTCAAGGAAGCACCGGGCATTGGAGCACGGGCAGCAGAACGCGTGATCGTTGAATTAAGAGGTAAGTTCGACGTGTACACGGGATCCACTGGAATAAACGGCAAAAACCAAACGGAACGGCAAGATCTATTTGATGCTCTTACAAACCTCGGATATTCTTCCGACGAAGCCCGGAAAGCTATAGATTCTCTGGTGAATCCAAATGATTTACCATTTGAGGAACAATTAAGAGATGCTCTAAAAATCCTAAGTGATATATGATGAACGACATTAATGCCCAAAAGAGCTGTCGACCCATGTCCGAGAGAATTATTTAAGTTAATGCAAGATCATGATTTCACAGAAGGCAATGATTGGTCCAAGTGGGCCGAATTCTATGACATTTTATACGCTAATGGCAGTCCGGATATAGCTTTCTACATTGAAGAGATCAACCGAGTTGGTCGTTCAGTCCTTGAATTGGGCTGCGGAACAGGTCGCGTTACAATCGCCTTAGCCAAACATGGCTTTGATGTCACCGGTATCGACAATTCACCTGATATGCTACGAGAATTACGTAAGAACAGAGAACAGGCAGGCAGCTTACGGGGACCACTGCGACTAGTTCAGGGAGATATGAGAGATTTTTCTTTAGAGAGAAAGTTTGATGCTGTTATTATCCCTGCGCGAACTTTTCAGTTGCTTTTATCTCCCCAAGAGCAGCGATCGTGTTTAAGATCAATCCACAACAACCTTAAGATAGACGGTTTGTTAATCTTTGATACAGCCAATGAAGATGGCACTATCGGAGTAATACAAAGGGGCGAACAAAGAAACGATTCGAACTCAAATAGTGCTCATTTGAATATAATCAGCCATAAGAAAATCAAAGGGAAGCGACAAATTTATGAAACAACGGTAGCGATTAGTGAGCATTTTTCTGAAGGAAATGAGAGAGAGCCCAGACAACAAAGTGTATTTGTCCACTATATTTATCCAGAACAAATTAGAGCACTTTTTCGGTTTGCGGGATTTGAGGAAGAAACGTGCTACGGAGAATTTGATCGTTCGCCATTTGATGCTCGAAGCAAACAAATGATTTGGGTAGCAAGGCGCAAATTGACGTTACGCGACTAGTATTCTATTCAAAACCTAATAAATCATTAAGTTTTTAGACCGCTTGGCTCTTAAAGCTATGATAACTAACCATCTTGTTAATAGCTTTCGCTGCACGATCAGGATCAGGAAAACTTGGGAATCCCTTTTGCTGAAGGATTATATCTAATTCGTTTAAAGCATCGCCTTCTTCATAAGGGTTAGCTGCCTGATATATTACAAACGCGGGCTTGCCGGATTTGTCTCGCACAGATTCATACAGTTCTATTTGTCCTAAACCATCCTCACGATCACCCTGCAGCAATCCTGATCCCATTTGAATCCCGACACTACCAATCTGAGGATCACCAAATAAAGTCTCTACAATGGTTGACAACATGGGGCGATTCAATCCCCCTATATCGATTGGATTATAGTAGGCTGCCCCAACCAACTGAAAAAAACCAGCGAGACTTGCCAATGAATCGTGGGAAAGACGTGGCACTGGCATATTGTTTTTCGCAAACGCGTCAGCCATTGAAACTGACTGCCCTCCAGTACCACCTATAATGCCAATATTCCTATTTGTTGTTGGTGCAAGATAAACGAAGGCCTTGGTAATATCAATCGCTTCAGTAAGCGAATCAGCGCGAATTGCGCCGCTCTGCCTAATCACCGTATCCCAAACCTCAGATGAACCAGTTAAAGAACCTGTATGTGATGCTGACGCACGCTTCCCATCTTCGGTCTGGCCACCTTTCCAAAGAACTACGGGCTTAATTTTGCAAACATCCTTCAAAACTTCAAAAAATCGTCGCGGATCACGAGGCCCTTCAACATACATAGTGATTATTTCTGTCAGTTGATCTTGCGCAAAATACTCAAGTAAATCCGGGCTATCTAAAACTGCAGCATTGCCAAAACTAATTGTTTTGTTAATCCCAATTCCGTTAGCTTGAGCAGCCTCAACTAGAGTTCCTGCATGGCCGCCGCTTTGAGAAAGAAACGTTACATTCCCTGGTTCGTTAATCTTTTGACCTTGATTGAAGCGCATCCCCACAGAAGGATTGAAAATACCCATACAATTGGGGCCGACTAAAACAACATCCGCGTCATAGGCCATATTTGCAATTTTTGTTTGTAGTTCTATGGCTTCTGTTTCACCAGACTCAGCGAAGCCAGAAGAAAAGACATGTATGTTTTTCACCCCTTTATTCAATGCATCACTTAATACAATTGGTACCACATTCCGTGGCACGGCAATCACTACGAAATCTATTTCATCTGGAATCTCGCTAATCGTTTTATAATTCGGAATACCAAGTTCTTCAATACCGGGAATCTCATCAGGATCAACTTGTACGGAATACACCCGCCCTTTAAATGTGTCCATATTACGTAACCAGCTATAATTGGCTGATTTCTTTGCACCAACGATCGCTATAGTCTTGGGATTAAATGCAGCGTCCAATTTACTGGCGGTAATAACCATATCCTCAACCCCCAATCACATTAGGTGAAAACTTTAGAGTATTTAAAATTCCAACATTAATTAACCATATAGGGTATTGAACCATCAAACTTATAGTGATACCTCAAAACTCATCCGTGGTCATTATATATAGATATTTCCAATCAAATCCATTTCTAAAGAGTGCACCAAACAAGAGTGGATTGAATATTTATTGTGAAAGATCGTACTTTTATGTTGACGGCGCATTTATGGGTTTTTATAATCAAACTGATAAAAACTCGCGGGCGGACAAGTAAAAGGAAAAAAGCTAGGTATGACCAACCCG
>CEUS01249541.1_pt1 | contig 15961 bp, 13 predicted proteins | sample 427031 | NCBI WGS metagenome assembly CEUS01 (sample SAMEA2622837, study PRJEB7988) | marine metagenome | biome: marine biome (ENVO:00000447); feature: marine epipelagic mixed layer (ENVO:xxxxxxxxx); material: "saline water (ENVO:00002010), including plankton (ENVO:xxxxxxxx)" | depth 140 m | reverse complement strand
GTTTTGCATACGGGGCTATGGATCGGAATCAACTCGGCGGTGAAGCTGGCTGAAGCTCGATTTGCGGGCCTGTTGAGCAGAAGTCCGCTCTCTCGACATGCACGCTCGTATGGATGGGGGACCCTGGGAACATACTATCGTCTAGAAGGCAGGACAGTGGCATCGCTGCGGGCTTATCAGAATGCTCTGGAGGCAAATCCCGATAATCCCAGGCACTGGATTTCAGTAGGAAATTCGTTCTGTGACCTGAACCAGCAGGAGAAAGGAATGCCCTTTCTGAAAAAGGCGATAGAACTGAAGCCGGATTTTCCCGATACGTACGCCAATCTGGGCACGGCTTACCACAGTCTGGGGAACCATTCAGAAGCGGTGAGGTACCTCTTAAAGGCAATAGAGTTGAACCCAAACCTGGCCGGCCCCCAATCCAACCTGGGAGCCACATTGCACGGGATGGGTGAGCACGAAAAGGCGATCGAGCACCTGAAGCGGGCGATAGATCTGAGACCCGACTATGGCGAGGCTTATTCCAACCTAGGGGCGGCGTATCACAGCTTGGGAAGGTATGAAAAGGCCATCGAGAGTATTCAGCAGGTCATCTCGATCAGCCCTGAACTTGCAGATGGGTTCGCCTACATGAATCTCGGTGCAGCCTACCACAGTCTCCGAAAATATGATGAAGCAGTGAAGTATCTCAAAGAGGCTGTTCGGAGGAGCCCGGATCTGGCTGACGCACACTTCAATCTGGGAACGGCATATGTGATGTCGAACAGATCCGATCAGGCAAGACCCCACTTCTTGAAGATGCTTAGGTTGAATCCAAGGGATCCCCAGGCGCCAAAGATCCGACAGTGGCTTCGAGCGAATCCCTGATGAGGCGATTTTGGATAGGGTGACCAAAATCAGTTTGGCGGTGGCGTTATTTTTAGGGCTTCACGTGGTCGCAACAGCCTGGGAAAGCGTGAGCTCGTGGGTATTCGATTCCCTGCGGTACCATTCCTCCAATCGACTCTGCTGTTCTGTATCCTCATCGTACTCGTATTGATGAGGCCTGTAAGGACGAGAGTCATTTCACTGGTTGAACGTATGCCGGATTCCTGGTGCTCGGAACGGCGGATAGGGATGCTGACCACATTGCTGATGGTCGGCGGCGGAGCAGCATTCCTTGCGTGGCCATCGGCGGTGCACCTGCTGGGCGATGGATATCTTTTGCTTAGAGATCTGCCATTCGGTACAAGCCGGATTTCCCGGGTGCATACTATGGCCTGGGCGCCACCTATGCAGCCCTGGGGAGGAGGCCGCATCCTGTTTCAGGAAGGTGCTCGAGCTGGAACCAGGCTATTCCAAAGGCGCTGCGATCAGGATATGGCTGGGTGAGGGAGAAGTAAAGTAGGTCCGCTGAAGACCAAAAGAATGTCTGAAGATATTTGATCAAAGCCGTTTCCCAGGGTGGTATATGATAGGAAGCGTCAGGTTAGAACTCAGGGAGACAAATTGGGCGATCTTCGGCAGAGCATGATTGGATAGCCGGCTCGGACGGGCATCAGTTCTGAGTGATATGATTCAGGAATAACACGCGTATAGCGATGGGAGGTGATTTTGGATCGATCGTACCGAATTTTAGTGTCCGTTGGGATATTTCTGGCGCTTCACATAGTGGTCGTGTTTTGGGACCCACTTTGCGCATGGGGTGTAAACCAGCTGAGATATTATTCGATCGGGTGGGTAATGCTCGCGTTTGTCGCAAGCGCACTTATCCTGAGGCGGCGAAGCCGGGATCGGGCGATCGAGTGGATATCCAACTTCAGGATTAACCCATGGAACTCGAAGACAGAGTTTCGCTCGTTCACCATCGGTCTAAGCCTCCTGAGTCTTGTGCTGTTCGGGATCTTCAGGTCTGCAATTCACCTGTTGGGAGACGGGTATCTTCTGCTTCGAGATCTCGAGTATTTCGACCCTGAAACTTCCTGGGAAGGGGTCAATGCACCGCTGATCTATTGGTCAGTCAAGCAGTTGCACCGCTTGGGAGGGTCAATCTGGGAGAGTCCAATTGTTTCGTATCGTCTCTATAGTATGGCGTGCGGCGCTGCTTACTTCGGTCTCTGTCCTACGGCTGCTCGTGTTCTGGGAAGGTCCGGTACCGAACGCACGGTGATTCTGGGGTTTCTCATTACTCCTGGGGTATTGCAGTTGTTCTTCGGGTACATCGAGACGTATGCGCTCCTGATGCCTTTTATTCTCCTCTATTTGATTTTGGGTGTTGAGGTGATTCAGGAAAGCCGTTCATGCCTGTTGCCTTCCCTCACACTGGGCGCGCTTATGGCTATGCATTTCGCGATGCTCAGCCTGGTTCCCTCACTCTTGTTTCTTGTGTGGACGCACTACAGGTCGACAGCTCAGCCGGATCTTTCGAGGCTCCGTTCTGGGATGGGTCTTATTGGGATACTTACATTGTCCCCCGTCGTTTCCGTTCTGCTCCTGGGCATCATTGGTTTTGATCCGGTCAACTATCTGGCATCTTCAAAAATTACGCATCTGCTTCCGGTCACAGGCGAGATATCCTTCCATCAAAACTATCGGATGTTGTCGGTTGAGCACCTTCAGGATATTTTCAACCAGTTCCTCCTGATTGCCCCGGCAGCCCTCCTGGTAATGACGATTCTGGGCCGGACAGCGTTTCGACAGCAACCGACTCATCTGTTTCTGCTCACTACGACCGTTTTTTCTTTTGTTTTCAGCTTTGTGGCCAATCCTGAGATCGGTGCGTTCCGGGACTGGGATGTGTTTTCCTTTCCGGGATTGCCGATGACGCTCTGGGCGGGTGTGGCTCTTGCGGGTGCTCTCCAGGATGAGGCACAGCTTAAGTACGCAGGCTTCCTTGTTGTGGCGTCAGCATTCTTGCATACGGGACTTTGGGTGGGTGTGAACTCGAGGGTGACGAGAGCAGAGGCGCGATATACAGATGTGATGACCAGGGGGTCTCTTTCCGGGAATGCCAGATCGTATGGCTGGGAGACATTTGCGATTTATCTGAGAGAGTCAGGGAGGAACGAACAAGCGGCTGAAGCCTACCAGCGGGCGATTGAAGCCAGCCCCGAAAATCCTCGACACTGGATTTCCCTGGGAAATCGATACCTGGCGCTAGATCGATTCCAGGATGCCATTGATGCATTAGAAAAGGCATTTGAACTCGCTCCTGCGTATTCGGAAACCTATTCAAAGAACCTGGCCAATGCCCACGCTAGTCTCGGGAGTGTCCATTACCGTTCAGGGGAAGTCAGGAAGGCGATTGTAGAATACAAGGCGGCGCTTGAGGCCAATCCCAACGAGGTAGATGTACATTTCAATTTGGGTGTGGCCTATTCGAGGCTGGGAGAACACGAGGCAGCAATTGCGCGCTATAGGAGAGCGATACAGCTCAGCCCCGACTACAGTCTTGCGTACTTGAATATGGGTAATTCCTACAGCGATTTGAAGCAGGTCCGCGAAGCTGTTGTGCAGTACCGGAAAGCGATCGAAACCGATCCGGGTTATCTGAACGCGCACTACAACCTGGCGCTGGCGCAGCTGGAACTTGGGGCAAAGGAGGAAGCGAGGACCGGGTTTCTGAAAGTCCTCGAACTCGATGGTGACTATCAGAAGGCAGACGCCATCAAGTTCTGGTTGGAGCAGAATCCGTAATTGCTTAAGAGGAATTGTGACAAGAACGCGTGTCTATTTTATTTCCGATGTCCATCTGGGCCTCACCGGTGAGGTCAGGGAATCCAGGGCACAAGAGGATTCCCTGATCGGGTTTCTCCGCTCGATTCAGGACAGTGCTCTGGTCCTGTATATTGTGGGCGATCTGTTCGATTTCTGGTTCGAATATCGTACGGTCGTGCCCTCATGGGGTGCCCGGGTATTGTTCGAACTGCACAATCTTCGAGAGTCGGGCGTTCGTCTGGTGTATCTACCTGGGAATCACGACATATGGCTGGGTCCCTATCTGGAGAAGGAAGTTGGCTTCGAGCTGCTGGGTGGACCAGTTACGGTCACTCACCAGGGGATCAAGATTTTTCTCGCTCACGGAGATGAATTTCGGAGTGATTGGAAGTTTCGTTTGAGTCGATCAATCCTGAAGAGCGTTCTTTGCATTGGTCTCTTCAGACTCCTCCATCCGGACATTGGCGCCTGGTTGGCTCGTCGGACCTCCCATATTTCCGAACAACGGGCTCGAGCCCATACAGAAAGAAACCGCAGAATCCTGCTAAGGGGGGCAAGGGAACAGATCGGCAAGGGTGCTGATGTGGTCATCTGTGGCCATTATCACTACCTCCTACAGGAGCAAGTGGGGAAAGGTCAGCTGATCGTTCTGGGCGATTGGGTGTCACAGGACACCTACGCCGTGCTGGAGAACGGAGCAATTGCGTTGATGGAGTGGGAGGCTCCATGATTCTGAGTATTGACCAGGGCACGACGGGAACGACCTGTTTGGTGATCGACAGGGAAGGTGAGATCCGGGGACGAGGATACTCGGAGTTCAGGCAAATCTACCCCCGGCCTGGGTGGGTGTCACACGACGCGAATGAAATATGGGATACGTCCTTGCAGGTGGTTGAAATGGCCCTGAAGGCAGCCGGTATCTCGTCAGGGGACCTAGCCGTTATCGGGATTACCAACCAGCGTGAAACAGTTGTGATGTGGGATCGGGAGACGGGAGAGCCCTTAGCCGACGCTATTGTGTGGCAATGTCGACGCACAGCGGATTTGTGCCAGCAATTCAAGAGCCTCGGGTTGGAAAACCAGGTAAAAACACGAACCGGACTCGTGCTCGATCCCTATTTTTCTGCGACCAAGGTGGTGTGGCTGCTGGAGCACGTAGATGGTCTGAAAGCCCGGGCGGCCCGAGGGGAGATCTGCTTCGGGACGATCGACAGTTTTCTACTTTACAGGTTGACGGGAGGAACCGTCCACGCCACCGAGCCCACCAATGCTTCCCGTACGATGTGTTACGATATACACAACCGGATATGGGATGCGGAATTGATGCAGGCTTTTGACATTCCGGCGCAAGTCCTTCCGGAAGTGCATCCCTCTTCAGGCATTTTTGGGGAGACTGCAGGCCATGGTGATATTCTGGACCCCGGTATCCCGATTGGTGGGATTGCAGGAGACCAACAGGCGGCGTTGTTCGGTCAGGGAGCTGTGGCTGAGGGTGATGTGAAGAATACGTACGGCACAGGCTGCTTCGCCCTTTTTCAGACGGGTGAGACCGCAGTGGCCTCGGAGCATGGCCTGTTGACAACGCTTGCTTGTGATGCTCACGGACAGGCAAGCTTCGCACTGGAAGGCTCCGTTTTCAGTGCGGGGTCCGCGGTACAGTGGCTCAGAGATGGTCTTAGGATTGTAGATTCGGCGCCTGAGACGGAAGGACTGGCGCATTCGGTGAGCGACACAGGTGGCGTGCATCTTGTTCCGGCCTTTACCGGTCTTGGGGCTCCTCATTGGGATCCACAAGCGCGTGCCGCTCTCCTGGGAGTGACCCGAGGGACGACCCAAGCCCACGTGGCGCGTGCCGCTCTGGAGTCAATCGCCTTTCAAACTGCAGACTTGATAGACGCAATGGTAAAGGATGCCGGACAACCTATTCACAATCTCCACGCAGATGGCGGGGCTTCAGCAAACGGATTCCTGATGCAGTTCCAGGCTGACATTCTGGACGTTCCAGTGGTCCTCCCACGGCACACCGAGACGACGGCCCTCGGTGCTGCACTGTTGGCAGGGCTGTCGACGGGATTCTGGGAAGGCCTGTCGGTTCTGGAAGGCCTGAACCCACCCGATCACGTCTACGAACCGAAGATGCCGCAACATCAGCGTGACCATCTGCTCGATGGTTGGCATCGGGCGGTTGATACGGTGAGGTCACACGGATCAGGGTGAAAATACTTGACATCTTATTAACACGGTTGACATACTGTGGCGGTTTTGAATACGACGGATGGGAAGTCAGTGAGGCCAGTTGTATGAGGAGCCGCACTGCTGGAGGTTGGGACTCGGTGGTGCGGCTTTTTATTTATCCTTTTGGTGAGGTCCGGAAGTGGGACATAGCCCACGCAGCAGATCAATGTTGACGGTCGCGATGCTTCCTTTAATCGCCTGGACAGGGTCTGTTCAATCTTCAGACCTGAACACCTCTACACCGTGGGGAAGACTTTGCCCGCAGGTCTCGAGACGGGTCTGTGTCAGACTTATGGTCTCGGTGATGGCCTGGCGAATGGTGTAGTGTTTTCAATCATCCAGGATCGGTCTGGATATATATGGTTTGCCACCAAGGCGGTGTCAGTCGATTCGATGGGCAGAGCTGCCACACAACTGGGTGTGGGATATCCCACCAGGACCGCACGGGCGTGTTCTGGTTCGCGACACGCAACGGGCTGAGCAGGTACGACGGAACCGTATGGCGCACCTACCACCAAGAGGACGGTCTGCTGGACAATCGTGTGCCATCGATTATTCAGGACAAAAAGGGTGCCTACTGGATCGGCACGGGATCTTCCGCAACTGTTTTTAGACTTGACGCGCTTGATCTGGACAATGTCACTTGTGGCGAGACTGTTACAGTCGAGGTGCAGCCGCCTACCGGTCGACCTCAGTATACCGATCTAGAGGGTAACCCGGTCTACATCGTTAAGCTGGACGGTAATACACCCTCGAAACAGGATTTTGAGGATTTTATCGCCTTTGCACAGGCCTACGACTCTTCTGAAGGCGATGATAGGTATAACTTTCTCGCTGATACGGATCAGAATGAGACTGTGGAGTTCGCTGACTTCATTCGATTTGGTCAAGCATATGAGCGAGAGGCCGTTGCGATCAATGGTCATCCGATCGTTGCTGGGAGAACGGTCGAATAAGACGGGAAGGGAGAAGCCGGAAGTTAGGGGACTGAGGATCAAAGCCGGAAATCAATAGAATTCGTACAGAGAGAAACCGGGACAGCCTATTTGGCCGTCCCGGTTTCTCTTTTTTTCTTGTATGGGTTCGCTCAACCGAGCAGGTCAACTCTTCCGCCAACACCTGTGGCCTGAGCGGTATTGACCTGATTCATCGTTTGGGTGATTAGATTATAGCCTACGGCGGTCTCTAATTGTGCACCGCCCTGGGGGCTCGTGGATGGTGGTAAAGGGCCCTGTGGCGAAGCGGAGTTCTGGAGCAGTTTCTGAGGGCTCAAATCTACGTTGTTCACCCTTAACATATCACCTCCAAGGAAGAATAGCCTTCGTTTCTCCCTCCTTGGTCGTTATCCGTCAATCCTTGACCAGTTAATAATAACAAATAGTTAGGGGATATACAAGGGGAAAAGACAACTGCGTCCGAAGTCACAAGTCCAGGGTGCGGTATCTTGAGGTATCACAAGGACTGGGATGAGGGACCGAACTTCGGTGGACTGGGTGCGGAACAGAGGCTAGGGACTGGTAGACTTGATCGGTGAATCGGAGGTGGTATATTTGGATAAAGGGAGACAGGCTGAGAAGGGAGTTCTGGTGAGAGAAAAATTGGGTATGATGCTGGTCTTTTTGTTCGTGGCTGCAATCGCGGTCGCCGAGGAGAAGGCGGGGAAGAGAACGATTCTCTTCCTGGGAGATAGCCTGACCTCGGGGTATGGCTTGAGTGCGGAGGTGGCTTTTCCTGCAGTAATTCAGGCGAAGATCGATTCGCTCGGGTTGGGTTATGAGGTAGTCAATGCAGGGATCAGTGGAGAGACGACGTCTGCCGGGCTGAGCCGGATGAACTGGATGCTCAAAAGAAGAATAGATGTCCTGGTGATCGCGCTTGGTGCGAATGACGGTCTTAGAGGTGTTCCACTCAAGGTGACACGGCAGAATCTGCAGGCGATCGTCGACAGCTCGCGAAAGGCGTATCCCAAGGTAAATGTGGTGCTGGCGGGGATTCAGGTGCCACCCAATCTGGGTCCTGAATACACTTCCGAGTTCAAAGAGATCTTCCCGGAGCTGGCAGCAAAAAACAAGGTGGCTCTGATCCCATTTCTCCTCGAAGGTGTCGGAGGTATACAGGAATTTAATCTCGCTGACGGCATTCATCCGACCGTGGCAGGACATAGGAAGGTTGCGGAGAATGTCTGGAAAGTGCTGGGGCCGCTCTTGTCCGATGACAGCCAGCAAGAGTAGTTGGCTGCAATCAAAGCTCTGCGCGAAGGACCTCGAGTGGCGGCCGATTCGCGATACCTCGACTGTTGAGCATTCCGACGACAACAATTAGGAATGTTACCAGGGCGAAGATGATGGCGAGGGGACTTGTGGGAAGCGAGAAGGCGAGATCAAAGACGAGCTTGGACAGGGCCCAGCTGCCGGATACTGCAAGCAGGAGACCTGTAAGGGCTGACAGCGCGCCGAGGAAGAGGTATTCGAGTAGGAGGATTTGGACGATTTGCCCCCGTGTCGCGCCGAGGGTTCTGAGGAGTACGCCTTCCTGAATCCTCTGGTACCGACCTGTAAGTGCCGCTGCAGCCAAAACCGTAAGCCCGGTAAGCACGCTGAACAAGGCCATAAAGCGGATGACGAAAGAGACCTGGGAGAGGATGTCGTCTACAGTTTTAAGTACCAGTCCCAGGTCGACAACCGAAACGTTTGGAAATTGCTGAACAAGCGCTTTTTGGAGTTCGGCTGACATGTTGACCGATGGTACGCGTGTCGTGAGGACGTAGAATTGAGGTGCAGCTTCGAGTACGCCCGTGGGAAACACTATCCAAAAATTCGGCTGGACTCGCTGCCAATCCACCTTTCGAAGGCTGGATACAACAGCGTCTACAGAAACACCCTGTACGTCAAAGGAAAGGGTATCCCCGAGTGTCACGCCAAGTCTTCTTGCTACGTCCTCAGCAGGTGAAATGGGTACAGGCTCCAACCCCTGGACGGTGGTGCCTTCGAAGGATCCCGCTGTAATTTCTTCCGTGTCAAAGAGGTAATCCCGGTAGGTGGTGCGATACTCCCGCTGTAGAACCCATCTACCAATCTTGTTTTTCCGGTCTGTGATAATCTCCTGAACGGATCTGCCTTTCACTGCAGACAATCTCATCGTGACCACTGGTACGCGGTGCATAACCGGCATGTCGTAGGATTCGACCAGGTTGGAGATGTTTTCCACCTGGTCTTTCTGTATGTCGAACATGACCATATTGGATCGGGTACCTCCGCCGGCTACTGATACCTGCTTCAACAAGGTGTGATGAGAGAGATAGAGGGTGCTGATGAGAAAGGTTCCGAGTCCCAGGGAGAGGAGAAGGATCCGGGTCTGGTTGTTGGGTCGGTAGAGGTTGGCAAGGCCCTGACGCCAGACGTATTTCCAGGAGGACGGAAAGAACCGCCGGGCTAGGTACATCAGTAGGAATGCGACGGTTGCGAGCAGGAGGAACGCAATTGCCAAACCCAAAGTGAACCCTACACCCACCCAAATTCGGCCGGTTTGTATGATTGCAAGGGCACCCGTGGCGATCAGAATGATGAGGGAGATGAGGAGCTGGAGAAGGTCGCGTTTGTCGGAAGTAGAGCCGAATGCGGTTTGCAGGGCTACCAGCGGCGAGATTCGTCTGAGCGGCAGCAAGGGAAGGAGCGCGAACAGGACGGTAAGGCTCAGTCCAATGCAGATGCCCTGCAGTATCGCGAGCCAGGAAAATGCGATGGGAATGTCGATGGGCAGGACAACGGCCAATACCCCGGGTAGGAGCATTTGCACGAACAGACCCACAGCAGCACCCAGGATGGAACCACCCAGCCCAAGGGCGGCGGCCTGGATAAGATAGATGGTGAAGGCCTGAGAGGACCGTGCACCAAGACATCGGAGGACAGCGACCGTGCTGAGCTTATGTCGGACGTAGACCTGTATTGCGCTGGCTACACCTACGCACCCCAGGAGCAGTGCCACAAATCCTACGAGACCCAGGTAGTTGTAGAGATTACCCAGGGTTCTCCCCATTCGCCAACGCCTGTTCGATACCGTTTCAGTTCGGAGACCCCGGCTCTCAAGTCGAGGTCCAATCGCAGAAGACAGGGATCCCACATTGGTGGATGCTTCGAGTCTGAAATAGGCCTGATAACTTACTCGACTACCTGGTTGCACCAGGCCCGTCTGCTCGAGTAGCGAAAGAGGAATGAAGATACGGGGTGCGAGTGTCATGGCAGCGAAATTTTCGCCCGGGATTTGCTTGAGCCTTCCCCCTATGCGAAACGTCTGCGTTCCCAACTTTATGATGTCACCCACCGACGCTCCGAACTGAAGGAGCAAACCGTCATCGAGAAGTGCCTCCCCCCAGTCCTGGTAAGTGAGCCTGGCACCGACGGGCTCTGTGACAAGCTCGCCGTAGAATGGAAACCCACCGGATATCGCGCGGACCTGTACCAGACGTGTGCCCCCGTTGTGGGGGAAATAGACCATCGAGTTGAACTGAACTTCGCGCGCCTGTTCTCCGCCTATTGAATCGATGAGGGATTCGGTGGCGTTGTCGAAGGTTCGATTGCCTCGGATGACGAGGTCTGCTCCCAGAAGAGATTTAGCCTGCTTGCTGACCATACTCTCCAGATTATCGCCAAGGGACCGAATGGCGACAAGCACGGCGACACCCAGCACAATTGACGAGAGGTAAAGGGCGAGATGCTTTCTGTAGGAACGGCTGTCGCGCCAAGCCATTCGCCAAACCCATGGGTCGAGGGGTGGGAATAAGTTCCTCAAACCGAGCCGTTCCTGGTATCTGAGACAACGACACCTCCCTGAAGGTGGATGATACGGCCGGTCTTTTCGGCCAGATGCATATCGTGAGTCGCAACCATGAGCGTCACACCGGTTTCCCGATTCAATTTGAAAAGGAGGTTCTCAATTTTGCCGCTGGTGTCTGCGTCCAGATTCCCGGTGGGCTCGTCTGCAAACAGCACACGGGGGCGATTGATGAACGCCCGGGCAATGGCGACACGCTGTTGCTCCCCACCCGAGAGCTGGGCAGGGTAATGGTCTGCTCGATCTGCCAGGCCGACCCGATCAAGGAGAGAGACCGCATCGGAACTTGCAGATTGGTCACCTCTCAGCTCCAACGGGACCATTACATTTTCCAGGGCGGTGAGGGTAGGTATGAGCTGGAAATTCTGAAATACAAACCCAATGTATTTGTTGCGAGCAGCCGCTCTTTCATCCTCGGTGAGGGCTCCCAATGGGATGTCGAGGAGATTGACGGTGCCCGATGAGGGGCCATCCAATCCGGCACAAAGCCCCAGAAGTGTGGTTTTGCCGCTACCGGACGGCCCAACGATCGAACAGCTGTCTCCTTCGGCCAGTGTAAACGAGACGTCTTGCAGGACTTTCAGTGAGTGACGGCCATTCGTGTAGGTTTTAGTGAGTCCGTCGATCCGCAGTGCATCCATCAAGTTCTAGCTCCCACCTTCGAGTGGTCAGGCTTTAACAACCCCATAGGTATTGGACACTCCCCCGCACGACTGGTTCCAATTTGTTCCGTTGTCCGGCAGAAATGCAGAAGGGACCGAATCATCGGCCCCTTCAATGGTTTAGGATTAAATGTATGCATTTCTACTCGTCCGTGACACACCCCTCGGAGGCGGATGTCACATTCTTGATGTACTTGTACAACGTACCCTGTGTGGTCTTGTAAGGGGGCGCCGTCCAGGCGGACCTTCTGGCGGTCAATTCCTCGTCGCTCAAATCTACCTTGAGTTCATTTGTCTCTGCGTCGATGGTGATGACGTCCTCATCCTGGAGCAGACCGATTGCGCCACCTTCCTGGGCTTCTGGTGTGACGTGTCCGACGACGAATCCGTGCGTGCCACCGGAGAATCGCCCGTCCGTAATTAATGCAACGGAGGTGCCCAGACCTGCACCCATCAGTGCAGCTGTTACAGTGAGCATTTCAGGCATACCCGGTCCACCTTTTGGTCCTTCGAAGCGTATGACCACAATGTTGCCGGCTTCGATCTCACTACGTTCGAGAGCAGTAAGCATGTCTTCCTCGGAATCATAGACTCTTGCTGGACCTGTGAAGGTGAGACCCTCCTTGCCCGTAATTTTGGCCACCGCACCTTCGGGGGCGAGATTGCCTCGGAGGATCTGCAGGTGTCCCGTGGACTTGATGGGATTGTCGAGAGGATTGACGATATCCTGTCCCTCTTTGAAACCAGGGACATCTTCCAGGTTTTCACCCAAGGATTTTCCTGTGACAGTCAGGCAATCCCCGTTCATCAGTCCATTGTCGAGTAGGTATTTCATTACTGCCGGCGTCCCACCGACATCGTGCAAATCTTCCATTACATACTTGCCGCTGGGTTTCAGATCCGACAGGTAAGGAACACGGTCGCTCACGGCCTGGAAGTCGTCAATGGTGAGTTTGACACCCACGGACTTGGCGATCGCTATGAGGTGAAGGACCGCATTTGTGGATCCCCCCAGTGCCATGACGATGACCATGGCGTTTTCAAAAGCCTCTCGGGTCATGATATCCCTGGGTTTGATGTCCCTTTCCATCAGGTTCAAAATGGCTTGGCCGGCATCGACACACTCTGCGAGCTTGTCAGGGTCGACAGCCGGAATGGAGGCACTGTAAGGAAGCGACATCCCCAGGGCCTCGATGGCGGAGGCCATGGTATTTGCCGTATACATGCCGCCGCAGGCTCCCGCACCCGGGCAGGCGTGCTGGAGTACACACTTGAGGCCTTCCTCATCCAGGCTTCCGGCGATGTATTCGCCATAGCTTTCGAAAGCGGAGACGATATCCAGTTTCTTACCTTTGTAGAAGCCCGGCTTGATGGTACCGCCGTATACCATAAGGGAGGGTCTGTTCAGCCGCCCCATAGCGATGAGACAGCCAGGCATGTTCTTATCGCATCCTGGAAGGGAGATGTTTGAGTCGTACCACTGAGCGCCCATGATGGTTTCGATCGAATCCGCGATGAGATCCCTGGATTGTAGGGAGTAACTCATCCCTTCCGTGCCCATTGAAATGCCATCGCTGACACCTATGGTGTTGAAGCGCATTCCAACGAGCCCGGCGGCAGTAACGCCCTCTTTCACTTTATCGGCAAGGTCGAGCAAGTGCATATTGCAGGTGTTTCCCTCATACCATACGCTGGCGATTCCCACCTGCGCCTTGTCCATGTCCTCTTCAGTGAGGCCGGTTCCGTACAGCATGGCCTGAGAAGCCACCTGGGATTTTCTCTGTGTGATTCGAGCGCTGTACTTGTTCAGTGCCATGGGTCTTTCCTTTCGGCGGATTTGTATATATCTTCAAAATTCCAGCAGGGCTATAATCTAATTGAAACCCCCTTTCCACGCAAATCCTGGCGCCGTTATCGAATACGTGCGTATCTCAGGCCTTAGGGAATGCGATGTCCGGAGTATATCGTATGTTGCCAGACTACCTCAAACTAGGTCTCGATCTGGTATTTGTGGGGTTTAACCCGAGCCTCAAGTCTGCCGAGATCGGGCACTACTATGCGGGCCCTGGAAACCAATTCTGGGCGTTTCTGTATGAGGCAGGTCTCGTGGACAGGCTCCTCCGGCCGGAGGAGGATAAAGAGCTTCTCGGCTTCGGTATTGGGGTGACCGATATGGTAAAACGGGCTACACGTGGGATTGGTGAATTGCGGTCAAGCGAATACAGTGACGGATTGCGAGCTGTAGCCACCAAACTGGCGCCATATTCACCTGTTACGATCTGTTTCAATGGCAAAACCGGATACTGCAGGGCTCTGAACAGAAAATGCGAGTACGGCCTCCAGGACGAGGAATTCTGCGGCGCTCAGTTATTTCTTGCGCCATCCACAAGTGGAGCCCTGCCGATGCATAGGATGGAGAAGCTACAGTACTACATAGATCTGAAAACTGCGGTTACGTTTGGGAAAAGGAGGGGGAAATGACCAGGGCGAAGATCTATTGCATTACGATACTGATTCTGATCGCGTCTGTGCCCTGGTTCTTCTTCGAGGGGGGTGCAGAACATTTCCTTGGGCTGCCGGTATGGGCCCTTTACAGTCTTGCGGTCACTATTTTGTATGCCGTGGCAGTGGCGTTTGTCTTGCAGCGATTCTGGCCATTGCTGGCAGGAGACACCGAGGATGAAGCCGATGCCTGATACAAGTCTGCTGGGGATCGGAGGAACTTTCTTTCTTGGGGTGTACCTGTGTGTGCTGATTCTGATAGGTGTCGCTGGAAGGCGGGCCCGCAGGGAGAATTCGATGGCGGACTTCTTCCTGGGTGGACGCAAAATGGGCTTGCTTGTTCTATTCCTGACATTGTATGCAACCCAGTACAGTGGAAATACTCTGATCGGTTACGCAGGTGCAGCATATCGCCAAGGGTTCAGGTTTCTGGTGAGCGTGACGTTTATGATGTCGATCATTGGTGGGTATCTCATTTTCGCCCCTAAACTGCACAGATTATCTAAAAAAGAAGGCTTTATAACGCTTGGTGATTTTCTCCAACACCGGTACCGATCACAGACATTAACCATTGCCTCAACGGTACTATGTATATTCGCTCTGGCCAATTATATCCTTTCCAATTTGAAGGCAATGGGATACCTGGTCGAGGGATCGACTGGTGGACGAATTTCGTTTGCGCAGGGCATTCTTGTCCTGTCCCTGATTATGGTGATCTATGAGACGCTTGGCGGGTTAAGGAGCGTGGCCTGGACGGATGTGATGCAAGGAGTGATGCTTCTGGCAGGATGTGTCGTGATTTTCGTGGCTATGGAGTATCAGTACGGTGGTTTGTCCGCAGCTGCCGACCGACTCCTGACGATGAGACCGGACTTTTGGCAGCCGCCGGATGCAGAGGGGAAACGGGTCTGGTTGAGCACACTTGCGATCATTTTTCTGGGTGTGCCTGTATACCCGCAGGCCATTCAGCGAATCTATGCTGCCAGAAACGAGAACATCCTGAGACGTTCCCTTCAGTTGATGGTATTCATGCCCCTCGTGACGACCTTCTTTATCGTTGTGGTGGGTATTGTGGGGGCTTCTCAGTTCCCCGGACTCGACCGGCAAGGAAGCGAAGGTGTCGCACTACGCGTCTTGTCCGACATTGCGGCCGAGCTTCCAGCCATTGCGCCTTTGATCGTATTATTCCTTTTCGCTGTGGTGGCCGCCATCATGTCCACTGTGGATTCAGCGCTTCTGGCGATATCGTCTTCGATCACACAGGATCTTTACAGGCCGTTCCGTCCTCAGGCATCTCAAGAACGACTCACTTCGGTAGGCAAACGACTTTCGTGGTTGCTGATGGCCGCTCTGGCTTATCTGGCAACAGTGCTTCCGCAGACGATATGGCGCCTAACGGAGATCAAACTGGAATTGCTCTGCCAGGTCTCCCCGGCTCTGCTCCTGGGCATCCATTCTCACGGGTTGAGGGGCAGGGCAGTTCTTGCCGGCATGGTTTCCGGGACTGCAATTACCCTGATTCTGATGGTGTTGTCCATCTCTGGAGCAGGCCTGTCCACCAAACCTCTTGGTGTCCATTCCGGAATCTGGGGTCTTGGGGTGAATCTGCTGGTGGTTGGCATCGTGACAAAGGTGGGAAGGCGGGATGGTTGAGAATCCATTGTCCAACCCGGTTGAATCTGTCTATTAGTTTGGTCTAGAACAATTTATGAAAGGCATCGTGGCTATAATTCATGTCGGTTTGGAGTGAAGCCCACCGGAGAACGAAATGTATCGAGTGCTGGTTGTTGATGACGACCCCAATTTACTGGCCTACGTTCAGTCCGCTTTGTGTGATGAGGATTTCGAGGTCGATACGAATACCAATGCCGAGGATGCCTTCGAGCTGCTCTCGGAATCCATGCCCGCTGTTATGCTGTAGTATCTGAGTCTGCCTAAGACCGACGGGTACGAGATTCTTAAGACCGTCCGGGAGGAACGTCGATACGAACTGTTGCCCATAGCTCTGCTGTCGGCCGACGACAGATCTCGAG
>CEUS01284167.1_pt1 | contig 15969 bp, 13 predicted proteins | sample 427031 | NCBI WGS metagenome assembly CEUS01 (sample SAMEA2622837, study PRJEB7988) | marine metagenome | biome: marine biome (ENVO:00000447); feature: marine epipelagic mixed layer (ENVO:xxxxxxxxx); material: "saline water (ENVO:00002010), including plankton (ENVO:xxxxxxxx)" | depth 140 m | reverse complement strand
CTCAGCAAAAACTTGACCACTTCACTAGGCGTATCAGTTATAAGCATTTTCGCACTGAAATCTGTCAGTCTTGAACGATATTTTTCGTCCAACAACGCAACTTCAATTGCTTTTCTAATTTCGATTCTGTCATAGCCAACATTAATTAAGCAAGCTAAATGTTCTCTCCCACGCTGTCTATCACCTATATTTACCACGGGCACACCTAGACTCATTGCCTCTACAATTCCTGCACTAGAATTGCCGACAATCACACCACTATGAGCCATTACGCTCGCAAAAAGCTCCCTGCTAGACAATGGTGGAAGTACCTGCATGTTACTACATTCAGTGGCATATTTACCCATTTTTGCCAAAATCATCCTACCACCAGCATCATCATTAGGATTGGATAATAAGATAGGATTCTTTAATCCTCGCACAGCTTCAAGCGTCTCTTTGATTTGCTGGCCAACTTCATTCTGAGTAAATGTCACTGGATGCTGTACTACCAGAATATAAGGTTTATCTATAGATATATTAAATTTGGTACAAACCTGTTCATAAGTAAATTGCACATCAGATCTTATGTCATTACCAGGCAGCCCAACAACCCGAACTCTTTCAGGATCCTCACCCATCTGCACTATTCGATTAGCATGTTCTTCTGAGGCAGGCAAATGATAGTGAGCAAACTTTGTGATTGCATGACGTATAGAGTCATCTATAGAGCCAGATATACTACCTCCACATAAGTGAACTACAGTAATATTGTGAAAAACTCCAGCCATTGATCCAGCTAGCTGTTCTCCTCTATCACCCAACACCAAAATTATATTAGGCTGTATTCGTGAAATAGCATAACTCATCCCATTAAGATATGACCCAATCGACGCAGCCATTTCAGTCAACGAATCGCCAAGAGCTCTACCAGGAACTCTTTCTGCAATCTTGAATCCATCATTAACAATCTCCTGCCATGTTTCTCCATGTAGACGGTCTAAATGCATTCCCGTGACCAGCACACTAACATCTAACTCCGCATGATTATTTATCGCTTTAAGTACATTTCTTACAGGACCATAATCAGCGCGCGATCCACTAACGTATAGCACCTTGATCATGACAGTAAATCCCGAGTTATCGGATTGTCTGCATCTACATCATTAACAACAGTTCTTCCCTGTACTTCTTCCCATCTACGTGGATCGATACCAATATTGGGTCGTTTTAAGGTTACATTGGACGTTTTCAGTTGTTCTCCTGCAGATATATTTCGTGAAGCAAAAAGACTGCGCCTAGACACTCGCTGCGTTTCCAATTCACTACGATCTACTACCTTATTCCCGTCACCTAAAGCATCTTGAACAGTACGTATTGACGTAACAAAATCCCGAAATTCATCTGGATCAAGAGACATAGCATGATCAGGTCCTGGTAATGACTTATCTAGAGTAAAATGTTTTTCAATGACGCATGCTCCTAAAGCGACAGCTGCTCCAGACACAGTATTTCCTAAAGTATGATCACTAAATCCTACATGAACACCAAATTTATCAGTAAAAGTCTGCATAACTCTCAGATTGACAGATGTCGCAGTAGCCGGATAATTAGACACACATTGCAATAATATAATATCAGTATTGCCGCATCTTCTAATATGCTGAACAGCCCCTTCGACATCTTGAAAAGTACTCATCCCTGTACTCAAGATAATAGACTTTCCTTTGGATGCTATATAACCTAGTAATGGGTAATTAGTAATCTCCCCAGACCCTACTTTAATACAATCTTGCCCTAAATCCAATAGGAAATCCACGGCTTGCATGTCAAAACAGGAAGCCATATAAACAATGCCTACTTTATTACAATGCGCTGCTATGTCATAATGAGAATCCCAAGGCAAACTGTATAATTCGGACATTTCAAGAGCATTAGTAACCCCAGTGTTTGTATATTGATAATCTGCAGTCTTCGCTAATTGTGAAACTTGCTCTTCCGGACGAAACAGCTGAAATTTAACTGCATCAGCACCTGCCTGATGAGCAATTTCCACTAACTCGAGAGCCATTTTTTTGCTCCCATTATGGTTAACCCCGGCTTCGGCAATAACCATGCAAGGATAACTTGCACCCACCTTTATGCCAGAAATATCAATAGGATTCAATTGAGGTTCAACATTAAAGACTTTCATAAAGCAGAACTATTGTAGTCACGTAAATTAAGGAGAATGGTTCGGAATAACAATTACACTTCAGAGTAATGTCAAAGTTATATTACACTCACTAGTATCACAAGTTGATGTTGTAAGATGATAAAAAATATGAAGATACTGAGCTTATAATCCTCGAACTACTTTATCTTCTCCCCATTTTTCAGCATATTGTAAGGTTGCCTGACTAAGTGCATTGTCCCGTTTCAGACCTGTATCTCTGTATCCAATGTACCAACGCATATACTCCCCAATACGTTGACTAGCTTTACCGTCTCGAAAAGGATCTATCTGATCTAGAACAGGTGTGGCATCGCCTAGATTAGGATTTGACTCAGGATCGCGAATATACTCTAGTACAGACTGTCTCAATGACCCATGGTCATAGAATACACAACGGTTAGGGCCAAGACTATGTAATATTGCATATGGTTTGGTAATAGCATTCTGATCCAACCTAGCATAATCAAGGTAGACCACACGCGCACCAGACAATGCAGATACAGTAACAGCGGACATGGTTCCAATGCCTATACAGAAGTCACCCGCAGCTGCGAGATTAGCAGGCCAGACACTGTCATCCAAAACATGCATACGACCAGTAGATAAAGCATTATCAAACAACCAACCTATTTCTTGATGTCTAACTCTAATATTTCTCTTTTTGGGTTTAATTAGAATACCTATATTAGTGTCCTCAAGGACCCATTCTAGGAAAAATTTGTAAAAATTCAGAAAGCAGTTGGAGTTATCATAAAGCACCAGAACAACCTTAGCACCATTACTGCGAATTCGGTCTGCAACAATCTTAGCCTCAGCTTTCTCTGCTTCATTATCGTACATATCGGAAATTGCGCATCCAGCTATCAACAATTGCTTTGAAATAGATTGGGCATCCACACAAATTCTGGCATCATGTGCACCCCAAAAAAAGAAAACATGCGGTGTGCGTATACTCCCAATGGTTGGACTATCACTGCAAGACCAATGTACTCCGAGCCTGATACCCCCTGACTTGTGTATTGCAGTAGTGATAATATCTGGACCTGCTTCCTGATAATGCCAGAAAGCATCTAAGCCTAACGAATTATATTGTCTCTCTAGATATAGACTGCTCACAATCTCTGTTATTAATGTTCTCATTATATCTTTACTAAAGCTATCAGTATTGGTCCCCAAAGATCTAATGAGAATACGCCACACCACACTGAGTCTTTGTACAATTTGTTTTATGGGTACCCTCTTACGGTAATATATTGCTCGCACATCGCCACGCGCCTTATGATTCACAGCAATCGAGGTAATGCCCTTTGAAATAGCTCTATCAACAGATTCGTTGCTTGGTTGAAAATCGCTCCGATCGAACAAATATCTTAGACGATTATTGTTGAAACCAGTATGTTGCCACCAGAATAAATCGTTTTCCTTGTCCCCATCTAAACCCCAACAAGCTGTTACACCTACAGAATTTGACTGCTCAAATTTATTCGCATTTGTGCTTGATGGCCAGATCCAAGACACAAGTTTGCGCATCACGTGTAGTATGGTAAAAAATGTAGTATTGGACAAAACAAATTGATAATCCACATGGAAGTTCTTTCTATCATCCGTTTTGAAGACCTTATCCACCGAATCTCTCACCATCAAAGATCGTAGTACTACCAAAATATCAACCTTTGCATTTTCTCCTATGCTTGCAGCATAATTGACCAATCTCTGTCGTTCAAGATTATACAAATCATCGGCCCATCGTTTCAATACATTTGCTACCAACAATCTCGAATAATACGAGTCAGCAACAGGTATAACATATGTAACAAGTTCGTATACTCGCTCATAAAACTTATTTAGTTCTAAACAGACGCTAGTCTTGGTAATATGTGCTTTATTATCTGATGTATCTATTGGCCACAAATCTTCCTTTACTATCTGGAGAGGCTCACTATGCAGCAAACCAATCTTACGAAGCATTCGTGAGCATATAATCCCAATCCTACTGCTAGTTACATATAACATCTTAACCTTGTCTCGATGCCACACATGCCTCACTATGGGAAAAACGCTAAAGATTGATAATGATTGTACTAACACCATACAGTATGACTCATCGCTATCGGCCATATGAAATTGTGTACGCTTGTTTCTACCAATCATTGTTTACAATTGTCTCTTATAGCAGTCAATACATAGTTTGCTTGATCATCTGTTAAACCTACAGAACTAGGGAGTTGAACAGCAAGATCGTACAAATTTTCAGCACAATTTGTTCCATAAAACAAACAATCCCCATACATTTTCTGAAGATGTGCAGGTAGCCACAATGGTCGAGAATGTATACCAATTTGATTCATTTGTTTTATCAACTCACGACTACTTTGTTTTGAATCTAATTGACCCACTAGTAACGTGTATAACCAATAAGTACTGTGAGCATGCTCATCTTCACACATAAGCACCAAATTGGGTACACCCTTTAAACCTTCGCTATATGTAGCAGCAATTTGGCGTTTCTTATCAATAAATTCATTAAGTTTCTCCATCTGGGCCAATCCCATGGCAGCTTGGATATTATTCATCCTATAGTTATATCCAATTTCATCATGTAAATATTCCAATTTGTCACTCTTTGCTTGAGTAGTAAGATGTTTTGCTCTCAATGCCCAACTTTCATTATCTGTTGCAATCATCCCACCCCCACCAGTTGTAATAACTTTATTACCATTAAAGCTAAAACATGAAATATCACCTAAATGACCGACTTTCTTGCCTTTATATCGCGCACCCAAACTTTCCGCTGCATCCTCAATTACAATCAAATCATATTTACGTGCAATTTCAACAATCGGATCCATATCAACTGGATGTCCCAATATGTGTACAGGTAATATAGCCTTGATACGCCTACCAGTAACTTTGTTATAAAGTGCTCCACTAGTCCATCGACATTCTCTTTCAAGAAATTCCACAACTTTGTTAGCGTCCATCTGCAAATATTTTGGCTCTGAATCTATAAAAACTGGCCAGGCACCCATGTATCGTATTGCATTAACCGGAGCTATAAAAGTCAAGGTTGAAACCAAAACTTCGTCTTCAGCTTCAATACCAGCGACTAGCAAAGCCGTGTGAAGTGCAGCCGTACCATTTACAGTTGCAACGCCATGCTTTGCACCCACATAATCTGCTATTGTATCCTCAAACTGATCGACAAATGAACCCAGATAAGACACCCAATTCGTGTCCAAACATTCTTTGATATATTTCCATTCATTACCAGATATTTCAGGTACCGATAGAGGGATATCAACTTTTGAAGTCATAACAAGATAACCAAATTTATCTAATAAACGGTCTAGTTGCGATAGTATGGGTTTCCAAAATCAGTAATAACCTGATGCCTAATCAAATCAGCAACCTCTATAATGCCATCTTCTACAGTTCGAGTAGCATCAAACCCCAATTCCCTATTTATCCTGTCAAAGGACACTCGATAATCTCGCGGGTCCTCATCTTTATGTACTCGCTCAATTTCAACCTCATGTCTAATTAAAGAACAAATCAAGTCAACTATTTCACCCTTGCGATAGTTCTGTCTGGTTGAGCCAACATTAAATACACGTCCACCAACTTGATCTGATGATGACTGTAGTACTAAACCAATTGCCTGTGCGATATCACTGATATGTATGTAGGGTCGCCAGAACTGCTCTCCATAAACCACCAGTTTGCGATTGACTAGTAGTTCCATAGTGAATTCATTGACGGTTAGATCAAACCGCATACGTGGAGAAACCCCAAATGCAGTTGCAAATCGTAAAACTGTGACTGTAGTATCACTATCTACATCAGAATCAAGCAATGTCTGCTCTACCTGCACCTTGTTTTCCGCATAGAGAGATACGGGACTTAATTCCGAGTCCTCGTTAACATATTTCAAAGAGTCTGACATTTTTCCGTAATTACTACATGTCGAGCCAAACACAAATCGCTCAATACCGAGTTGTTTGGCAAGATCGAATAATCTAAGAGACCCGTCTAAATTAACTGATCGTGCCACCTTTGGTTCGCGAGCACAAGCAGGGTCACCAACAATTGCTGCTAGGTGAACAATTGCATCAATGTCAACTAACGACTTTTCAAGCACTAGATCTGCTCGCAAATCACCACAAATAAATTCAAAATTACGATTCGGATAAAGACCAAGCAAGGAGTGTCCTCCATGCAATAAGGAGTCCAACACTCTAACCTTATGTCCTTTGAGCAACAAATAGCTCGACACCACTGAGCCAAGATACCCTGCTCCTCCAGTCACTAGAACATTCAATCCCATAATTACACCTTACCTTCTCTCAAATCTTCCTCGGCTTGTTCATAATCTGAATGCTGTCCTATATCAAGCCAATACTCCCTAATTGGAAAACTTATTACTTTCTTACCTTCTGCTACTAAATGGTTAATTAATTCAGTCATGTCATAATATCCACTTTCGGGCACGAGCCGAGCAATATCAGGATTCAATAAATAAATACCGGCATTAATGAAATGATTTATGGTTGGTTTCTCTGTAACTTTGATGATCCTCTCATTTTCTATCTCCATGACACCATAAGGGACAATAAACTCATGCGTCCTAACAGCTACGCTCATATCAGCATTGTGGTCAACATGAAAATCTAGCATCGCCCTAAAATCAACCCTGGTTAGAATGTCACCATTCATTACCAACAAAGGCTTATCAGAAGGTTCCAACTGACTTAAAGCTCCAGCTGTTCCCATGGGTTTATCTTCTTGAACATAATCAATCTTCACTCCAAAACCATCACCATCACCAAAATGATCAGATATAAGTTCCCCTTTATAATGGGTGGTCACCATTACTCTAGAAATACCGGACTCTCGCAATTGCTCAATGATACGCTCCAACATTGGACGACCACCTAAATTGACCATCGGTTTGGGGACATCTTCAGTCAATGGCCGCAGCCTAGTACCAGCACCTCCAGCCATCACAACCGCTTGTATTGGCAAAATATCGTTTGCGATCAATTCCCTTGCAGTTACTAGGCTAATGACACTATCATTATCATCAACTAACGGTACGTGTCTCACGTCACGCTCTTTTATAATCTTTAGTAACTGAGAGGTTTCAGTTCCAATAGGTGCAGTAATAGCCTTACTATAATTTGCGCTACTATTCTTACGTATTCTCAAACTGCTCACCGAGTCATCCAGATTAATCCCAGCTAAGATTGCGCGACGCACATCACCGTCGGTAATCGTATCTAGTAGTCTTTTGTCGTCATCTACCACGAGAGCTATCTTTGCATTATTATCCTCTAGACAGGTTATAGCATCCCTAATAGAGGAGTTGGAAGAAACAAATAGTACGGATATATCAGTAAGCATATGTATTCATCACTAGTTCACATATTTTGCAATTAGTTCGCTTAATATTTTGATAGTATGGCAAGATGCTTTAACACTGGATGAATAATAAAATATGTCTCACCCACATGTGTGTTTTGAGGTTCGGAAGGAAGAGTACCTGTACGTGCATACTCCTGCAATACGTCCACCAATAGTTTAGCTCTAATTAATGGATCATATTGCGTATCAATTGTTGTACGATCATCAGGAGCAGTAAAAGCTCTCTTCATTATGACTGGACCAGTATCAATTTGGGTATCCATATAAAATATAGTAGCTCCACAATTTCCATCATTTAGCAAAGAATAATAAAGTGTAGTACTACCTCTGTAGTACGGAACTATTCCGGGATGCACGTGAACAAATTTTTTGCCGGTCGATAATATCCTATCACCGAGAATAGCACCTCCGGGGCCTGAATAAACGAAAATGGATTGTGTAGATTCCTGTACCAGTTTTAGTACTTCTTCTGAATTTGGATCCCTATTTGATACAATCTGATATGGTATGTCATTGTCCGATAGCACCTGAGTTATACACATGTCAGAGTCAAATCCATTGACGTCATTACTTGTTTGCTCAGTATGATGATTTGCTGACCTAGACTCTAAATCCACATGTATTTCGTCAGCCATATAAATTACATAAGCTGGTAGAACCTGTCGTACAATCATTTGATGAATGTATGATTTAGTACGATTAGAATCTACAGCTAACAGACCTATTTCATCGAGTATCAAAACTCACAACCATGGACAACTGATAACTTTCTCACGAAGTATAGCTCTTTACACAACGCTACTATTGTTAGCAACAACTCGCGCGGCGATTCCAAACAGTCTTGATTAGAACACAGTAAGTCATTCAACTTTAGAGCTCCATTAAGCATTTTGAGATTGCCAGTATGTCCATAGTAATACAAAAGCCCAACAGATAATGATGCGTAATTCGCCAAATTTGAATAACTTTTACTATCACTTCGCATATCCGAAGTGTAAGCTTCTCTTAAACGCTTATATACCTCGAATTTTTTCAAAAATCTACTCAGCCACATATAAATTGAATTATCTTGTAAGAAATTATCCTTTATCACATGCTCCAAAATAGCTTGTAATACCAAATCAGTATCAACATTGTCAGAAATATCAGGAAGCGAATTCTGTGACATTTTAATGCCCCGAATAACATCATTGAAATTAGAATGCATAGTCTGACAAGTTTCAGACAAAGCAGATTCGTCAACACTAGATAAAAGTCTTAATGTTAATAACCATGACACATCTAGCGCACTGACATCCTGAGTACTATATTGTGTTAATAGCAACTGGTATCGCCTCTCTATAAATTCAACATACTTTGTTCGATCTTCTACATAATCAATAAGAAAAGGTTTTCCAATAAAGCTGCTATACATATAGTATTCAGGATTCTGTAACAGATTACGACTGGTATATGTATAATTTGTGTTGTCAGTGAAAGTCACTATTTGAACCTTATTGCTACAGCCTTAAGAATCTTGTCACCCATTTCTGCAAAAGAGGTTAATTCAATATCATTGTCAATGATAAGATCAGGAGCTATAGGTTCTGGAAATTCTATATCTACTCCAACCACATTGTTTATCTCCCCTGCTATTGCACGTCTATATAGGCCCTTTGTTTCACGTGTCAACAATATGTCAAAAGGTACACGAACATATACTTCGAAATAGTCAAGGATATTATTGCGATTCCAGGCAAGCCAATCTGGAAAAATAGATAGTACGGCACACACTACATCAATACCCTGACTATCAAGATACTTACATAATTTGGACATCCGACTGGCATTTGCCATTCGATCGGCAACTGTATGTCCAAGGTCATTACCATTAATTTCTCGCAATATGTCACCGTCAATAAACACCACGTTATAGTTGTCAGCTTTTAATTGTTGGTAAACTTCCTGACCTATGGCAGTCTTACCAGAGGCCGACATACCTGCAATCCATATCACCATTATTAATTTAGTTTCTCCAACACACCAAAGACATTAGGCATCAACCACAAGTTGTTTTGATGAACCATTAACAACTTTGTTCGCCAATTCCAAGTCAGTAACCGTATCAATCTCAAGCCAACTTCGTTTTATGGGCACCTGTTGAACTGGAAATCCAGTGTCAACAATTCCTTGTAATATATCTGTCATATATAATTGGCGGAATGTACGTTGGCCACGCAAAGGAAGGTGACCGCTAAGTTCTGATAGTTTGGCATTTTCATAGACTTGTCGTAATGCCTGCACACCCGAACCTCTAAACATCATCAGACCAATGTACTGACCATTAATCTGGTCAATATGGTCAGGTTTCTGTCCTATACTAGAGATGGTGCCATCTGAATTACTCTCAAGTGTCTCAGCATCCGACATGACATTGTCAAACCGTTGCTCCCAATAATCTTTCCAACATGTATCAACTACCACACTAATAGCTGCACTGGAGGATAACAACGCTTCTAAAACACATTGCTCATATATTATGTCCCCATATGACACTATAAACCCCTCATTGAAAACAGAAGAAGCGCACCACAATGTCTCAACCATATTAGTGTCAGCATAGTCTAGATTCTCAAAATATGTCACATCACTTCGATCAATTGCTGAAGCCATATAACCACGAACCACAGCAATATCTCTGATATTGGATTGGCGAGCAGTTTGTAATTGCCAATCCAATAATGTTTTTCCAGAAACCTCAACCAAACACTTGGGAAGCTTATCGGTATATGGACTAAGTCGCGATCCCTGACCAGCAGCCAAAATTATCATATACATATACTATCCATTACCAAGCCATTTTTCTATTAACATCCTATCAATATTTTCGGCAGAGTCCGCCCGTTCAGGATGCCATTGTATACCTATCATTGGACAATCGGGATGATAAACTCCTTCGACAATACCATCTCTTGCTATAGCGAAAGGAAGCAATTCCGCAGAAAGTGTTGATTCGGTCACAGCATTAGAGTGAAATGAATTTGTATTAGCACTTTTTTCTCCTAAATAACTTTGGTATTCAGCATCTACTATATCGAAATCATGTGTTACTCCTACGTGACTTCGAGAAGCCAAATTCACATCTTTAAGATTACGTATAATGTGCCCATCAAAATATGCGTTGAGTATTTGCATTCCACGACACACACCTAAAATCGGCTTATGATACCGTAACGCATATTCTATGATGGCATATTCAGTAGCATCACGTTCTTTGGAAACATCATCAATATGCATAGATCGTTCATATTCATCAACAGGACCAACATTATTACCACCTATCAGTAACAAAGCTGAGAACGGGATATCCTTCAACAAGGAAGCTACTAAGTCAGGTTGATTAGGAATCAATACAGGCAAAATATTGTATTGACTGAACAATTTATGCCAATTGTGATTAATAGCGTCTCGAGGACCCCTATGGTCATCTGTTGTGATAACACGAAGACTGACACCTACAACTTTTGTCATCTCAAAACTCGCACTAATTGACCTGCACAATCCAGTTCAATCAGATCAGCCACTATAACCTGATCATATATAATCTCACCACAACCGATAGCTGCAGGCAATCCTAATTCAGCGGCCCTAATAGCCATATGTGAAGCTGAGCCACCATATTTAGTAATCAGCCCGATAATCCCACTACCAAAAAGCCAATCATATCCTGGATCTGCACTTTCAATAAGTACAATCTTGTCCATCAAATCCATATCAGGTAATCTTTGATCTACACTAATCACAGATCCCACAATTGTTTCAGAAGTAACATAATTAGGTTGCCATTTCAATAGCTCGAAGCCATCTATGTCCCTAGATGAATTTATCATATGAGGGAGTCTGACAGATTTGTGTAAGGAAAAACGCTTACGATTTAGTGTAATTAGGCGAGCCAGCTCTTTTTTAATCACATTAGATGGACTGTTCTTTCTAAGGTCAAGTATTCTTTGCAATGGTAGATATGACATATCATCACGTGAAAATTCGAAATACTTCTCTCCGAGCTCAGATACCAAAGTCAAAACTGCACTAATGTTTTTGGTATATTCAAATTTGATTCTTTCACGAGAAGCTATACTTCGAACAATAAAACTCCAAAGCTGTTCTATATCAAAGCTAAATCCAACTTCCGCAATAAGCTTTTCTATACTTTCCTGATGACTATCAATTATGCTGCCGGTCTTCTCTATACAAAACTCTATATGTAATGGTTTTTCAATATGACTTATATTACTTAGGTACCTCTCAGGAGCTTCCAAGTAGCTTGGACAAGTAATATCATAGGTACCTGGACGTAAATGTCCATATCGTACAATAAATTCATCAATGTCCAACTCATTCGAACCAAGTTTATATAAATCTTCCGTCACATCGCTAGCAACAGTTGGAATCGATCTCAGTAAACTGTCAAAAGTGGAGTCAGAAAATACACCCTTAGCTCGGAGTGATTTCAAGAAACTCATAGATATAAAAGCATGCCTAGCTACTATTGCAAAAGGCAAAGTGCCAAATTTTATACAATCTTTCAACAAGGTATCTATGGTACGTACAATTGAAACAATGTTGTCTGTTTTCACCAGCAAGGCTTGCTTACGAGCCAAATTTAATTGTTCTACAAATTCTATTTCAACAAAATTTTCTGGCACTTGGCCCAAGACTATTTGATCAGTTAAGGAAAGTAAAGCATTCTTAATTGTGTCAACTTCTCCTCTAGTAAAACCATCTCCTAACAATCTTTGACTATATTTATCAAAATCAAAATCCAAACAAGTCATGGCAACTTCAAATTCAAATTTGTCATGCAACTCAGGATTATTCCGTAGCCACTTTAAACAATGTTCGACCAATTTGTGGCTCAGATTAGATTCAAGTGCAATAGGCAAGAAAGAGTTCAAGCTTGCCCTCGTATCCACATAGGGATGACCAGACAAAGATACAACCAATGGCTCGTGACCTGCATTTTGATAGCCATTAAGTACGCGAGATTCACTCCATACACTATCGGTAATAAGATGCTGAAATAAAGATAAAGCCAGAGGTCTCGGTGAAACACCAATGATTTCGGCTGGATTCCAATCCGGCATGTTTGCTAGAATAGTTGTATTGCCTAATAGATGCGAGGGCAGCTCTGTAATCTCATCAACATAATCATGTAGAACATCCAACTCTTCATGTAAATCCAAGTCTGTAAGCTCAAGATCTGATGCAAATCCAGACAATACTCTTACCTGCAACAAATAACAGTTATCTGAACTATCAAATGCAAACTCTATATCCAATGCATCATGCCCTAATAACTCTTCTAATTCAGACACTAAATCAAGCAAATGCGCAATGTATTTATCATCATGGAATGAGGTTTTTGCGTACTTATATACAATAACAGTCGATAGATCTTTACCTTGCCCGGAAGTAACAGTATCAGTCAAAGATGTAGCATCATCGTAATTGATTGTTACATAGGGCGCCCCACTCTGAGGATCACGGGTGAAAAGCACACCACTCATAATTACATTATCAAGATGTGGCTGAACAAAAACTTCATCTTTTGATGTAATACTGCCATTTACAGAAATTAGGCTATCAAAGACAGAGTTTATAGCATCCCGTAATGCCGTCATATCCTGAGCAAAAACACCTAGCTCACTATGATATACACCAGCTTTAGAAGCTCCCCACGTGTCCTCGTTATATGCACTACTCCGAACAATAATGCGATTCTTAGGCATGGCTGAAACTATTCGGTCCAGAATATCTGATTCATCATTTCGCCACTCAACTGCAGAAAATCTAATTTGCTCCAATACAATAGACTTGCGCACAAGCGGTTGTAAACGTTCCAAGGTTTGTGCTTTGGTGCCAAACGCGAATTGAGATAAAGAGTTAGCAGAATCTATTTGAGCCCATCCATCACTGACATCAAAATACTTCGTGTCAAGATCAAAATTAGCAAGCAAATTGACTATTTCAGTTTGACCGTGCATTGTACATTTCTGAGACCATTTATCGAGCTGATCTCGCAATTTGTCTGTCGCAAATCCAGATAATGCGCAAATGCCAGCATAAACACTACTTAATTCATTGTTAGATATATCAGTACATTTGTTTGTCCCTATTACAACATCAGAATTAACATCTAGAAATGATTTCACTATATCTGGCCTAAACACAATATCCGATCTAACGAAAAGGCAAGCGTCGAGTAGCTCAGTAGCAACGTGTTCTATTGCTTTAATCTCACTACCATCTTCCCAATCTGGGTTGTAGTAAAACTTCATGCCAGGATATAGCTGCACCATCTTTTCAATATGGTACCCACCTACAAATATAATATCGTCAATACCAGCCTTTGTTAGAGCAGCCAACGTCCAATCAAGCACACGTTTCCCTTTAGTATCTGACACCAATGCCAATGGATAACTCTCAGTACTATCCAACCTGCGAATACCTCTTTCAAAACCTAAAATTATAGCTTTCATGCTTGATGTCTATTTAGTTTGTATCACGATTGAAAATAATCTATAAAATAAACTGTGCCACCATTTGCTCATACTGATTAATGAGACGGTGCATTTTCTGTGTGTATTCGTCAGACAGTTTATCTTCAAATTGTCGTTGTTTTTTTTCTCTGTCACCTATTGAAAGTATTCGAGGACAATTTTCACGACGTAGTATTCCACTCGTGTGACGAGTAAGACTGCTTCCAATAAAACTAGAAAGAGAGTGTAAATATGGTTGAGGGTTTTGAACAAATTCCTCAAATGGTATAAACAAGATTTGTTCTTTCATCTTGTCAGCAAGAGAATCGTATGCGGACATAGATGAGTTCCACCAAGATTCAATCATTTTCACAACTCTTTCCATTGGTGTTGCAGTAAGATATGTATCTTCCCATCCTAATGCCAGATAAGGTATATCGACCCCTTGATGATTGATGCACATAGTTAATTGAAGTGGATCAACACCAAATCTTTTACCAAATCCTCGTCGCATCCACGCATCTATAATATCAACAGGATGCCGTATCAATTCGATAAATCTTAGTCGGTCTCCGAATGCATCGTAATACAACTTAAAGTTCGAAATTTGATTATGAGTCTGACTCTGAAAGATTGGACGTGTCTTATTAATAGTTTCTATGACAGATTCTTTGTCACGGATAAATATTCTTCTGAAATACCGTAGAGAACCAGGTGCTCCCCAAACGCTAGATTGATCTGCATATCTAAAATTAGTATTTCGGCCTATCATACTATTAATCAAAAAATTGTCAGCCTCCATTTGCAAAGCCCATACGGCAGCCTCATGCTTCATTTGGCCTAATTTATGCAAAATACTTACCCACTCGAGGGCATGTTCGAGTCGTTCTATCTCAACCCTACTAAAACTTGACAAAATAGTGCCGATCATACCTTTACCTGTACGACCAATGCCATCAACAATTACAACAGTGCCATCAAGACGATTACGTCTAGAGATATTCAGGTTACTATACTCACTCATCTGTTGTACTCCAAAATTGAATCGGTTTTCAAACAATCTATTAAATAAACGGGGGCTACTTTATGAGCAATATCTACTAAATCAAGAGCCATTTCTTCGCTGCCATTATGATTCACTCCAGCTTCAGCAATTATCATACATGGGTAACCAGGTCCTATTTTATTGCTAGAAATATTAATGGTATTCAATTTGTCACTAGTAGTCATTAGGTTTATTTATTTGTGCTATTGTCCAAACAAATCACACGTTCACAAATGATCAAACTACACAAGCATGTTTAGTACACAACAACAATTGTTGTGTATAGGTACTACCCTACGATAGGAGTTCCAAAAGTTGAGTTCTTACCAAGAGATTAAATTATACTTGGTCTATCCTGGTCTCCATCGGACTTAAAAAGTCGCACATCCTCTTGCGATTCTGTTATCTCGTACGCATATCTGAGATCAACATTTTTTCTTTCAAAAGGTTCAAAATAATTTGGAATAATTAAATCATCATATTCTTGTCGATTCAAGAATCCTGCCTTTTCAATGTATTCAATAGGAATACCATGAGAATAAAAATCTAAATACTCAGCTTCATACTCATCTAACAATGAATGTACAAACTGTCCCAAAAGAGCAAACACCTCATTGGTTCCCATAAAATCAACAAAGCGTAAAACAATAGATCTGTCTTGGGAAACGGGTCGAATCACACATATCGCCAAGACTTGATCAGCATCTGTGATTGCATAGACATGATACTTATATATCGGATGATTCATGAAACGATTCACTATATAAGTATCAGACTTGCTCGGAATTTGG
>CEUS01284276.1_pt1 | contig 15982 bp, 10 predicted proteins | sample 427031 | NCBI WGS metagenome assembly CEUS01 (sample SAMEA2622837, study PRJEB7988) | marine metagenome | biome: marine biome (ENVO:00000447); feature: marine epipelagic mixed layer (ENVO:xxxxxxxxx); material: "saline water (ENVO:00002010), including plankton (ENVO:xxxxxxxx)" | depth 140 m | reverse complement strand
CTTAGGACGTCAGCCTCTGATGGTAGCTTGAGCGATCCTACAAACGCATATTTTGGAATGTCCACAACAAGAACTGCACAAGGAACTGTCGCCGATGCTAGTATTGCGGATTTCCATCGCTTGCTCTATGCTGATTATACTGGCGGCGGCGGCGCAAACGCATTGGATCCATTTGCGGTCACTGGTGTTGAAGATTATGCATACGTGTTCTCGCTCGATGATATCGTGCTGAAATCGGGCACATCCGTTGGATTCTATTATTCTTCCGGATCGCGCGCCCGCGAAGATTCGTATGGATCTGCTTCCTATACCGACTTGCTTGATGCCCAAATTGACAGCTTTACAATGCCTGTGTGGGGAGCATTTGATGGCTGGGACATTAAAAAGCCGGATCCGACTTATAATCAGTTTATGGCTGGAAGTCCCACTGAAGATACTAACTATGTTTACCATACATGGAAGCGGGCTATTGATACACTGGCAGATCCAGAACAGATTAATATGAATCTTCTCTGCTCTCCTGGTCTTACTGTGGATTCTCTGACGGCACATGAAATTAACTTATGTGAAGATAGGGGAGACTCGATGGCGCTCATTGACCTTGCTAATGTATACATTCCTATGCATGAGGCATATAAGTCTAGTAAGGCCGCCCGAATTGGGACAACTCCTATTCAGGCAGCTACTAGTTTGCGTAATCGTCGAATTGATTCGAGCTATGGTGCCACGTTCTATCCGTGGGTTCAGACACGCGATGAGATGACCGGTCGTATGCTGTGGGTTCCGCCCAGCGTAGCTATGATGGGTGTTTTGGCCAGTTCGGAAGCCGCTTCTCAAATTTGGTTTGCCCCGGCCGGATTCAATCGCGGAGGCCTGACTGATGGCGCTGCAGGAATTCCTGTTACCGGTGTCACCGAAAGACTAACATCGAAAGATAGAGATACTCTTTACGAGAGCAGGATTAATCCGATTGCCTCTTTCCCCTCTTCGGGCATTGTGGTGTTCGGTCAAAAGACTCTCCAGGAGCGCCAGAGCGCTCTAGACAGGATTAACGTGAGAAGGCTTGTTATTTACTTGAAGAAGCAGATCTCTATTCTTTCTACACAAATTTTGTTTGAACAGAATGTTCAAGCTACTTGGAACCGTTTTACGTCTTTGGTTGAGCCTTTCTTGGCCAATGTTAAGACCGAATACGGTATTACGGATTATAAGCTCATCCTTGATGATAGCACAACTACCCCCGATCTAATTGATCAAAATATTCTCTACGCCAAGATTATGATTAAGCCCGCACGTGCCATTGAGTACATTGCGATTGACTTCGTGGTCGCGTCGACAGGAGCATCTTTTGATGATTAAAATGTGGGAAAGTTTCTCACGCACTATTTAATTTAGAATACATATAGGAGTTCACACAATGCCATTCTGGTCAACCAACTTTGGAGAAGACACAACTTTAAAAGACCCTAAAAGACAGTTTAGATTTACTGTTGAATTTCAGGGAATTCAAGCTACTCAAGGAGGCGCCGCTCTTTGGTATGCAAAGACCGTTACGAAGCCTTCTTTCGCAATTGCGAGCGCAGAACATAAGTATTTAAATCATACTTTTTATTATCCCGGATCGGTTACGTGGCAAGATGTTACTGTAACGTTGGTTGATCCTGTTGAGCCAGATATGGCTGCAACTCTCTCGGATATTGTGGTACAATCGGGCTACACGCCGCCTACTGACGCTAGTTCGCTAACAACCATGTCCAAGGCTAAGGCGGCAGGAGCATTGGGAACTGTGATCATTACACAAATTGATTCAGACGGCAATGAGCTGGAAAAATGGACATTGTGGAATTCTTTCCTCACCGAGGTCAAATATGGTGACTTGGCTTATGGAACAGATGATCTTACGGAAATGAGCGTTACACTGAAGTACGATTGGGCTCGTGTCCAGACGTTTGCAGGTGGCTCATCCGCTGTGGTTGGCAGTGGTGAATCGGAGTTCTTTAGCGTCTAAACTAAATTTATGACAGATTAAAACGAGAGGTGTATATTGTCAAGAAATAAAGATCGAACGGGAGGCACTGCTGCCCTCGATGAGGGCCCTCCTGCGCCCCTGACCACTGATACGGGAGGAGGAGGCTTTTCCTTTGTGGTCCCCACTGAATTTGTAGAGTTGCCATCTCAAGGCAAGTTCTATCCTGAAGGCCACCCGCTCCGGGGACAGAGCAGCATTGAAGTGCGCCAGATGACAGCTAAAGAAGAGGATATCTTAACGTCCAAGACGCTTTTAAAGAAGAATGTGGCCTTGGACAGAGTGTTGCAAAATTTAATTGTAGAGCCGAGTATCAATGCAGATCACCTGCTCATTGGAGACAGAAATGCTCTTATCGTTGCTATTCGCGTATCGGGATATGGAAACGAATATAACACTAGCATTATGTGCCCACGATGCACTGCTACTCAAAAATATGCGTTTGATTTGAATACTGCCGGTATCTTTGAAGGTGATCCGCCTAATGAAAACATAACCCATAACGGAGATGGCACTTTTACCACTAAACTGCCTAAAAGCGGAGTAAGTGCTACATTTCGGCTTCTTAATGGAGCGGATGAAAGAAACCTGCTAGCTGGCATCAATTTAGATAAAAAACAAAAGATACACGAACGCACCATTACCCGTCAAATATTGAATATTGTGACTGCGGTAAATGGAGACGACTCTAGCGATGCTTTAAATTATCTAGTTCAAAATATCCCATCGTCGGACTCACGACACTTGCGCTTGGCGTATAAATCAGTGGCTCCTAATATAGACCTAACTCAAGATTTTGAGTGCACCGAGTGCGGCCATGAGACCGAATTGGAGGTCCCGCTTACCGCGGACTTTTTTTGGCCTGACCGATGAGTACATGCAAAGCGTGTATGAAGCTTTTTTCCTTTTAAAATATCACGGTGGCTGGTCTTTTAGCGAGGCCTATAACCTGCCCCTGGGCCTCCGTCGCTGGTTTTTGGAAAGGCTAGCTCAACAATTAGCCAAAGAGCGAGAATCTTACGAAAGCGCAAGTAAAGGAGGTTCCCAGGCACAAACTTTAAATCAGTTTAATCAACCGGCGCCGCCCCCTAATTTTAAGGGAGGCTAAAACCTATTTGCTTTTTTATGAAGAAACTAATTAGATTATAGACGCTAAGAGGATTGTTGATGGCTGATGATGGATCCGGATCGGGCATAAGCCCCGAGAGACAAAGAGAACTAAACCAACTCAAACTTGAAGACATTAAGCTCATGAAAGAGGCGGGTGAGCTTTATGGAAAAGAGCTGGAATATGTTCAAAAAACGATGGCTCTACGGCGTGAGAGCCTGGATGTTCTTGCGAGTCGCGTCGAGCAGACCCAACAAGAAAAAGAAAATTTAGAAGCTATTCTGTCGGGAGAATCTAGCCGGGCTGTAAAGGCAGAGGCGCGCCGACAACTTCAAGAGGTTCAAAATCAATTATCCCGCGAAGAACTTGCCTATCTGCAGGAAAAGGTTAAAAACGGCGAAGATCTTACCCGCGAAGAGGAAAAACAACTAAAGACGGCCCAAAAGCGTCTTAAGGCGCAAGAAAAAGAAAACAAACAGCTTACCGAGGCTAAATCATTAGCAGATGATATTGGCAGCATTTGGGGCAAAGTAAGTAAAGACTTTGGTGCTCATCCCTTTTTTAATGTTAAGAGTTTGGCCAAATTTGGCTCTGCCTTCAAGCAGCCGAAAGCCTTTTTTAAAAACCTAGGTACTGGAATATTAACAGGGTTTATTGATGCTATGATCGGCTTGGCTTTTAGTTTGGACCAAGCTAGAACCGATTTTATGCGCACAACGGGCGCCACCGAAGAATATCAAAAAGCAATGCAAGATTCGTATGTGGCGACGCGTCAATTTGGCGCCTCTATTGAAGACAATGCAAAGGCCCATGCCGCCCTTCGTTCGAGCTTCACTGATTTCACAATGCTTACACCCCAGCTAACTACCGAACTGGGAAACAACGCCGCCATGCTTAAGAAGTGGGGTAATATCAGCGAAGAGTCGTTTGCATCGAGCATGCAGGCCGCGACTAAATTTATGGGTCAGGCGCCTCGTGAAGCGGCCCATACTACACGGGAATTAGCAGCTTTAGCTAAAGACATAGGAGTGGAGCCGAGCAAGATGGTAGAACAGTTCGGCCGCCTAGGCCCACAAATGGCCAAATTTGGTAAACAGGGCGAAAAGGCCTTCAAAGATCTTGCGAGGATTTCGAAAATTACGGGAATGGAGATTGATAAGCTCTTAAGTATTACTTCTAAATTTGATACCTTCGAAGATGCCGCTACCATGGCCGGCCAACTGAACGCGGCCTTGGGGAGCAACATGGTTAACGCCATGGACATGATGATGGAGACCGATCCGGCTGCTCGCTTTGAAATGCTTCGCGATGCTATTCTGGACACTGGCCTTACCTTTGATGAGATGTCGTATTACCAGAAAAAATTCTATGCCGACTCAATGGGGCTCGAAAGCGTAGGCGATCTGGCACTGATGATGGGGGGCGACATGGAGTCTTTAGGGGGCGACATGAACAAGACCTCTGCTGATTATGAGAAAATGGCCGAAGAAACAAAAAAGATTCAGTCACTCCAGGAGTCATTTAACGCGATGTTGGCCGATTTAGTACCGATTCTCACCCCTATTATTGAAAAGGTGCGCATCTGGCTTGTAGAATTGCGACAGAATGAAGGCCAACAAAAGAGCATTATGCAAACTCTCACTAAATTAGCGGATGTCCTATTGTTTGTGGCCGATAATTTTGCAATAGTCATTGGGTGGTGGCTATTAGGGCCCACTGTTCTGGTGCCGCTTATTGGCTTTATTGGATCGGCTGCAGCTGGTTTGTTTGGTTTTGGTACGGCTTCCATTTCTGCTGGTACAGGAGCTTCGGTAGGAGGCTCACTAGCGGCTATTGGTGCCCCCGGTATTTTGGCGTTTGGCCTAGCTGCTCTTATGACCGGCGCGGCGTTAGCGGCAGTTGTATTGTCATTCGCTCTATTCATTAGGGAATTGGCTAAATTTCCAGCCGATCAAATTATTGCGTCCGCAGCCGCATTTTCTATAATGTCGATTTCGATATATGCTTTGGCCGGCGCCCTAGCGGTGGCTGCGAATCCAGTGAGTCAGCTCGGTCTCCTGACCATCGCGGGCCTAGGCGGAATTGTAGCGGGCCTCGGTGCAGCATTGGGCTCCCTCTTTGGTGGGGGTAATGATGAATATGAGCAATTGGCTCACATGCTGGGTCTCGTCTCTGATTCTGGTGGCGCCGCAGAACAAGTTAAAGAGATGTTTGATGAAATGAACGATTCCATTAAAACATTAGATGTAGACAACCTTCAAAAGCTCAACTCATTGTTATATAATATGCAGATGGCTGGAATTTTTGCTAATCCCATTATGGTTATATTTGATAAGCTTAAGACTGTTTTGGGAGATGGTGGGTCAGACGGCCCAAGCACCGATAAGGTATATAAAGTAACTCTTAATTTGGTAGACAAGGAAGGCAGAGTTAAAGGAAGCGCAGAAACCACAAGCGCTGATTGGCTGGCGGATTCGTTTGGTAAAATGATCAAATCGGTATCATTGTTTTAGAATAAGGAGTATTTTTCATGGCAGATGATAAAAATAAATTTTTTAACGCTCTTAAACTTAAAGGAAGTCTTCCGTTTGAAAAAACTGGCAGAAATATTCACGCCACCAATAAATGGTATTTTGATGGGTCGGACGCATATGCCAACAAGGGCTTTGTTATTGGTTTCCAATACTCCCCTGCAGGCTCTTCCCAACAGGTTTATTTTAAAGCATTTGTTACTGCCTTTAATGAAACCTATATGTCTGATTGGTCATCTGAACAAGTATATGGCCGCGCTGACCCTATTATGCTTTGGAAGAGCACGGGCAGATCCATTACAATGGCATTTAAAATTCCTTGCGCTAGTGCCGGCGAAGGATATGAAAATTTAACTAAATTACAAACGCTAATTAAGTTCATGTACCCTGTGTATACCGAAGTAGCAAACTCGACAACTGTGGCGCAATCACCAGTGGTTCGCATGCGCTTCATGAACCTAGTGCAGCGAGTCCCTAGCGATGGAGGAGCTAGTTTCGCCAAGTATACCTTTGATTCCGATGCAAATAATGGTCTTTTGGGTGTTATAAAAAATATTAGCATCAACCACAACCTTGAAACTAGCGAAGGTGGCGCTATAGAGTGGGATGGAATTTCCACGGAGGGCCTCGACTTTGCTGGTACCGCCGGCCAGCGAGGATTATCGCTTCTTCCAAGGTATATTGACGTTAATCTAGACTTCACTCCTCTTCATGAGCATCCTCTCGGATGGCAAAAGACCGGCGATAAGTGGAAATTTGGCGCCAGCGACGGGAGTAGCGACTTTGGCGGAAAGGACGCCCCGTTTCCCTATGGAGCTGCCGCCGATCCAAAAACATCGCGCGACAAGAAGGCCCTCAAGCAGCTTCAAGATCTAGACGCTAAAGCGATCGCTGCACACGAAGCAGCGCAAGCCGCAGAACAAAATGCTCCAACCCAATCCAGACTAAACCTGAAGGGATCCTACGCGAAGCTTCGATCGAATATGAAAGTGAAGAGTGATGCTCGCTCCGAACGAAGAGCCGCGCAAGAAAGAGCCAACAGGCTGGATCCGGCCCATCGAAAATATGACAAAGAATATGCCTATGAGACGACCAAGGCCAAGGCCGAATGGGAAGAGTATAACGTGCCCGATGAGTTTGGGCTTACGGCAGACGACTATATGGATTTTTAGGGAACGGGAGATAAATTAAGTGTCACGATATAGAAGAGATAGGATAATAGTTAATGCAAATGAGTTTTACTCATTTTTAAGAAAAAATCGGTATTCTAAAAAAGCTATTACACAATACGTAACCCCCATATTGAAAAACCCGGGGGCTGCAGCTCGCGCATCTATTGTAACTAACACTCATATTTGGCGCTATGGCGATCGCTTTTATCAACTGGCTCATACCTATTATGGAGACGCTGATTATTGGTGGGTAATTGCGTGGTATAATGGTTATCCCACCGAAGCGGATATTCACCAGGGGGCTGTGTTATATATTCCTGTAGAACTAGAAGCGGCCCTTAATATTTTAGGAGTTTAAGAGATATGAGTGAATGGGAAGAAGATCCAGCTGCCCCCGCTGAACCAGAAGTTGATGCCGATGGTAAGAAGTTGTACGGCAGGATCGGCGACAGCCCCGAGATCAAGGCAGCCTGGGAAGATATTACTGCACATGTGCCGACTCTCATGCGAAATCTTAACCTTTACTCCTATGAATGGCAGCAGGAGCGAAAGGCGTTGCTTGAAGCAGTTTGCGATTGGATGACCGATGTAATGTTTCGAACTATCGCCGCGGCCAACGCTTTCCAGACATTAAGCGCGACGACGATGGGTTCCGAGGTGACCGATCCGATGGTAAATATCCAGCTTTATGAGTATGGATATGTTATACAGGCGGGTGAGATCAAGCATGCAGAAAACATCAAAAAGTCTTTTTGGGAAGACGGGTTGTTTAGATATGTCACGAGTCTTTTTTATAAAGAGGAGTTTCAGCTGGAGCTTTTTCGTCAAGCATACAAGAAACAGGAGGTGCTAAAAGAAGGCCAGTCATCATATCAACGCACCCATACGACAAGCGGCAAGAGCCTTCTCCTGGATCGCGACCTCGGCGCCAGCTTCGGGGTCTCGGATGATCCAATAGCCGTCACCACCACAAGAACCGGTACAGAGTACTACACCGCAGAAGGAAATATTATTACCTGGGATTCCCAGCTTGATATCGACGTATATGAATCGATTGGGTTATCTGCCATGGAGGCTGCAGACGGGAGCACTAGCTATGCTATCGCCGGCAATACTTTGTTTGGTAACCTAACTCGCGGACTCCTTAGTTTTGGCTTCGCTTCTAGCGCTTCCAGCCATTTTGATGATTTCGGACGCTATACGGGCGCCCGAAAATATGATTCCAAGACGGTCGGCTATACGTATGTGGGCTTACCTGTTCCGATGTTTGCCGCCTCCAGTGGCGCCCCATCGCCCTCTGCAGAGTGGATTAAGCCTTATAAGACTGAGTGGGATCCCAAGCCGTGTGAAGAGGGCGAATCCCCGGGCCCGTGCTTTGGCATTTTTACTGAACATGAGATAAACTATATGACCGCTAAAGCGGATGTGACCGATCCTAATGAATATAATAGAATATTCGACTTGGTAGCTACCAAAAACCACGGCCACCTTCACAGCACTTTCACCGGAGCAAAGCCGAACACTGACCCTCTCTACTACCAGCTTACGATGAATTACACATGGTCGGATTTTGGACGAACTTTAAATTCAAGCGACTGGAAGGATATGTGGGAAGACGATCGCATCCCGGATACATTGGGCGGCGGCTATGGCCTAGGCGCCCGCGCATCAGCAGGCGGCAAAGTTTCGGCTGATGATATCGATCGGCTATCTCTTGAAGAAATGCAAGGTGACCTAATTAAGTGGGCGGCTCATGAGGCCGAGGATGAAGCGGCCCTTAAAGAGGCTGGTACCAGCACGTGGCAAGTTCGGAAAAAGGATGTAGGCTACGGATACAACGGCACCAAAGCTATCGATAGTTATATATATAGTACCGTGGACTATGGCGTCCGGTGGGGTACTACGGATGCTCACGGGGCCCACATTTCCTACAAAGCCGGCGGTGGCGCCGCCGTTATGAGCAAAGAATTGCCTGGAATCTCTGCCCAAGAATTGGGAGCAGCGCGCCTCTTTGCAGAAGAGTCATCCCGAGGATGGATGCTCCGATGGGCCGGCCCTAGCACCACCTCGCGACGAGATACAGCTTTAGCAACGTATTTCGAGACTATTCAAAAGAACTCCGCCATGGAAGATCCAGACTCGCTCAAAGACTTCTGGACCGATTCGAACTGGACTGGCACCATTAACGATCACCACAAGTGCATGGCCGGCTCAACGGGAGACGTAGAAGGTGTTAGGTTTAATGTTTTTCATGGTGAGGATGTCAATGGAAGCCCTAATATTGACGATGATTCTGCAAATAAGTGTAGAAATGAAACAAGCATGCTGGATTGCTGGGAGAATCACATGAGGGACTGGATCAATGATCAGAGGGCCGCCAACAAACAGGTAAAAGCGTGGCTTTGCACCAGTGGTGATCCCGACCACGACTGGGTATTGCCCAAGAGCATGCTCTGGGGTGGCGGCGAGCAGTGGAAATTAAAGGATATGGAGCCCTTTGGCTACGACGAGGGATCCCGAGGAATAGAAAAAGGTACTCCCGCCGCCGTCCAGTGGGAAACGTGGTGGTCCGCGAAGCGCAGCGCGAATGAATCTTTAATCTCCAGAGTGGAATATGACGAGGCGCTTAGGGTCAGACATGCTGATAATAAATTCTGGCCCCGCTGGATGAAAATCGTTGCTGAAACCCACAAGGAGGGCATCGTAGCCCCAGCAACGAAGCTAATAGAGTTAATTGAATCAATGATAGAGGCTTCTGACGAAATTCGCAAATACTATCGAAAGCTGGACACGTTGATTGAAGAGGTGATGGCTGATATTGAAATGCCAGATAAATATTGGGATCGCCAAAAGTATGCATTGGGGCTTTTTCAATCTGAATTGTTGGGCGAGCGCTACGTGAATCCTTCGGCAGAGCATGGAAAGAAACAGCAGGAGGCTCATAATATAGCCTCGCAAGAGGCCAAGCCATCGGAGATCTCGGATATTGATTGGGCGAAGCGCCTTATTTATAAGGAACAGTGTTTTTTGTTAAGTTTTATAAATGATATTTCCTTGGCCAAGAAAGATGGGTTTGAAAACCCGAAAGGCGCCGCAGAGCAAACGAAAGGCGCCTGGGGAACAGCCACCGCCAAGCGCATGCCTTATTACGTGCGAAAACACGGGAGACCCAATGACAAAATAAAAACCAATGCATGCATCCAGGTACGAGGCAACCCTTATTCGTTTATTAACTTATTAACCCAGCATCCTTCCCAGGCAATGTTTTTTGAGATGTCTACCGATAAGATCTCTCATCTGCAGCCGATGATCCGCCTCCACAAGATTGAATATGATATAGACAAGTCGGGCCACCAAGTCGAAGGCAGCGAGCGAGAAATACCCATTGGGTTTGATTCATACTCTAAAAATTTAGCAAAAGTGCTCCAGACCACTAAGCGCCGCGGCAATGGCGTTGGCATTCAATCATTCACCTTTACCTATGACGGTAGCAATCCTTTTGCGGCCAAGAAAAGTATCAAAGCTAATTTGAAAGTTTTTGCGAATAGTTTTGATGAGCTATTAGAGGAGCGTGCATATGGCCTCTCCAAATATCGCTATGTAGATTTGGCCCTCAAGACGCGATCCAAGCCCATGAAGGCGAAAAAATGTGTTCGCGGAATACATGAAGAAAATGACGAGCTATCTAAATTAAATTTTCGATTGAAAGCTGTAGTAGGCTGGGCAGCTCCTCCGGGAAAAGACTTTCTCGAAGGCCCTTTCACTGGCCAAGCTTGGTCTAAAGCTGAAAAATATGCTGTAGATAATTCCTATGTTACTTTGGAGCTTACTCCCACCGTCCACAATTTTGAATTTGATGAGCAAGGTCGAGTGGTAATGAATATCAATTACCTTGCATATGTAGAGGACTTTTTTGATCAGACCCCGTTTAATATCTTTACGGACACAGATATCACCAAAAAGCAATATGCTCGAAAATTTCACTATTCTGCCTTGTCTCATAAATGTAGCGGGGAAGAACTGGGCAACATTAAAGAAAGCTACGCAGACATGATTTTGGAGGAAAAAAAGGATGGCGTTTCGAGCTTGGTTCGGGACTTGTTGGCCACTGATCGGGTTCGCTATATTAATTTGCCTTATGATGAAGTTAAGCAGTTTATTCAAAAGGGCCCATGGTATGCCTATGAGGCATATCCTGATGGTATCTCTGGCCTTGTTATGGATTCGGTTACAAATTTGAGTTGGTTGCAAAAAAACATTGATGGCGCCCTCGACCACCTGGACAAGAAAGCGGGAGGCCAAGTTGGTATTGGCGGCACCGATGATGAAGGAAGTGTCGCTGCATCACTGGCGGTGAGCAATCCGGATAATGAAAATTTAGTCTTTTTCTTTTTAAGTGATCTTGTGGATGTTGTTTTGGCGGGTATCGATAAGTCTATTCGAGAAATGCCGAAGATCATTTCGGAAATCGATCCTACGAGGGATCCCATTATGATGGAGTCAAATTTCGATAGTGATGATAAGAAATTTATTAAATGTCAAATAGAAAATGAGACCAACAAGTTGAAAGGCTATATAAAACAATTTGAAAAATTAAGAATACTGCTGGGCCCCCTGGAGATCACTCATCCGACTAATCCTGAAAAAAATAATTTTATTTGCTTGGGAGATCTCCCCATCTCAATAAAATATTTTATAGAATGGCTCACTGACAACCTTGCTAAAAAAGAAGAAACAGTTATGCCGATCGCGGCCTTTTGCAATGGCATTATAAATAATCTCGTTCGTAATTTCATGAATGATGATAGCTGCTTCCAAGTGAGTGTGAAGCAAAAAATTCGCCTCAATCAAAGTACGATTACATCATACCCCGTGGTGAGCCGCGGCTCTAAAGATGTTCTCGATGAATTTACTCAATATATGAAAAAATATTTAGATAAGCCCGATTACGCCGGCTCTAGCGTACATCGATCCGGATTGAGTCCACGCCCGTTTTTAAATATTGCTGGGCCTCCCAAGCGCCAAAGTGGCACTGTAGACGAGTCCATCAACTACCTTACATATTTTGCCGGCAGAACGCAGCCTATCGAAAAACAAAAGGGCAACAAGACAGAAGATTTAGAGTATGGAATTTTTCATTATTTAATCGGGAAGCCTCGGGGAATCGTAAAGACGATCGATCTTTCTAAAACTGACTCTAAAGGCCTAGCAGAAGTTCGCTTCGAACAAGACGGATACGACGGCTTAAGGCAGCTGCGAGTAGTATATGATGCAAAGATCAAAACTTATGCCAGCGTTCAAACCTTTCCGGGCTCTTATTTGTTTATTGATCCCCGCGGATTTGCTCCGAATATGATCAGTTATGGCAAGGGAGATAACGATTTGAGCCAATATGGAATCGGCGGCTATTATATGATTATTCGCTCTACGCACAATTTTGGACCCGGAGTGGCAGAGACTTTAATTGATGCAAAGTGGGTAGCTCAATTAGAAACGGAATCAGATGCGGAAGAACAAGAAAAAAGGAAAGAAGAGGCGGGCTCTAACGACATGTCTCTATGTCCTACCCACCGATCCAAGCGCAAGGAAGCAGAAACACCGCCGACGCCCGAAGCGGTCGAGCCTCCCGGCGCTTGGGATATGGTGACCATGGCGTGGGATGAATTTATGAGTTAAAAAGGAAACTGTCCAATGACATTTACAATAAGTAAAGAATATTTAGCATCAAGCAACAACATCAAGACCCTTAAGCTGTTTTTAAAAAGAGACATATATCTTTCTTATGTGGCTAGTAAAGAATACCAGAATGTAGTTAACTTTGCCAATGAGGGTGAGATGTATTTATATGGCCGTGTTAATATGTTTTATGTTCCTGTCGTATTGCGTAATCCCGACTACATCAAGCCCATTACGAATAGCACCAATGATTCCATAAGGGCCTTAAACTTTGTGGCAGATGCGTTTGACCATATGGCGCGCGGCTTCAAGGTGAGAGCCCAGAAGGGCCTAATCAGCACTTCGGATCCGTTTTTGACCAACTTAAAAGCTTATAAGGGATTTTTGGATCCCCACACAGAATATAAAAAATATTTCAAAGTCTTATCAGAATCTATGGCCAGCGCCGTGTCTAATCCCAGCCATGAAGTATTAAAGTTTGATGATATGGCGGATATTATTATAGACTATATGCATGGAATTGGAAAACGATTTCCCTTTACACAGACGGCTTATATTAAAAGCAAGATATGTCCCATGAATGTGTCGGGTTTGGTGGTGGAAATAGCCGATCTAAATTGTTCGGATGATGTTGCCAAATTTCAGCAATTCATGGAAAGTCCTAATTGGGAAATCTATGTTAACTCTGCCAATCAAAATGGATTTATTGTGGACGCGAATGTACCATGGCGGCTTGTGGCAGATATCCGCTCGAAGGCAATGCAATACATGATGGGCGCCAATTATATGGGCAACTCTCATAGCTTTTTAGGACAGAGATTGCGCAAAGTGCATGTTTTGTATTATGATCAGTTTAAGGCCCAACTGTTGAGGCTTTACACTAAAATCAGGCGCCCATTTATCTCCAAGCCTGTGGCTTGTTCAAAGGAGCCCGCATCGGTGGCTTCCCGAAGCCCTCACCTGCAGGGCGAGAATGTTTCAGGACGCAGAGTGGTGCACCCCCGAACCTACACAAGCGTAAGCGACTTGGAAAAAGAATATGGAGACTTGTATTTTTTTAAGTTATATGTTAGAATAAGATTCAGCGAGGAAGAATCAAAGTTCACCCTCGTTGAAAGAGAACGTTTGGAGAAGCGCCTCATTAACTATTATAGAGCATATGGGGTATATGACGCGCTGTATCGCTTCGAAAGAATATTAAACAAGCCTTACGATTATACAGGAAGCGCGACTCATCTTAACAAAAGAAAGGAAAGACTAATGGAACAAGAACTTAAAGAGGCCGGCCTTGAAACCGCCCCCGCATCCCTTTCGCTGCTTGGGCCCACCGGAGGTGGTTATTGATATTCCAGGCACTTGACGATAAGTCAGAATGCATCGGAATTTACGCAGACGGCAAGCTGTCGTTTGAGGATTTTCCAGATAATCTAACAAAGACATGGCGCTATAGCGCATCTATCACAGACCCATCGGTGGAGTATGCTTGGATACGCGCTAGAGGGCGCAATATTGCCGATTGTTGCCCAGAAGATTTGTGTAATGAGCTTCAAGCTACCCAAAGGAAAATGAAGGCTTATTTGAAGTCTTTCAAGATCGCTAAAGTTAATATGGCGGATCATTGTGTGTTTGATTTGATACCTCACGATTTCCTTGTACAGTTTTGCGAGATTAAAAATAAAATCACAGAGCACGTTTTTGAGACATACGAAGAGCCCGAGAATTATGATCATTTAGATAGTGTGTATAAACTATTACACAAAATTAGATATCAGAAGTTAAACTTAAACACTGAGGACTGCAAGCACTTATTCTACTCCTCAATGAATCGTCAAAAAATTCAAGAGCTAATGAAAAACTTTACGCGTATTGATTATAATATGTTTGGTACAGTTACAGGGCGCCTTACAACACATCCAGAGTCTTTTCCCATGCTTACGCTAAAGAAAGACTTACGCCGTATAATCAAGCCTCATAATGACTTGATGATGAGCCTTGATTATAACGGCGCCGAAATCCGCACGCTACTGGAGCTATGTGGGCAAGATCAGCCCGAATATGATATTCACGAATGGAACGTTCAGAACATCATTAAAGATATGGAAATGACTCGGGAAGAAGCAAAGCTTTACTTTTTTGCGTGGCTTTACAACCCAGAATCCAAAGATATTGATTCAGAATATTATGATCGCGAAAAAGTGCTTGACAAATACTACAAAGAAGGTTATATTCATACTCCGTATGGGCGTAAAATTAAGGTGGAGCAAAGAAAAGCATTGAACTACTTGATTCAAAGTACCACAGCAGACCGAGTTTTGGAGAAAGCTGTCTTAATCGACAAGATGCTAGAGGGCAAGAAGTCCTTTGTTTCGCACATTGTACACGATGAGGTAGTGATTGATTATGCGGACGCGGATCGTGATATCGTGATCGGAATACGAGATGTTTTTGAAGATGGGTATTTGGCCAATTTGCGCGCAGGAAAAGATTACTATAATTTAAATGAGATTAAGCTATGATTTCCATCGTGGGCTTGGGCACCGCAGCTTCAAAAATTGCCGAAAAATTTAAACAAACCAAAAATTATAATGTTTTTATGCTTAACTCCGATGTCGCGCGCAATTCTAAATATAAATTCAAATTAAAAAATTTTAACACCCCCGAAGAATACGAGAACAATATTCCAGATGTTAAAAAATTCTTCAAAGAAGTTGACGATCACATACAACTCTTTATAGTGGGCTCTTCGTTCAGTTCTAATTATGCGTTAGGCATTTTAGAACAGCTCCGCGAGAAGGACGTCGATGTATTCTACGTGCAGCCGGATGGCGAGCTTTTAACGGGCATTCCTCGACTAATCGACAAAGTGGTATTTAGTGTACTGCAGCAATATGCGCGCTCTGGGCTGCTTGCCTCTTTTACTCCTATATCTAATATATTAGTGGAAAAAACGATAGGCAATGTCCCCATAAAAACTTATTATGACAAGATTAATGAATCTATTTTTTCCACAGTTCATTATATAAATTATTTTAATCACGCAGAACCTGAAATTGGCATGATATCAAAGCCTTTGGACATTAGTCGAATTCGAAGCTTGGGAATTATCAATCCTGATAATCTTGAAGAAAATTGGCTATATGAGCTTGACATGGATCGAGATGTGTGTTATTATCTATGTATCAATAAGGACAGATTAGAAAATGAAGGAGGATTGCACAAGAAGATCGTCGATATGCTTAAGGAAAAACCTCGAAACGCATTTCGACGCATTTCATATGCAATCTATGAAACAGAACACAAAGATTTTGGGCTCTGCGTTGCCCACACTAACGCAATACAAGAATACACTTGACAAGCTACGTTGAGTGTGCCACAATAGAAATCAAGGAAAGCTTGATTTACTTTACCCAACAAATAGGAGAAAATAAAATGGGAATTGATATGGAACTGATGCGACGAAAGCTCGCAT
>CEUS01283094.1_pt1 | contig 16007 bp, 28 predicted proteins | sample 427031 | NCBI WGS metagenome assembly CEUS01 (sample SAMEA2622837, study PRJEB7988) | marine metagenome | biome: marine biome (ENVO:00000447); feature: marine epipelagic mixed layer (ENVO:xxxxxxxxx); material: "saline water (ENVO:00002010), including plankton (ENVO:xxxxxxxx)" | depth 140 m | reverse complement strand
GGAAATAACCAAGATCCTGGCAGGGTTTTTAAAGGAAAAAAAATGGCCGGACATATGGGTGCAAAAAAAGTTACTGTCCAAAATTTGAAAATTTTAGAAGTGGATAAAGAGAAGAATATTTTAATTGTTAAAGGATCTGTTCCAGGACCAGAAAATACGATTGTTTATATTAAAGATTCAGTCAAAAAAAGGAAATTAATTTAATGAAGCAGAAAGTTTTTAATCTTGAGAATAAACCAGTAGAAGAAATAGAGATAAAAGATGTAGTATTTTGTTCTAAAATTTTTCCTGATGTTATTCATAATTATGTTCGTTACCAAATGTTGAAGAGTAGAGAAGGTAATCATAAAACAAAAACTCGCTCAGAAGTTAGAGGCAAGTCTAAAAAACCTTTTAAACAAAAAGGTACTGGAAGTGCTCGACAAGGAAGTAGTAAAGGCCCACATTTTAGAGGTGGAGGTGTTGCTTTTGGTCCAGTAGTAAGAGATCATTCAATTAAACTAAATAAAAAAGAGAAAAAATTAGCTTTAAAATGTGCACTTTCAGAAAAATTCAAAAATAAAGAAATAATAATAATAAATGATTTGAAATTAGATTCTCATAAAACTAAATTATTTAATAAACAAATAAATAAATTTGATTTTAAATCTGCAATATTTATTCAACCTAGTAAGGAAATTGATAAAAATTTTGTTTTAGCTTCATCAAATATTCCAAAAATAAATTGTTTAACCGTTGATGGTTTGAACATTAAGGACATGTTGAACCATGAAAAAATCTTTATTTCAAAGAAAGCTATACAAAAAATAGAAGAGAAATTGTCATGATAGATAAAAAAGAAAATAAAAGTAAATATATAAAACGAAATGATATTTCTTTAGGTAAGGCTAAATCAATTATTTATTCTCCAATGATTACTGAAAAATCAACTACTTTAAGTCAATATAATCAAGTTGCTTTTAAGGTAGATGTAAATTCAAGCTCAATCGAAATTAAGAATGCTATAGAAAAATTGTTTAAAGTTAAAGTTAAGAAAGTTAATACTATAAATAACCTAGGAAAAATGAAAAGTTTTAAAAATAAATACGGACGAAGATCCGATTCAAAAAAAGCTATAGTGACATTAGATCAAGGCAATACAGTGGATATTTCAGCAGGTGTAAAATGACAATAAAAAGTTTAAAACCTAATACTCCTGCTCAAAGAGGAACTGTATTAATAGATAGAAAAGATATTTGGAAAGGCAAGCCATTTAAATCCTTAGTAAAAGGACGTGGTTCTACAGCAGGTAGAAATAACCAAGGAAAAATAACATCTAGAAGAATGGGATCAGGTGTTAAAAGAAACTATAGAATTATTGATTTTAAAAGGAATAAATTTAATGTTAATGGCAATGTCCAAAGAATAGAATATGATCCTTACAGATCCGCATTTATTGCACTTATTAAATATGAGGATAATGACTATAGATATATAATTGCTCCACAAAAATTAAAAATTAATGATAATATTATTTCATCAGAAAAAGCTGAAATAAAAACAGGTAATTGTCTTCCGCTTAAAAGCATCCCACTTGGAACAATGATTCATAATGTAGAATTAAAAATTGGCAAAGGTGCTCAATTAGCTAGATCTGCAGGGACTTATGCACAAATTACTTCAAAGAATTTTTTTGAAGCACAAATTAAATTGTCTTCAGGAGAAATTAGAATAGTAAACGCAAAATGTTTAGCAACAATTGGTATTGTTTCAAACTCTGATAATCAAAACGTTAAACTAGGTAAAGCTGGAAGAAAAAGATTGTTAGGCTTTAGACCTAAAGTTAGAGGAGTAGTAATGAATCCTGTAGACCATCCTCATGGAGGAGGAGAAGGCAGAACTTCTGGTGGTAGGCATCCAGTTACTCCTTGGGGCAAGTCTACAAAGGGAAAGAAAACAAGAAAAAATAAAGTTACATCTAAGTTAATTATTAAGAGGAGAAAGTAAGTTGTCTAGATCAATTTGGAAAGGCCCTTTTGTAGATGGTTCTTTGTTAAAAAAAGCCGCAGCAGTTCAAAAATCTGGAAAGAGGGAAGTAATTAAAACATGGTCGAGAGGTTCAACAATAATGCCTGAGTTTGTAGGGCTAACATTTGGAGTTTACAATGGACATAAGTTTATTCCAGTATCAATTAATGAAAATATGGTAGGTCATAAATTAGGTGAGTTTTCACCTACTCGGTTTTTCAAAGGTCATACTGCAGCTGATAAAAAAGTTACAACATCTAGTGATAATAAATCAGAGAGTAAAAAATAATGAATTCAGATAATATTGCAATAGCTAAAGATAATTCAGTGAGATCAAGTCTAAGAAAATTAAACTTAGTAGCACAAAGCATTAAGAATATGAAAGCTGATAAAGCAGTGAATCAACTAAAGTTTAATAGTAAGAGAATTTCTAAAACTGTTTTAAAAGTACTGAATGCGGCAATAGCAAATGCTGAAAATAATAAACAGTTGGATATTGATAATCTATTCGTAAAAGAAGCATTTGTAGGAAAAGGTTTAGTTATGAAAAGATGGAGACCACGTGCGAAAGGACGAGCAAGTCCAATAAAAAAACCATTTAGTAAATTAACAATTATATTGGAAGAAAAGAAGAAAATAAAAGATAAAAAGGTTAAGGATAAATAAATATGGGACAAAAAATAAATCCAAATGGTCTAAGGCTTGGAATAAATAAAACTTGGGATTCGAGATGGTTTTCTCAAAAAGATTATTCTAAATTGCTTCACGAAGATTTTAAGTTACGATCTCATGCTCTAAAAAAACTTAAAGGAGCAAGTATTTCTAAAGTTATTATAGAAAGAGCTGCGAAAAAATTACGTATAACAATTTATAGTGCAAGACCAGGAATAATAATTGGGAAAAAAGGTTCAGATATAGAAAAATTAAAAAAGGAACTTTCTAAAATTTCAAGCGCAGATGTTATATTGGACATAAAAGAGGTAAGAAAACCTGAAATTGCAGCTTCCTTGGTTGCTGATAACATAGCAACTCAATTAGAAAAAAGAGTTTCTTTCCGTAGAGCTATGAAAAGATCAGTTCAATCTTCAATGAGATTAGGTGCGAAAGGAGTCAAAGTTGTTATAAGTGGGAGACTTGGAGGAACAGATATTGCCAGAACAGAATCATATAATGAGGGCAGTGTGCCTCTTCACACTTTAAGAGCGGATATAGATTATGCAACCTCAGAAGCAGAGACCACTTATGGAATTTGTGGAATTAAAGTTTGGATAAATAAAGGAGAAATTTTAGAAAATGATCCCATGGGTAGTGAAAAAAAACTTATTGAACAAGGAAGTGTAAGGTAATTTTATGAATATGATGTCTCCAAAAAAAACGAAGTACAGAAAACAACATAAAGGAAGAATTCATGGAAATGCAAAAGGAAACTACTCATTAAATTTCGGAAGTTATGGGCTAAAGGCACTAGAACCAGAAAGAGTGACATCAAGACAAATTGAGGCAGCAAGAAAAGCAATTACAAGATATCTTAAAAGAGCAGGAAGATTATGGATTAGAATATTTCCAGATGTTCCTGTAACAAAAAAACCAGCAGAAGTTAGAATGGGCAAAGGTAAAGGCTCTGTTGAATTTTGGGCTTGTAGGATTAAACCTGGAAGAGTGATGTTTGAGGTAGACGGTGTATCAATTATAGAAGCCAAAAAGGCTATGGCACTTGCTGCAGCTAAACTTCCCATAAAATGTAAATTTGTTGAGAGAAATATTTAATGGCTAAGAAAAAAAATACAATTTTGGATATTAAAACCTTGCAGTCACAACTTTCAGATAGCAGAAAAGAATTATTAAATTTACGTTTTCAAAAAACTAGTGGACAGCAAGAGAACACATCTCAGTTTAAAAAAGTAAAGAAAAAAATTGCCAGTTTGTTAACACAACAAAAAAAATTAAGGAACTCAAATGCCTAAAAGAATATTAAAAGGAATAGTTATATCAAATAAACAGCAGAAAACAGTTGTTGTAAGAGTTTCAAGACAGGTACGTCATCCTCTTTATAAAAAAATTATCAAAAGATCAAAAAAATATAATGCTCATGATGAATCAAATAAATTAAATATAGGTGATTTTGCAATAATTCAAGAGTGTAAGCCATATTCTAAAAACAAGTCTTGGGTAGTTATAGAGCCAGAAAAATCCGAGGAAAATATAACATGATACAAATGCAATCAAATATAAGTGTAGCGGACAATTCAGGTGCAAGAAATCTACAGTGTATAAAAGTTTTAGGTGGCTCTAAGAAGAGATTTGCAACAATAGGTGATATAATAATTGTTTCAATCAAAGATGCTATACCAAAGGGAAAAGTAAAAAAAGGTGATGTTTATAAAGCATTAATAGTTAGAACAAAAAAAGATTTTTATAGATTCGATGGTTCAGTTATTAGATTTGATAAAAATGCAGCTGTATTACTTGATAAACAGGAAGAACCTATTGGTACAAGAATTTTTGGACCTGTAACAAGAGAACTTAGAAGTAAAAAATTTATGAAAATAATTAGTTTAGCCCCAGAGGTGTTATGATTAATAATATTAAGAAAATAAAAATAAAGAAAGGCGATGAAATAGTTGTTTTAGCAGGAAAAGATAAAGGTAAGACAGGAAAAATATTATCTGTTTTGCCAAAAAAGAATAAAGTAATTGTTTCTGGAATAAATATTGCAAAAAAACATATGAAGGCAGATAAAAATCAAGCAGGAGGGATTTCAGATAAAGAAATGCCTATCCACATATCAAATATTTCTTACTATGATAAAGAATTAAAAAAGGGAATTAAAATAGGATTTTCTCTTTTAAAGGACGGCACGAAAGTAAGAATAAATAAAAAAACCAAAAAGGAACTTTCATAATGGCCAGACTTCAAAAGTATTATCAAGATAAAATTCATGCAATGTTAAATGAAAAGTTTAATTACAAGAATAAACATGAAGCACCAAAAATATTAAAAATAGTTTTAAATATGGGTATTGGCGATGGAAAAGAAGAGCCAAAGTTAATAGAAAAAGCGCAGGGAGAATTATCATTAATTGCTGGACAAAAAGCAACTGTAACTGTTGCAAAAAAAGCTATTTCAGGATTCAAAATAAGAGAGGGTATGAAAATTGGAGTTAAAGTTACACTTAGAAACAAACGAATGTATGAATTTTTGGATCGATTAATCAATATAGCTTTACCAAGAGTTAGGGATTTCAGAGGATTAAATTCAAAAAGTTTTGATATGAATGGAAATTATTCTTTGGGAATAAAAGAACAAATAATTTTTCAAGAAATTGATTATGATAAAGTTGATAAGGTTCGAGGATTAGACATAACTATATGTACTAGTGCTAAAACTAATGATGAAGCACTTGAGTTATTAAAAGGTTTTCATATGCCTTTTCAGGAAAAATCAAACTAAAAGGGAATTAAAATGGCTAAAACAAGTTTAATACAAAAAAATATAAAAAAAGAAATGTTAATTAAAAATTTTAGAAATAAGAGAAAGAAACTTAAAGATAAGTTAAAAAACAAAAAATTAACTATGGAAGAAAGGTTCAAAATTCAACTTAAAATAAATGATCTACCAAGATCAAGTTCAAGGGTAAGATTTAGAAATAGATGTAAATTAACAGGAAGAGCCAGAGGAGTTTATAGAAAATTTGGATTGTCGAGAATAAAAATCAGGGAATTATCTTTGGCTGGAAAACTTCCTGGAGTAGTAAAGTCAAGTTGGTAAGGAGTAAAAAATGTCACTAAATGATACTTTGTCAGATATGTTAGCGAGAATTAAAAATGCTCATAGTGCTAAAAAGAATTCAACATATTGCCTATCATCTAAGTTAAATATTAATGTATTAAAAGTTCTAAAGGATGAAGGATATATTAGGGATTTTAGTACAGAAAACTTAGAAAGTGGACTAATAAAAATAAAAATTGAATTAAAATATAGTGAAGGACAACCTGTTATAAAAAAAATAAAAAGAATATCAAAACCTGGTGTAAGAGTTTATAGCAAAATTAAGGAATTACCTAAGACTTATGGAGGATTAGGAATTTCAATTTTATCCACTCCAAAAGGAGTGATGTCAGACTCAATGGCAAGAAACGAAAATGTAGGTGGAGAAATATTATGTCAGGTGTTTTAGGTAAATAATATGTCTAAGGTAGCAAAAAATCCAATTAATATACCAGATAAAACTGATATAAATATATCCTCTGATAAGATTATAACTAAAGGTACTTATGGAGAAATTTCTATAAATATTCCAGAAGGTTATAAAATAACAAAGAATGAAAATTTAATCATCGTAGAGACAGAGAACGAAGAGCATAAAACAAATCCTTTATGGGGCACAATAAGATCTCATGTTGCAAATGCTGTAAAAGGAGTATCAGAAGGTTTTTCAAAAATTTTAGAACTAAGTGGTACTGGCTATAGAGCAAGTATTTCAGGAAAAGTTTTAAAATTACAATTAGGTTTTAGCCATGATATTAATTATGATATTCCAGAGGGTGTAAAAATTGAATGTCCTAAACAAAATATAATAAAACTTTTTAGTCACAATAAAGAACTTTTAGGAAAGGTTGCTGCTGAAATACGCAGTTATAGAAAACCTGAACCATTTAAGGGGAAAGGTATCAAATATCAAGGAGAGCATATTTTTAGAAAAGAAGGGAAGAAAAAATAAAGTTATGGAAGCAAAATTAAGAAGAAGATTTAGAAATAGAAATAAAGTTAAAAAAAGTTCTAGAAATAGATTATCAATTTTTAGATCAAATAGAAATATTTTTGCTCAAGTAATAGATGATATAAGTGGTAAAACAATTGTAAGTGCCTCTTCTTTAGAAAAAATTTTTAAAGATATTGAAAAAAAATCTAAGTATTTAATTGAAGAAAAATTAGGAGATATATTAGCAAAAAGATCATTAGAAAAAGGAATTAAAAAAGTTGTTTTTGATAAAGGCTCGTACACATATCACGGTAGAATAAAAGCATTTGCTGATTCTGCAAGAAAATCAGGATTGGATTTTTAGGAGGTAGGTATTGTTTAAAGATAAAGAAAATAATGAAATAGTTGAACATTTAGTAGCTGTTAATAGAGTGGCAAAAGTTGTAAAAGGTGGTAGAAGATTTGGATTTGCAGCGATAGTTGTAGCAGGTGACTCACAAGGTAAAGTAGGTTATGGAACAGGTAAGGCTAAAGAGGTTCCTAATGCAATTAAAAAAGCAACTGAAGATGCAAAGAAGAATTTTTTTAAAATATCTTTAAAAGAAGGCAGAACTTTACATCATGATGTTGTTGGTAGATTTGGAGCTGGAAAGGTAATTCTTAGATCTGCTCCTCCAGGAACTGGAATAATCGCAGGAGGTCCAATGAGAGCTATTTTTGATTCTTTAGGAATAAAAGATGTTGTAGCTAAGTCAGTAGGATCCGCTAATCCACACAATATGATTAAAGCCACATTTGATGCATTTAAAAATGTTGCTTCTCCAAAAATGGTAGCTCATAAAAGGTCAAAAAAAGTCACTGACATAATAAATAATTCAAAAAAGAATAATACAAAATAGGCACAATTATGAAATTAAATGAATTATTAACATCAAGGGGATCATTAAAAAAAAGAAAAAGAGTAGGTAGAGGATCAGGATCAGGTTTGGGAAAAACAGGTGGAAGAGGTGCTAAAGGACAAAAATCAAGATCAGGAGTATCTATCAATGGATTTGAAGGCGGACAAATGCCAATTTATAGAAGATTACCAAAAAGAGGCTTTAAAAATATTTTTAGTACAAAAATTCAAACTATTAGTTTAGATAGATTACAGCTAGCTATTGATTCAAAAAAAATATCATCAGATAAAATAAATGAAGAAGATTTATTAAAGGCAAATATATTAAAGAAATCTAAAGGTGCAGCAAAATTATTAGCAAACGGTAATTTAAAGGGTCAAGTGAATATATCTATAAGTTATGCGTCTATGTCTGCTATAGAAAAAGTAAAAAAATTAGGTGGTGCGGTAGAAATTACAAAAAAAAAGGTAAAAAATAAATAATGGCATCTGTTTCAGAAAGATTGGCTTCCAATCTTAATATGGGAGCTTTTTCGCAAGCTAGTGAGCTAAAAAAACGCTTATGGTTTACTTTAGGTGCTTTAATAATTTTTAGATTAGGAACATTTTTACCAATTCCTGGAATTGATCCTCTATCTCTTCAAGCATTTTTTTCACAACAAGCAGGAGGTATATTAGGAGTTTTTGACACTTTTTCTGGAGGTGCATTAAGTAGAATGGGAATTTTTGCTTTAGGGGTAATGCCATATATATCTTCATCCATTATAATGACTTTACTTCAAAGCAGTGTTCCTTATTTAAAAAGATTAAGGGAACAGGGAAGTCAAGGACTGAGACAAAGGATACAAATTACTAGATATGTAACAGTATTAATATCCTTGGTGCAAGGGTACGGTGTAGCAGTAGGACTAGAAGCATTACAAAACTCTGGTGGTGCGGTTGTATTAGAACCAGGATTGTTTTTTAGATTTACAACTGTTGTAACATTAACTGGGGGGACAATCTTTCTGATGTGGCTAGGAGAGCAAATTACATCACGTGGTGTTGGAAATGGTATTTCATTAATAATTACTGCAGGAATTGTAGCAAATTTACCTAGAGCTGTTGTAAGCACTCTTGAACTAGGGCGTACAGGGGCGATTAGTTCTAGCTTTATATTACTTTTAATAATTTTAGTTTTAGCATTAATTATTTTTATTGTTTTTATAGAAAAGGCTCAAAGAAGATTAATTGTACAGTATCCAAAAAGACAAGTTGGAAACAAAATATTTGGAGGTCAAAGCTCACACTTACCTCTCAAATTAAATACAGCAGGAGTAATTCCGGTAATTTTTGCTTCTTCAGTATTGTTATTGCCTACAACTTTAACAGGTTTTGGAGCTGGTTCAGATAGTGGTGTTTTTTCATTTATTTCTAGCTATCTTGGAAGAGGCCAGCCAATATATTTTTTATTTTTTGCATCTATGGTTATTTTCTTTGCTTTTTTTTATACTGCTATAGTTTTTAATCCTGACGAACAAGCTGAAAATTTAAGAAAATATGGAGGCTTTATTCCAGGAATTAGACCGGGGGAAAACACTTCACATTATATAGATTTTGTTCTAACTAGATTAACAGTTGTTGGTTCTATATACTTAGCCTTTGTTGCTTTGTTACCTGAAATTTTAATTTCTAGATATTCAATTCCTTTTTATCTTGGCGGAACAAGTTTATTAATTGTGGTTGTAGTTATGATAGATTTTATGTCTCAAGTTCAATCTCATTTATTTGCGCATCAATATGAAGGCATATTGAAGAAAACTAAATTAAAAGGTAGAAGATAAAAAGTAAAAATTAGTATGAACTTTATTTTTTTTGGACCTCCAGGTGCGGGTAAGGGAACCCAGGCCAGGATATTATCAAAAAAATTAAATATCCCACATTTATCAACGGGTGAAATTCTAAGAAAAATTTCAGAGGAACAAGATGAAGTTGGTAATAAATTAAAAAAAATTATGGATGAAGGTTTACTTGTTTCTGATGAATTAATAACCAATATTGTCGAAAAAAGAATTTATATGAAAGATTGTGAAAAAGGATTTATTTTTGATGGATTCCCCAGAACAATAGTTCAAACAAAAAATCTTGAAAAAATATTAAACAAAATAAGTAAAAAGATTGATTATGTAATTCAAATTAATGTTCCTGAGAATATTTTATTGAAAAGAATTACAGGAAGATTTGTTTGTAAAAATTGTCTAGAAGTTTACAATAAATTTTTTGATCCAATTCCTTTGAATGGCTGTAGAATATGTGGAAAAAACGAAACAATTTTACGAGATGATGATGATGAAAAATCATTAGTAATTAGATTGCAAAAGTATAATCAAGAAACCAAGCCTCTTTTAAAATATTATGAGGATCAAAAGGTGCTTAATCATATTAATGGAGATGATACTAGTGAAATAATAAGTAAAAGCATCTTTGATATTATTTCTAATTTTAAATAATTGGCTTAAAACTTAGGTTTTTTTTATTATTTCTCTTCTTGACTTAATATAACTAATTCATATAGTCAGCGCTTCATTTTATCTCAACAGCGGAGAAGTATAATTGGCTCGTATATCAGGTGTTAATATCCCGAGTAACAAAAGGGTTGTTGTAGCTTTAACATATATTTATGGCATTGGTTCTAAAATTGCTAAAGAAATATGCAAAAAAACTAATATAGAAAATAGTAAACGGGTAAATGATTTAAATGATAATGAGATATTAAAAATACGCGAATTAATAGATTCAGAATATATAGTTGAGGGAAATTTAAGAAGAGAAATATCCTCTAATATTAAAAGACTAACAGATCAAGGTAGCTACAGGGGTCTTAGACATAGAAAAAAACTTCCTGTTAGAGGACAAAGAACGCATTCAAATGCTAGAACTAGAAAAGGGAAGGCCGTTGCTATAGCTGGGAAGAAGAAAGCACCTAAAGGGTAAATGATGGAAGAAAAAAAGAAAAAAATATTAAAAAGAAAAAAAGAAAAAAGAAAAGTAGTTGATGGTGTTGCTCATATAGTTTCTTCTTTTAATAATACTATTATAACTATAAGTGATGATAATGGTAACACCCTTGCATGGTCATCTTCTGGACAAAAAGGATTTAAGGGTTCAAGAAAATCTACACCTTTTGCTGCTCAAGTAGCAGCTGAAGATGCAGGAAATAAAGCTAAAGAATATGGACTAAAAAACTTACAAGTAGAGGTTTCAGGGCCTGGATCAGGTAGAGAATCTGCTTTAAGATCTCTACAAGCAATTGGGTATAATATTTCATCGATAAAAGATGTTACACCAATACCACATAATGGATGTAGGCCTAGAAAAAGAAGAAGAGTTTAAAGTTAGGAGTAGAAAGTGTTACAAAAAAATTGGACAGAATTAATTAAACCGACAAAGATTCAACTACAAAATCAGGAAAATAATTCTAGAGCAGCAATACTTGTTGCAGAACCTTTAGAAAGAGGTTTTGGATTAACATTGGGTAATGCACTAAGAAGAGTTTTATTGTCTTCGCTTCAAGGTGCAGCAATAACTTCAATTAAAATTAAAGGAGTTCTTCATGAATTTTCTACAATTCCTGGAGTTAAAGAAGATGTAACTGATATAATATTAAATATAAAAAATATTGGCTTAAAAATGAATAGTTTGGGACCTAAAAAAATTTATTTAAAAGCATCAGGTTCTGGCGAAGTAAGGGCAAATAGTTTTGAAACAGGAGCTGATGTAGAAATTATGGATCCTGATAATATAATTATGACTTTAGATGAAAATGCAGATGTTGAAATAGAAGCAAATGTTGAAACAGGTAAAGGATATGTTTCGGCTACAATCAATGAAAGTGATGAAAAGATAATTGGGCAAGTACCAATTGATGCCCTTTTTAGTCCAGTAAAAAAAGTTTCTTACAAAATTGAAAATAGTCGAGTTGGTCAAGTGACTGATTATGATAAATTAATAATGAATATAGAAACAAATGGCGCACTTAGTCCAGAAGACGCTGTTGCATTAGCAGCAAGAATTGTTCAAGATCAATTTCAGCCATTTATCAATTTTGATGAGCCTGAAGAAATTAAAGAAAGTGAAAGAGAAGATTCTCTTCCTTACAATAAAGCATTACTTAAAAAAGTAGAAGAACTAGAATTATCGGTTAGATCTGCTAATTGTTTAAAAAATGATAATATAGTTTACATAGGGGATCTTGTTCAAAAAACTGAATCAGAAATGCTAAGAACACCAAATTTCGGTCGTAAATCATTAAATGAAATTAAGGAAGTATTGATTCAAATGAATCTTAATTTGGGAATGGTTGTTCCTGATTGGCCTCCAGAAAATATTGAAGAGCTCTCAAAAAAATTTGAAGATCCTTTTAACAATTAATAATTATGAGACATAAATTAAGTTCAAGAAAATTAAATAGGACATCATCACACAGAAAATCTTTGTTGATGAATCTTTCTAATTCTTTATTGAAACACGAACAAATAACAACAACATTGCCTAAGGCTAAGGAGTTAAAACCTTATGTAGAAAAATTGGTTACTCTAGGAAAAAAAGGCGATTTAAGTTCAAAAAAAAGGGCAATATCAATACTTAAGGAAAAAAAGAATGTTGTTAAACTATTTGATATTCTAGCAAAGCGATATAAAGATCGAAAAGGCGGTTATACTAGAATTGTTAAATTAGGAAATCGACTTGGTGATTATGCATCAATGGCCGTTATAGAGCTTGTTGATAGAGACATTGATGCAAAAGGTCTAGATAGTGGACCTATCCAAAAAAAGAAGAAGGAAGAAGAAGCTGAGCTTCCACAAAATTAATTCAATTGATTAAAATAATTTTCTTAATTTCTTTAGGTGGTTTTTTTGGAGCTCCATCAAGATATTTATTTACTCAATTAATAAATAAGTTATTAATTTTTAATTTCCCGTTTGGAACATTATTAATCAATATTGTTGGATCATTTTTCATAGGTTTCTTTGTAGCAGGATTAAAGAATTATTTTACTTTAGATGAAATATTTATTAAATATTTTGTTATGATAGGATTCCTAGGTTCCTTTACAACTTTTTCTGCTTTTTCTTTAGAAACAATAAATATGATAAATGAAGGGTTATTACTTTACTCATTTTTATATATTATATTAACTCTGATTTTAAATATATTAGCTGTTTATATAGGTATAAATTTTTTCCGTTGAATAAGTATAAAAATTTTTTAATTTCTGATGATGATAGCGGAATTAGATTAGATCGTTGGTTAAGAAGAAAATTTGTTGGAATACCTCAAAGTTTATTCCAAAAAAAATTGAGAAAAGGTATTATACGGTTAAACGGAGAAATTTCACCTGCAAAAAAAGTTGTATATAAGAATGATATTATTGAAATACGTGATTTTGATAATTCTGTCTATAACTTAGAAAAAAAATTTATTAAATTAGAATTACCAAAAAAGTATATTGAAATTTTCAACTCTTCAATAATTTTTAATAATAATGATTTTATGGTTATTAACAAATGGAAAGGAATTCCAACTCAAGGTGGAAATAAAATTTTAATTTCTGTTGATTCTATTATTAAATCAATGTCTAGAAATATGAATTTGGTTCATCGCTTAGATAAAGAAACAAGTGGAATTTTAATTATTTCTAAGAATTATCAAAGTACACGATATTTTGGAGAATTATTTAGAGAGAGGAAAATAAAAAAAATATATATCGCCCTATGTACTGGTGTGCCAAAAAAGAACAATGGAACAATAAAATTGAAAACAAAAAAACAATCAAAAATGAAGAAAAATATTATTACAGATTCTAATTATGGTAAGGAAAGTCTTACTTATTACAAAGTATTTACAAAAAAAAATAATTTTAGCTTAATTATTTTTATCCCATCGACTGGAAGAATGCATCAGATTAGAGTTTTGGCTAGGTATTTAGGTTGTCCTATAGTTGGAGATAAGAAATATGGAAAAAAAATATATGAAAAGAATTATATGAAATCGAAAGAAACTTTAATGTTACATTCTATTGGAATTAGCTTCAATTATAATAATAAAATTAATAAGTATATTGCTCAAATTCCCTTAGAGATGAACAATATAATAAAAAATATTGGAATCCAGATTCCAAAAAAAGAATATTTCAATAAATTATTAAATTTTTAAATATTTTGTTGATTTACTTAATAAAATTTTATCAAATTTTTTAATATCAATATTTATCCCAAGAGCTTTTAATGATGTGACATCGTAATTTGTTATTCCACAGGGATTAATAAAATCAAAATATCTTAGATCTGTATTAATGTTAATACTTAAACCATGATATGTAACCCATTTTTTTATTTTAATTCCTATTGAACCAATTTTTCTTTCTTTCTTTAATTTTCTACCATTAACTTTTGTTACCCAAATACCAATTCTATCATCTCTAGATTCGCATACGACACCCAATTCATATAAAGTATCAATAGCAATTTTTTCAATTTTATTAATAAAATTTCTAATATCTTTTTTTCTATTATTTAGGTTTATCATATAATATATTATTCTTTGTCCTGGGCCATGATATGTTATTTGTCCTCCTCTGTTTGTTTTATAAACAGGAATTAAGGGTTTTTTAATAAAATCATTTTTATTTGAAGTGTTTCCGTAAGTATATATTTTTGGGTGAAATAATAACCATATTAATTCTGGTTCTTTATTTTTAATTATTTTATTTACTCTATTTTCCATAAATCTTATTGATTTCATATAATCGATACAATCATTTGTGCTGAGAATCTGCATTATTTTAGAATTTTGATTTTTGTTTTTTTTAACCATTTGTTGAAACTTATTATCCTATCTGATAATTTCAACAATAAAATATCTTTTTTATTTGCGGCTGTGGCGGAACTGGTAGACGCGCAGCGTTGAGGTCGCTGTGGGAGCAATCCTGTGGAAGTTCGAGTCTTCTTGGCCGCACCAAATGGGTTGTGATTAGAAAATAAGATTATTATGAAAGACATACCAGAAGATAAGCCTAGTTTAAAAGAATTAATAGATTCAGTGATTTCTCTATTAAATCATGAAAAAAACTATTTGATAGACTTTACTAAAGATATCCATGCAGCAGATTTTGCTGAAATTGTTAAGAATTTAGAAGAGAATAAAAGAACACAACTATTAAAGAAATTGGGAAATAATTTTCCTTTAGAGACTCTAACATATTTAGATGATACTCTTCGAGATGAAATTATTGAATTATTAGGAATTGAAACTTTAGCTCCCAATGTCACTGATTTAGATGTAGATGATGCTGTTGATGTTGTAGAGGATCTAGAAAAATCTGATCAACAAACAATCTTAAAATCATTACCAGTTAATGAGAGAAAACTTATTGAAGAAGGATTAAATTATCCAGAGGATAGTGCTGGAAGATTAATGCAAAGAAACTACGTTGCCTTTCTGAATGATTGGAACGTTGGTCAAGCCATTGACTCATTAAGATCAAACACTGATCTTCCAGAAGATTTCTATGATATTTATTTAATTGATCAGAATAATCATATTAAAGGTATTGTATCTTTAGGAAGATTGATGAGATCTAAAAGAGATATTTTATTAAAAAATATAACAAATAAGAGCACTAGGGTTGTAAAGGATTTCACTGATCAAGAAGAGGTAGCTTTTATGTTTAATAAATATGGCTTAGTTAGCGCACCTGTTATTAACAAAGAAAATAATATTATTGGTTCAATTACAGTAGATGATGTAGTTAATGTAATCGAAGAAGAACGTGAAGAAGATATTTTAAAATTGGGAGGTGTTGCACAAACAGATTTATATAGTGCTGTAATTAACACCACACGTTCAAGATTTTCTTGGTTATTTGTTAATTTATTAACTGCTGTTATAGCATCGATAGTGATTGCATTTTTTCAAGCTTCAATTGAAAAGGTTGTAGCATTAGCAGTTTTAATGCCAATTGTTGCTTCAATGGGCGGCAATGCTGGTACACAAACGCTAACAGTTTCAGTTAGAGCTTTAGCCACAAAAGAATTAACTCCTTCAAATGCTTTAAAAATTGTAGGTAAAGAGACTTTTGTTGGAGGAATTAATGGTTTTATTTTTGCTATAATATTAGGCTTTTTAGCAAATTTTTGGTTTGGAGATGTAATGTTAGGAATTGTTATAGCTTTAGCAATGATAATAAATTTAATTATTGCAGGCTTTGCAGGAACATTTATCCCACTTACACTAAATAAGTTAAATATTGATCCAGCACTAGCTTCAGGAGTTATATTAACAACATTAACAGATGTGTTTGGATTTTTATCCTTTCTAGGACTTGCATCAATATTATTAATTTAAATTGTTAAAATAATA
>CEUS01279614.1_pt1 | contig 16009 bp, 15 predicted proteins | sample 427031 | NCBI WGS metagenome assembly CEUS01 (sample SAMEA2622837, study PRJEB7988) | marine metagenome | biome: marine biome (ENVO:00000447); feature: marine epipelagic mixed layer (ENVO:xxxxxxxxx); material: "saline water (ENVO:00002010), including plankton (ENVO:xxxxxxxx)" | depth 140 m | reverse complement strand
TTTCGCTGCCTCCACCAAAAGTAGAGTCCGCTTGCTATTACTCCCCCCACCCAGACCCCGGCGATTATCAGTGTTATGCGCAGGTCGCGTCCGAGGCTGTCTCCTGCTACTACAGCTACTACCGTAGGAGTGAGCATTCCAAGAAAGCTAAAGGCGAAGAAGCGCCAGAAGTTCATGGCTGTCAGCCCCGCCAGGAAGCTGATCCAGTCGAAATTCACGACCGGTAGCATGCGCGCCCAGAAGATGAGGCGCCCCCCCATTCGAGTAGCTAGGGAATCCATTTGCTTTGCAGTCTTGCTCCCCACTAATCGTGCAAGATGTCGACGGCCCAACCAGCGAGCTACCCAGAACGCCATGGCGGAACCCCACATCATTCCGATCATTGCGTAAATGCTGCCTAGCACTGGCCCCCAAATAAGTCCGGCAACGATCAAGATAGGCGCGTTTGGAATAGGTGCGAACAGGACTGAGAATGCCATTACTGCCATGAAGACAATTGGGCCCCACATCCCCCACTGTTCCGTCCATTCCTGAAGGGGTTCTGGGTCGAACTGAAGCGAGACATCAAAGATTTCTGCCAGAATGAAGTAGGTGGCTACCAGACCTAGGAAGACCAAGGCGATACTCGAAAGCACTCGTCCTTGCAGAAGCAGTGGAGTTTCTTCCCCTTCGGCCACGAAGTCCGTGATAGTGGGTTTGCGTAGGGTGCGCCCCGAGCGTTCTTCAGTCATTAGTCACGCTCTCTAGGTGCCCTGCTAACAGAGTGTTTACCTGTTCTGAAGCTTCTTGCTGTACGAAGTGGCCAACCCCGGATAGGTAGTGCATTTGGAAATCGCGAACGAAGCGGTCTGTGCCAAGGGTTAACTCTTTTCCTAGCGCAAAATCCTCCTCTCCCCAGATCATTGTTGTTGGAGTTGTGATTATTGGAATGGGTTCATGAATGCGAGGCCGATTACCCCGCAGTGCGCGGTACCAGTTGATCCCGCCGGTCAATCCGTATTTCTGCCAGCTCTGCCGGTAGAAAGCCATATCTTTCTCTCGCTGCTCTCCAGGGGGAATTCCTCGGAAGAGTGCTCGGATGAGTTTTCGATACCCATTTAATGCAAGTAGTTGCTCTGGGAGCCAGGGCAACTGGAAGAAAGCTATGTACCAGCTTCGCCGGAGCTGCGCAGTGCTCCTCAGGCCTTTTAGAAAGAGTGCCGGATGAGGAATGTTCAGAATTGCTAGGGAACGCAATGCTGATGGATGGTTCATGGCTAACTGCCAGGCAATCGCTCCCCCCCAGTCATGCCCCACAATATGCGCGCTGTTTTCGCCTATGGCTTCAAGTAAACAGAGAACATCGACCTGTAGCGTATCGGTGTCATACGGTGGGAACTTCTCTGTCTCGTTATAGCCCCGTAGGTCGGGAGCGATCACGTGATAGTTGGAAGCAAGCATTGGGAGCTGCTTCCGCCACGAGTACCAGCACTCCGGGAACCCATGCAGGAACAGGACTGGTTCCCCTTTGCCTGCTTCAACGTAGTGCATGCGGATGCCATTTACGTGTACGTAACGATGCTGCAGCTCGAAGGTTTCTTCGGAAGGCATATCTCTATCTTAGGCGAGGTCTGCAAACGGTCAGGAACCTTTTGTGGCTCAGAAGAAGTTCCCCACCAAGAAAACGACCGGCGCAACACCGACGACGGAGTCAAGGCGGTCAAGTATCCCTCCGTGTCCAGGTAGCAAACCCGAGGAATCCTTGATATTAGCCGTCCGTTTCATCCAGCTCTCAAGAAGGTCTCCCGCCTGAGCTGCTAGTCCTAAGCCCAGTCCCAATCCAACGACTGCGGCAGGGTTTAGTCCTAGGTCGAACCACGAGGAAAGCACCCAAACCGCTAGTAATGCTGCGCCTAATCCTCCAAACGCCCCCTCCCAGGTTTTGTTTGGGCTGATCGCTGGCCATAGCTTATGCCTTCCTAGCAGGGACCCGACGCCGTATGCCCCGGTATCGGTTGTAAACGTCGTTAACACGAGTAGGAATACCCAATCGCGACCCTGGTCGAGGTCTCGTGTCAGTACGATCGTAGAGAAGATGATGCCGGGATAAAGTATCGCCCACCCCATCACACGCAGCGTTTTTTGGGGGCCAAATAGATTTGTTCGCGAATAGCCTGCTCCTAAGAAGAATGCTGCTAATAAAGCGCCAGCAATTAGAAAACGTTCGTCGGCATGGACTCCCGCCACTACTGCTGCGGGAGCTAGAAGGCCTGGGACGATTGGCAGCACGGCCCGATAGGGCTGATTGGGGCAGAGCCAGGCATGAGCGAATTCGATAGTGCCACCGAGGGTGATGAGTCCTGCCACAATGGCGAAAGGCCACCCTCCGACCCAGATGACCAGGATTAGCAGAGGCATACCCACTGCAGCGGTTGCGATACGAAGGGCTAGGTTGCGCGGTACTCGCACTAATTTTCCTCGAGCGAGCCGAGGTCTTCCGGTAGAAGCTTGCCGAACTTTCGTTTGCGATGTCCGTACTCAGCCAGAGCAAGGTCAACATCCTCCCGCCCGAAATCCGGCCAGTAGCCGGATGTGAAGTAGAGCTCTGCATAAGCGTTTTGCCAGAGCAAAAAGTTGGAAATGCGCTGCTCGCCTGCAGTGCGAATCACAAGATCTGGATCTGGGAGTCCCCCTGTCAGAAGGTTTGCGGAGACAGTCTCCTCCGTGATGGCCTCTGTGGGGATGCCGGCTTCGGCAATGCGCTTTACAGCGGTAACGATCTCATCCCGGCTCCCGTAGCTCAGGCATATGTTTAGCATTAATCCATCGTTCGACTTTGTTAGCTCAACGGCGTTGTTGATGCGCTCCGCTAACGGTTTCGGCAATTGCTCAAGATGCCCAAGGTGCCGCACACGTACGTTGTCGCGCTGCATGTTATGGAGCTCGCGTTGGAGAAAGCGGTCGATCAATTGAAAGATGACGGAGACTTCGCTGGGGGGGCGCTTCCAGTTCTCCGTTGAGAATGCGAATAGGGTGACATACCGAACGTCATGTTCGGCGAAACGCTCGATTACGCGTCGGATATTTTCCGCTCCCGCGCGATGGCCTGCCGCTCGCGGAAGGCCTCGTTCCGTAGCCCAGCGTCCGTTGCCGTCCATGATGATGGCGATGTGGCCTGGCACACGCCCGCCAGTTAAGGGGGAGATGCGGTCGCCACCAGGGGCGGTACGGGATTCAGTTCCCGCAGTTTTTGCAGGCCTAGAGCTCAAGCAATTCCTCCTCCTTGCGCTTCATTGCAACATCGATAAGTCCTGTATGGGTGTCGGTAAGCTTCTGCAGGTTGCCCTCATAGTCGTGAAGGTCGTCCTGCGTCATATCACCTGATTTCTCGCTCTTACGAAGTTCATCATGCTTGTGGCGCCGCACGTTCCGTACGGAAACACGTGCGTCCTCTGCTTTCTGATGAACGAGCTTTGCGTACTCCCGCCGGCGTTCCTCTGTTAGCTGCGGAATGGGTAACCGGATGAGCTGGCCATCAATGTTTGGGTTGAGACCAAGGTCTGATGCCTGGAGGGCTTTCACTACCGACTGTACCGCTCCTGCATCCCAAACCTGCACAGCTAGGAGGCGTGCCTCAGGGGCATTTATCGTACCGAGTTGGTTGAGTGCCTGCGTCTGTCCGTAGTGCTCCACCTGTAGCCCTTCAATGAGGCTCGGGTGGGCCCGGCCTGTGCGAACCCCCGCAAGCTCGCGCTGGAATGCCTCCACTGCGCTCTCCATACGCATCTCCGCATCCAGCATAATTTCTTCTGGGTCGTTTTCGGCCATCTGGTTGCCTCCCGTTCTATCCCCGCTGGGGCAGGTGAGGAGAGCGCTCAGGCGCTCACGGTCGTGCCGATGCGCTCCCCGTGGAGTGCTCGGTAAATGCTGTCTGGCGCCCGCACATCGAAAACGACGATGGGGAGCTCGTGTTCCATGCAAAGACTTAATGCGGTGCTATCCATTACTTGTAACCTTCGTTGGATTGCTTCGAGGTGGCTCAACTGTGTAAAGCGCTTTGCATTTGGGGACGTTGCTGGGTCCGCATCGTACACGCCGTCTACCCCGTTCTTTGCCATCAGTAGCATCTCACAATCGACCTCGATGGCACGGAGTGCCGCAGCCGTGTCCGTTGTCATGAAGGGGTTTCCTGTGCCTGAGGCGAATACGACTACGCGACCTTTTTCTAGGTGTCGAATAGCCCGCCGTCGGATGTAGGGCTCTGCTATTTCTGCCATCGTTAGTGCAGTTTGCGTTCGCACCTCTGCGCCTGCTTTTTCCAGCGCATCCTGCAGTGCAAGTGCATTCATCATCGTGCTTAGCATGCCGGCATAGTCAGCTGTAGCCCGGTCCATTCCTGTTTCGGCCGCGGCCTGCCCACGCCAAAAGTTTCCGCCTCCTACTACGATTGCAATCTCGATCCCATCGCTAGAAGCACTGGCCACCTGTTGAGCGAGGGACGCGATAGTCTCTGGATCGATGCCAAACTCGCGGTCACCCATCAGGGCTTCTCCGCTGAGCTTCACGAGCGCGCGCCGGTATTTGTCGGTCACGGCTCCCCCTTTGCTACGACCCTAGTTCGAAACGTGCGAAGCGTCGCACGCGGATGTTCTCCCCTGTTTTTGCCATCGAATCTTGGACCAAATCTAAGATGGTTTTAGATGAGTCTTTCACCCATGGCTGATTCATCAGCACTATCTCTTCATCGGATCCCTCAAGCTCTGGCCCTCGGTCTTCCGCGGAAACCACGGAAGGGTTCATTGCCGCAACTTGCATTGCAATCTCGTGAACCAGTGTGCGGAACTCGTCAGTGTTCGCTACGAAGTCCGTTTCGCAGTTCACTTCTACAAGTGAGCCGATACGCCCACCTGCATGGATATAAGTGTCGACTACGCCTTGACCTGTTTCACGTTCTGCGCGTTTAGCAGCAGCTGCCAGACCTCGCTCTCGCAAGATGTTAGCAGCAGCAGCCATGTCACCATTCGCTTCTTCCAGGGCGCGCTTCGCGTCCATCACGCCTGAGCCGCTGGTGTCGCGCAGCTCCTTCACCATCGCTGTTGAAATGCTAGCCAGTGGTCTGCTCCTCTGATGTTGCTACGGTTTCGGCGACTTCTGCTGGAGCGGTTGGCTCCTCTGCTTCCGCTGCGGTCTCCGTTACTTCTGCTGGAGTGGTTTGCTCCCCTACTGCTGTCGTGGCTTCCGTTACTTCTGCTGGAGTGGTTTGCTCCTCTGCATCTGCCACGGTGTTTGCGATTTCGGTTGGTATGGCCTGCTTCTCGGTTTCTATCTCGGCTGATCCTGCTTCAGCTGGGGGAGCTGGGGCCTCTGCAGCAGTGTCTGGCAAGGGGGGGGCTTGTGTCGATAGCTCCTCGGAAGTTGAGGCTTCCTCTTCTGCCGCTAGCTGTGCCATTTCTTCGCTGTAGGCCTCTGCGCCAACGCCTGCCTCACGTGCCGCCCTCCCTTCGATCGCACCATCCGCAATTTTGCCAAGAATTAGCTTGATAGCTCGAATAGCGTCGTCGTTGCTAGGAATCGGGTAGGAGATTGGATCCGGATCGCAGTTTGTGTCTACAAGAGAAACGATGGGAATGCCTAGGCGATCACACTCGGCTACCGCAATTGCCTCTTTCATCGTGTCTATGACAAAAACTGCTCCAGGGAGCCGCTCTAGGTATTTGATGCCGCCGAAGTATCGGTTTAGCCGTTCGATCTCATTGCTGATATCGAGCTGTTCTTTTTTAGCTCGCCGGGCAAATTCGCCCCGCTCTGTTCGGTCTTCGAGGTCGCGCATGTGGCGAATACGGGCCTGGATTGTGCGGAAGTTTGTTAGGGTGCCGCCAAGCCATCGGTTATTCACATAGGGTAGGCCAGCGCGTTGCGCCTCTTGTTCGACTGTCTCGCGTGCCTGTTTCTTAGTACCAATGATGAGGACGTCGTTGCCTCCGGCTACAACATCTCGCACGAAGTCGATTGCATCGTCCAGTCGGGTCACCGTTTGCTGAAGGTCGATAATGTGGATTCCATTGCGCTCTGTGAAGATGAAATGTTGCATCTTCGGGTTCCACCGTCGGGTCTGGTGGCCGAAGTGCACACCGGCTTCAAGGAGCTGTTTCATCGTTGCGGGCGTAACCAAGGTTCGCCCCTTTCTGCGCGGTGTATAGATTTGACGCAAGGCGCCACACTCCGCACGTGAGCCCTCAGAATACCGGGGCTCGCCACCTCGCGGAAGCGCAGGCCTCCTAAGTGCCCTCCTCTAGCCATTTAATGGACCGGCGGGTATCGTGGTTCCCAAGAAGGAGGTGATGCGCATGGAAGACCATAGTTGTAGTAGCCAACCCCATCTAGCGCAGGAGGTGACCTCCTCCTAGAACATACGTTGAGCTACGAACGGGGCCTGAGCGGTGCAAATGCCGCCAGGCCCCTTTTTTTCAGCGGAATCGTGCTCAAAATGTCTAACGCCGAAGCCTTTGACTCAACAAGATTCACTTTTTCTCTAAACACCAGTTCACTTGGTCGTAACTTCCAGTATGTGCACGAGACATCCTCCACGATGGACTTGGCTCGTAAAGCGGCGGCTGAAGGGACCCCGCATGGGACCCTCATACTTGCCGAGATGCAGACTGCTGGGCGCGGAAGGCGGGGTAGGGATTTCTTCAGTCCTGCTGGAGGTAGTCTCTACTTCACTCTGGTTTTGCGACCCCCCATCGGTGTTTACACTCGGCTTCCCCTGGCGGTTCCTCTGGCGGTTTGCCGCGCCTGTGCGTGCGAGGGGGTCCCTGCCCGTATTAAATGGCCGAACGACATCTGGGTTGGTGAGCGCAAGTTGGGTGGAATGCTAATTGATGGTGAGACTGGCACTGCTGGTTTTACTGCCTATGTGGGTATCGGGATCAATGTAAACGCAGACCCAACTGCAGATCCTGGTCTGCGGAATATCGCTACCAGTCTTTCTCATGAGGTTTCCTCTGAAGTGGTGCGCGAAGACCTCCTCGCTAGGATTTGCAATGAGCTCGAAATGGCGCTTACCACATCGCAAGGCGACCTAATCAAGGACTATCGTGAGCTCAGCCTGGTGCTCCATCGGCGCATCATTGTCGAAGAAATTGATAGCTCATACGAAGCCCGTGTTGTCGAGATTGCCTCAGATGGGGCCCTTGTCGTCGAACGCGAAGACGGTGAGCGACTTACGGTACTTGCTGCTGATGTTTCAGTTCGACCCAAAGACTAAAGGTGGTTCGTTTAGTCCTCGTCCTCGTCCGAATCTAGGAACATTCGGATGAGGTCCATTGGCAGTGGGAATACAATTGTCGAGTTGTTCTCGACGGAAATTTCCCCGAGGGTCTGCAAATAGCGGAGTTGTAGGGTGATGGGCTCCTCCGCCATGATTTGTGCTGCTTCCCGCAAGCGTTCGGATGCTTGAAACTCCCCGTCGGCAGCAATGATTTTTGCACGCCGATCCCGCTCTGCTTCGGCTTGTCCAGCCATGACCCGTTGCATTTGAGGCGGAAGCTCCACGTCCTTTACCTCAACCGCGCTAACTTTGATGCCCCATGGCTCGGTTTCCTGGTCAATAATCGTTTGTAGCTCTTGGTTTACCTCTTCGCGTTGTGAGAGCAGGCCGTCGAGGTCGGTCTGTCCCATAACAGAGCGGAGGGTCGTTTGTGAGATCTGAGATGTTGCGCGTATGAAGTCGAGGATGCGAACGACTGCCATTGCGGGGTCTACTACGCGGAAGTAGACGACAGCGTTCACTTTTATCGTCACATTGTCCCGTGTTATTGCTTCCTGCGAGGGTACGTCAAGTGTGATAACTCGCAGGTCGACTTTCACCATTCGGTCGATGAACGGTAGAAGTACGAACAATCCTGGGCCCTTTGCTCCCTGCAGACGTCCTAGCCGGAAGATCACGCCCCGCTCGTATTCCGCAACAACACGGACCTGGAAGGGCAGAAGAGGAATCAGAAGGATCACGCTCAATCCGAGCAAGAAGATCCGAATGATATTTGCGAGCAAGCTGCTCGGCGGTTCCTGGTCGATCTGTTCAGGTTGCGGGGGTTCGGTCATGCCTCGTGCTCCTTGGTGACTGTGAGTTTGAGGCCGCTTGCGCTAATGACGCGAACTTGCTCGCCCTCGTGAGCAAAGCCTTCTGCTATTTCGGCTTGCCACCGCTCACCTTCAATGAAGACCATACCGTCTGGTGTCAAGGGGGTTCTTACAACGGCTATTTTCCCTACAAGGGCTTCTGTCCCTGTTTGGGAAGGAATCTTCCGTGCGCGTGCTAGTCCCACTGCCATTGAAATGAAGACAGTAGCTAGTACTACCGCCAAAATTGCTACTAGGATGTAGTTCGGCTGAAACTCTGTTGGTGTATTGCGAAACGCGATAATTGCCCCCAACACAAGCCCCACAACCCCTCCTCCGGCAAGGATGCCTCCGGAGGGAACGAATAGTTCCAGTGCCAGGAAGGCAAGCCCCGCACCGATTAGCACTAGCCCAATGGTATCTACGGGTAACACACCCATTGCGAGGAATCCGATCGCAATTGCGAGAACCCCTGCTACCCCCGGGAAGATGGCGCCTGGGTTCGAGAGTTCCAAGAAGAGCCCAAGCATTCCTAGGGAGATCAAGATTGTTGCGAGGGTGGGGTTGGCAAGGTGTACTAGCATTCGTTCCCAAACCGTCATGCCGGTCTTAACCTGCTCCGTTTCAAGGAGTCCTGTGAGCGTCACTGTTACCCCTGGCTTCAGCTCTATTGTCCTGCCCTCGATTCGCTGAAGAATCACACTGATGTCCTCTGCGACAAAGTCCACCACGTTCAGCTCGACTGCTTCACTTTGGGTGGCAGCAGTAGCCTCCCGCACTGCCTCCTCGGCCCAGTCCGCGTTACGACCCCGAAGTTCTGCAATCCCACGGATAAAGGCGACTGCATCGTTCTCGACTTTCTTCCCTAACGTTCCCTCAATGTCGCTCCCATCGGCATTTATAGCTGCTGCTGCCCCGATTGAAGTATTCGGTGCCATTACTGCGATATGTGCCGCCATTGTGACAAAAGTTCCTGCGCTTGCCGCTCGTGCTCCCCATGGTGAGACATATACGACAATTGGTACGTTCGATGCCTCTATGCGCTGAACTATCTCCCGCATGGATGAGCTAAAACCCCCGGGCGTGTCTATTTCGATCACGATCAACTTGGCGGCGCTGTTTTCCGCTTTGTTTATTCCTCGGTCGATATAGCGTTCAGTGATAGGTCCAATGCCGCCATCTAGACTTAGCAGGTGAATGGCACCTGATTCAGGCTCGTCACTGGCGCATGCTGCCGTCAGCCCGATCGTAATCAGAACAAGAAGAAAGGTACGACGAAGAGTTCCCGAGTGCTGCATTTCTATCGAGTATAGCCAGCATTACTGCAGGCTTGGAAACCCCAAGCCTGACAACATTCTGGGAGCTGGTGCGCTTTTACTCAGACAGGAAGCAGTCTTCTCAAGTGAACTGGTATAGCGGTTGCTAGCCCTGCTGTAGTGGCTCCACGCTTGGAAAAGTGGTCTCCCATAGCTCGTCTAGGCCAGCTACTGCTCCGCCTACCACGCCCTGGTGGATAGGTGGACCGAGGAGTTCCAGAACGGGCCCTCCTCCTGCAGCGTGGAGGTAGGTAAGGCTTCCAGGCAAAGTCTCGCCGATGATCTCGTCGATCGGGCTGTCAAAATTTAGCTGAACAACACCTGCATTTGGATAGACCCATCGAATCTCGCCGCCCTTTTCGAGCAGGTCCTTTGTTGTAGAGACCACGTCATCAACATAGAGGCCCAAGTGCTGAACGCCCTCTCCCCGCTCATCGAGCCACTGCTGGTGAGGGGTATCGCCTCGTATTGGTTGAATGATTTCAGCGATGCTGCCTGCGATAGACCCATAGTAGACTCGTAGTTCGGCTTCTTCCCCCGACATTGAGTGGACCATATACGGTGGCATCAGACGGAATTCTCCGCCCAGTAGGTTTGTATAGGTATTGGCCATTTCGTCGGCATCTTTGACGACGAATCCCAGGTGGTGCATCACAGGCTTTCCGGTGTGGATGGTCATGAAGTTCACTTCCGTAGGTTCAAAGTGCTCGCGCACGCTACGCCATCCTGCTGTCGCGGACCAGTAATACGGATGGTTTACCTGTTCTCGTTTATCTAACGCTGGCGCGTACTTCTGCAAGTCGGCGGATGGACGCTATCGCATGCTCCTGTGTAGGCATCAGATTGCGCACGATCACGTCTGTATAGCCAGCTTCACTTAGCGTGCGAAACTGGGCCGCAACCGTTTCCGGGCTTCCGATTGCCATCGCAGAGCGGTCGAAGCCGCGGTGTCCGGCTTCCACCACAGACCGTGTTGTTTCCTCAGCTTCGGAATCACTTTCTCCTACATAGATGTCACGTCGGATAGCAACGATCCCTGGCTCTTGGTGGCCATGAATTTGGCGACGTTCGTAATACGCTGCAGACTGTTCCACTGCCTGTCTTGGCGTGAGCCCCGGCGCAGCTAACCATCCGTCCCCGAGTTTTGCTGCCCGGTCTATGGCCCTGCTCGCAACTGCTCCTATCCATACCTCTATTTCTTCTGGGGGCTCGGGCATGATCTGGGCGTTTTGGAACTGCCAGCGACCTTCCGAGGTCACTGTTTCTCCTGCCCATAGCTTTCGCATAATGTTGAGTGATTCTTCGAAACGTGAAGGTCTTTGGCGAACGTCGACTCCCATAGCGGGAAACTGTCGGTCGTCAGGTCCAATGGCGCATTGCATTATGAATCGCCCTTCGTGGAGCGACGCCAATGTTGCTATCTGTTCTGCTAGCAAAACGGGGTGCCAGAGCGGGAGCAGAAAAAGTGCTCCCACTGGCCGATTACCCCACTCTGCGAGCATGCGGCCCAAGATAGGGACGTTCTGGTAGTAGAGCATCGGCTTAGTGCTGTGGTGGTCGCCGACGAACAGACTATCGAGTTGGGCTTCTTGTGCGGCTGCTGTTCGCTCGACCAACCAACGTGCACCTGTTCGTGCATCTGGCGCCTGCAACGCGGTTGCTACAGATATTCCGATATGCATCTGGCGTTCCTTTATTTCGCTTTGAACTCGATGTGGAGCTCCTTTAATGCGCGCAGAAACATATGGGGATGGTGTTGGAAGTCGTTGCTTCCCGGTGCGAACCACAGCTCATCTACTCGGTCCACCAGAGTCTTGAAGCTGTAGTACAGCTCGCGACGCGCTAGCGGAGCTCCTAGGCAGTAGTGAATACCTGCTCCGAATGTGAGGTGCGCCATTGGATTCTTGCGCTCCAGGTCAACATCAGCAGGGCACTCAAAGCGGCGCTCATCACGGTTGGCTGCGGCATAGCGTGTCGCGATAGAGGCTCCTGCCGGAATTTTTACTCCCTGAATCTCGATATCCTTCAACGCAGTCCTTCCAAGGGTCTGCACTGGAGATTCCAACCGCAGTACCTCCTCCACAAACGTTCTCAGGTATTTGTCAGGGTCCGACTTTAGCTGTTCCCATACGGCCGGCTGCTCGATCAGGATCTTAACGCCCTCGGCGATCGCGTTGGTGCTTGTTTCTGAACCCCCAACGAAAGTATCCGACATCATTTCGGCTTGGAGCTCACCGTCGGTAAGAGTTCGTCCCCACTCCGGGATCTCTGAATTAACAAGATCTGAGAGAAGGGTATCGTCAGGTTCTTCTCGGAGGCGGTCGAATACCTTCTTGAAGTAGTGTTGTGCATCGATTTCAGCTTCGAGGGCTTCCCGCTCTTCCTCCTCGCTTAGCATTTGGCCGAAGCGTCTTACCCAGGCATCTGTAGCACGCTTGATGAACCAGATGTCCTCTTCTCGTACACCCATCTGGTGGCCGATTACGATTAGGGGGAGAGGCACTGCAAACTGTTGAACCCAATCGCAGTGCCCGTCGCCAGCAAATGCGTCAAAGAGTCGGTTAGCGACGCTCTCCACAAAAGGGTCTAGCTGCTTAATCTTCCCAGGGCGAAAGGCCTTGTCGAACATATTGCGCATTTGGCGATGATTTGGATCGTTGCGTGCTGCGAGTGTTGGCTCGGGTAGCCACCCGTCCTTCTCTTCGTAAACCGCTAACATTCGAAGTTGGCGTTCACTCAATCCCTGTTTTGCATCGGGTCGGGTTCCGCCATTCCCGAAGTTCTCAGTGTCTAATAACACCTCCCGCAGGTCGGCGAAGCGCGTGATTACGAACTGACCTGTTTGAGGATCTTGGTAGACAGGAGCTTGGTCACGTAGAACTTGGTAGGCCTCGTATGGGCAGTCCTGCACAGCAGGGTCTAAGAAGCTGAAGTCTTCTGGGGTCTTTTCTCGGGTGTCGCTCATTGTGGTCTCCTGCCGATGATGACTTGTTTTTTGAAAGCCCTAATGTGCTGCTGCGTAGTGTTCTGCCAATAGGTCGCGTCCGAAGTCACCTTCTGGGTCACGCCAGACTGTGTGGCTATGATTGGCATCGTTCTGAACGCAATCGTATTCAATTAGCACGCGTGGACCCTGTAGCCGATAGTAGTGCGGCTGTTTTCGCTCGATACCGCCAGCCCATGCGAAGTGCAAATTCGGAAGGATGTCCATCAGGCGGGCGTGCTCCTTGGCTGCGATGGGAGCTGGCAGACGGTTCGTGTACTCCCGAAGCAAATGTTCCAGGATCACAACTTGTGCCTCTGACATTGCTGATGCGGGTAGCCCTTTCGGCGTGACCGAGTACTGAGCTGCTTTGCGGTCGGAGTCGGTCATTGACTGTCGAGCGTCGAGGTCGTTTTGCATGAGAGTTAGCCGGTCGGCGACATCCTGTTCAGGCAGCCCATTAAACACCCGTGCGATCCATTCTGGCTCGGCCCCATCTTCTACCCGCGGGCGATTTGATTGAACGATATCGAACGGGGCTGCCTTTGAAATAATGGCGCTTGCACGTTGTGTCGTATCGAGGCTATGGATGAGCTCTCGAGCGAGGTCTTCCTCTCCAGCAACGGGTCGTAATGTTTGATAATCACTTAGCTCTGCCTCATGAGGATTTGCCCCGAAGAAGGTGGGTGTGACCGAGACAATTTCTCCATTAATAATCGTGTTGTGGGCAGAGACATGATGGCCCCCGAAGCGCCAACCCCAGGCTTCGCTTCCAGGCTCGCCAAATACCATTGCGAAGTACATTGCAGGATCCTGGCCGTGCATTACTCCTCGGACGGAACCCCGGGGTGTTCGCCATCCTCCCAGTGCGTCCTGCCAGGCCTCAAGATTCATGATGACTGTTGCCCGGCGGTAGGCTGGAAGGCTCAGGCCTGATGCAAGAAGTCGGTGGGCTAACTGAACCTGTCGCATGGTTAGATCGGCCATGGGGATGCCTTCGTGGTTAGTGGGCGTGTAGTACCAGATCTCTCGGCGTGGGTCAGCAAAAGGAGGGTTTGCCTTCGCTCTTAACTCCTCCGGTAGGGAAGCCAGCCAGTCACTGGCGGCCTCCGCCATTTGTGCAACCGTTTCCTTTGTCGCGACACTCATCCTGACCCCCGATCGCACCGCAGCGTACTTCTCTGTAGCCCTCCTGCGCTACTTGAGGGTGCTTACCTGCGAATGCAGTGGTACAGGGTTCGCATAAATTTGTACTAGGTGAGACGAGTCCTGAAGGTGGATTTCAGAAGGAAGTAGGATGGGTGTCAGGTAAGTGCAGCGTAGGCCCTTGGCACCCAACACATGGCCATTCCCATTAATACCTGGGCCGGTTTTAAGTCAGCATGACGCGATATTTCGTATTTGAATACGCCTGGGATTTTGGTTGGAAGTTAGGCTTCTGTCGGCGCGGTAGCTTCTTGTTTTGGGTCAGGGGCAGAGCTCATTTGACGTAGTGCGGACTGAGTCGTGAGGATGACGATCCCGAGAAGAAGCAGTACTGCTCCGCAAAGGGCAAACCACTCCTGGGCGCCCAAGACATCAGCCATTAGCCCCGCCACTATCGCTCCCAGTGGCATAGCTCCTGCCATGCACAGTTGATAGATGCTCATTACCCGCCCCATGAGGGCGTTGGGTGTGTGGGCCTGCACCAGCGCCATGTTGAGGTTTACAAAGAATCCGGCGTTCCAACCTGTGATAAACATGATCACGAAGGCCATCGTGTACCAGGGTGCCAGCCCTAGGCCGACGTTTAGAACCCCGCCCGCTATCAGAGTAAAAAGGAAGAAGAGCCCTGCTCGTTCTATTCGGCGGTACGAGGCTAGAACCAGTGATGTGGTAAGCGTCCCCACAAGCATCACCGTAAATAGCATTGATGCACGGAAGGGACCTGCCCCTAAGTTGTCTGCCGCAATCTTTGGGAGAAGTGTTTGGAAAGTTCCTGCCATTACCAGGGCGGTTGCAAGCAGCACTATCATCAAGGTGCGAATGCCTGGATGGTGGATAACGAACGAGAACCCTTCTTGCAGGTCGTCTCGCATGCGCCTGGGAACGTTTTCTCGGACTACAGGTACCCGCAGTGGAATCAGCGCGAATAGGCCCAGTGTTAGGAGCCCTGCCTGTGCCGCGAATGCTGCTGAAATCCCACCCAACTCGATGACAACACCGCTGACGACCGCTCCCCCCGTTGCTATCTGTGCACCAACGTTCATTAGGGTAACGGCGTTCAACACGCGTTCGGGGTTCACAAGCGACGGCACGATTGCCTGACGTACCGGCATTCCGAACGCGACGGTAGTCCCCAGCACAAATGCGAGGCCGCAGATGCCCCAGATATTTAGTGAGCCTAGTGCAACGAGTGCTGCTGCTGCCGCAGTGACGACGATGCTTCCTAGTTGACTCCCGAAGAGTAGGACGCGACGGTCAAGACGGTCAGTAAGAATCCCTGCGTATAGGCCGAATAAGAGAACAGGTAGGCCCAATGCAAAGATTACGAGTCCTACTGTGGTCGCCTCGCCTAACTTGAGACCTGGCCAGAGCTCGGTGCCATCCTTTCCAATTTGCAGTGCTAGCCAGGCAAAGGTGAACTGTTGAATTGATTGGGAGAGCGCGAACGAAATAGTGTTCGCCCAGAGCAATGCAAACGGCTTTGAACTAAAGGCAGCGAACGTCGTGCGAGAAGGATTGATCCCGTCACTGCCTGCAACCTTTGAAGGTCCTGTTTCTGATTCCGAAAGGGATGGCACGTTTGGAAGATGCTACAGGGCCGTTGGACTTACTACCCTGTTACTGGGAGCCGGCGGCGTCCCCATAAGAAGAAAGGTGCGATGCGCTCCCCATCACCTAGAAGCTGGAGATCTGGGCAGCGCTGAAGCAATGTACGCAAAGCGATTCGTGCTTCCAGGCGTGCTAACGGGGCCCCAAGACAAAAGTGGACCCCCAATCCGAATCCCAGGTGGCGGCTTCGCTCGCGGTCTAGGGAGAAGTCATTAGGTGATTCGAAGGTAGCCGGATCTCTATTCGCGGCTGCATAGTGCATCATTACCTTTGCGTCCTTAGGGATCGTACCTCCTTCCATTTCCACTTCTCGTGTCGTCGTGCGGTAGAGCCCCAGTACAGGGGGATCAAAGCGGAGGCTTTCCTCGATCGCTATATCGATGAGGCCAGGGTCCTGTACAAGGCGCTCCCAGAGGGAACGATCCTGCAGAAGCCTCCAAATCATGTTCGTTATCAGCGATGTGGTTGTTTCGTTGCCGCCAACAAACAGCTGATTAACCACACCAAGAAGTTCTTCGTCCGCGAGACCCTTCCCATCTTGCTCGGCAACGACAAGAGCACTGATGAGGTCTTCTTGTGGCTCTGCTCGCCTCTGACGGATTGTGTTTAGGAGGTATGCGGCCAGCTCTCCCATCTCTGCAGCAAAGGGTGTCGGGTCTTCTGCGCCCATGGCTTCCACTGTGATATCTGACCAATGCTTAAATTTTTGCAGGTCGTCTCCGGGGACTCCCAGCATTTCTGAGATGACGATTACCGGTAGGGGGAAGGCGTAGTCGTCGTGTAGATCCCAGGCTTG